>FTGE01001120.1_pt1 | contig 14530 bp, 8 predicted proteins | sample 1640581 | NCBI WGS metagenome assembly FTGE01 (sample SAMEA3914789, study PRJEB12502) | metagenome | biome: forest; material: soil | place: Canada | collected 2011-07-03 | depth 0.3 m | reverse complement strand
CGGGCAGACGATCGCCGCGGGTCTCTGGCCGAACCCGACCGTGAGCTTCGGCACCGGGCCGATCTCGCCGCGCGGTTACCTCCCGCAGTCGGAGGGCGGGCCCGTCCACCCGATCCCGGCCTTCCCGCAGGCGGCCTACACCCTCACCCAGCCCGTCGTCACCGGACTCCGCCTCGTCTGGGCGAAGCGCGAGGCCGTGGCCCAGGAGTGGGCCGCCCGCGCGACCTGGCAGGTCCTCCACCGGGGGAACGTCCAGGCGGTCAAGGTCGCCTACGTCAACATCGTCTTCGCCAAGGAGAACCTCCGCCTCCAGGAGGATCTCCTCGGTTATGCGAAGGACCTGGACGCGATCGCCGAACGTCAGATCACGGCGGGCGTGATCACGGCGACCGACCGGGCGCAGGCCGCGGTCAACCTCGCGCAGCAGCGCGCGACGACCGAGGCCGCGAGGCAGGCCGTCGTCGGCGCCGAGGCCGCGCTCGCGGGGCTCACGGGGGGCGTCACGGTCCCGGCGGCGAGGGTCCTCGCCTCGCTCTCGAGCGAGCTCGAGGTGGGTCAGGTCGAGAGCCTCGAGAACGTGATGGTGCACGGGCATCCCGTGATCCGCGCGGCCGAGCTCGCCGTCTCCGCGGCGAAGGCGGACACGCACCTCCAGCGCGCCGTGATCTGGCCCGACCTGGGGGTCTCGCTCGGCTACACGCGCGACTACATCGACCAGCCGCCCGACCGTGGCTTCGACGCGCTCAGCTTCGGGCTCTCGGTCACGCTCCCGCTCTTCGACCACAACCAGGGTCAGATCGTCACGTCGGATGCCAACCTCCGCGCCGCCGAGGCGACGCTGGCCTTCACGACCGACGGTCTCCGTTCGAGCCTGCGCTCCTCTTACTCGAACCTCATCGCTCAGAAGCATCAGGCGGACGAGCTCAAGAAGAACGTGATCCCTCTCGCCGAGAAGGCGCTCCAGCTCGCGACCAAGTCCTTCGAGACGGGCTCGAGCCGGATCATCGACGTCCTGAACGCCCGGCAGAGCCTCGCCGCGGCGCGGGGGAGTCTCCTCGCGGCGCTCCTGTCGCTCGACCAGGCGATCGCGGGGATCGAGAACCTGACGGGGGAGAAGCTGCTGCGGCTGGAGTAGCCCTCCCTTACCAGCGCCAGAGGGGTGAGCTCTCGAGGGCTTCGACCTCGATCACGTTCTTCGAGCGAACAGAGAATGAGAATGCCTCTCGGAGCCGCGCGAGCGAACCCTGCTCGTCGCGTACCTCGTTACTCCACCGCATGACCGGTGCGGGTTCGATAGCGGCCTCGTTGATCCAGCCGTCCACGCGCAGGTGGTAAACGAGCCGCAGCAGATACCGATGACCACGCTGCATCTTGTATGTGGAGAACAGGAACCTCGGCCCTGGCAGCATCGCGCTGCGCGCCGGGAGGAGGTCGATGAAGTCGTGGAGCCGCACGGACCCGGTTGCGTTTCCTCACCCGAACAGATTTATCTGGGCGACACGCTGACCGGCCTCGGTGACCTCCCACTCGAAGCCGGCGATGTCACGGTAACGGACCGGTCGGATCACCTCGATCCTCGACGAGCTCCGGTTGGTGAGTCTCGCCGTGACTTCCAGCCAGTCGTCACATCCGAGTGAGGCGTGCTCGGGGCCGACGATCTCGAGGTCAATGTCACAGGCCGTCGGCGCCGAGACACGCACGGGCCTCTGCTCCGTCGCCGGCACGGGCTCGGTGACGCGCGCGATCTCGGGTCTCGACAAGATCGTCGGCGCGAGGAGATCCATCTGCGAGTAGTAGTCCCGGCGCTCCAGCTCGAGACCCCCGGACGCATCGCCGGGGACCGACTCGCTGAACGTCGCGACCGTCCAGTCGACTCCCGCGGACCCGAGTGCCCGCGCGCCGGCGAGTCCGGCGACCGTGATGGCGACGCAGAGCCACGTCACGACGCAGGCGACGAGCTGCCTTCTCGCAAGCATTTGGAACCGGACGATCCTGACTCCCCGTGCGTGCCGGATCTGTCCGTCGCATCCGAGCGACGGGCACTTCCGTGCCTCGAACGCGCAGAGCGCGTGCACGATGGCTCCGCACGAGAGGCATCGACGCGCCGCTCCCTCGAGAGCGCCGAGGCAGTAAGCGCACCGGAGTGGCGATGGCCTGGCCCGCAACTGCACGACGAGGGGAACCCCGCACGACCACGACGGTTCCCGGAATTCGCGATCACGGCCGTGAGCGAAGCGCGGGCGGGCGCAAGCGCCCGCCCGCCACGCGGCTCACTTGTGCGCGAGCTTCCAGAGCATCGCCTTCTCCCGATCGAGGAGCTCGAGGGCCTTGGTGGTCTCCTCTTCCCGGACGTATCCCCAGGCCTCGGCCTGGTGGAGGGCGGCCAGGGTCTCTCCCGTGCTGCCGAGGGCCACCTTGAACAGGTGGGTCCGGTCGCCTCCCGTCCTCCTATCTCCCTCGGCAACGTTGAGTCCTATTGACTGGCAGGCGCGTCGCGTCTGCTCCGCGAGGTCCTTGTCGAACCGTCTCACCTTCTCGACGATCGGCCGTATCTCGCCTGCGATCTCGACGGCGACGTCATAGGCATCGAATCCTGTCTTCTTCGGCATATCCGTCTCCTTCCGTTTGCTTGGGGCCGCACCCTCGCGGCCCCCGCCGTTTGGGGGCCGCGAGGGTGCGGCCTTCAAAGAAGGAGCGAGGAACAACGGCGAGGAGCGTGAGTCATGGAACTCAGCAGCCGCAGTGAGCATCACAAGCCGCGTGACGGCGCCCTCGTCATTGGGCAGATCTCGTGTCGTCTCAAGTGGGCCGTCGTTGGCAGTACGAGCGATCGTCGGGGAGGGCGCCGGCGCGCGGCTTGTGGCGTGGTTGAGAAGTGGGGTTTGGTGAATGCCCGGACCGGGAACCGGATCCGGAGCCGGACCCGGAACCGGAGCCGGACCCGGAACCGGACCCGGAACCGGACCCGGATCCGGACCCGGATCCGGACCCGGACCCGGACCCGGATCCGGACCCGGATCCGGACCCGGACCCGGATCCGGATCCGGATCCACCGTTCACTTCGCCGGCGTGTTGCGATCCCATGACACTGCGCCACCAGCGGAAACCCGCTGGCGAGCGCGCAGATTCTGCCCGCCCACGGAGCTTCCTCAGTCCAGCTCTCCGGCGGTTACGCCCACGTCCCTCGGGGCGCGTCGTTTGCCCACGGCCTTCTTGCTGGGAGCCGACGGAGGCCTCATGAGCAAGACGACGAATGGACACACCTGGCGACGAGCGCTCGCTCTCGCGGCGGCGATCGCGATCGGCGCACACCTCGGCGTGGCGAACGCCTCGCCGGACGAGAAGCTCCTCGCGGACGCGACGCTTGTGACGGGAGCCGAGCTCCACTCGGCGGACGGCCGCTTCACGCTGGCGATGCAGGGCGACGGCAACCTCGTCATCTACCGCGCGGGCGCTCCCCTCTGGGCCTCGAACACGGCAACGAACGACCCGAGCCACGTCATCATGCAGCTCGACGGGAACCTCGTCGTCTACCGGAACGCCGACAACGTCCCCACGTGGGCTTCCGGAACCGTGGGCAATGGGCCGAGCACGCTCCTCATGCAAGACGACGGCAACCTCGTCGTCTACAGGGACTCCGACGGGAAGCCCACCTGGGCGTCGAACACCGTCCAGACGGCGCCCCCTCCTCCGCCTCCGCCGCCCGCCGCGGCCGCTCTCATCGATGACCCGCTCCGCGGCAGCACGATCGGGAGCCAGGCCGGCGGGACGCTCACGGCCGATGGCTATCGCATCGACAATCCGGACGACCACATCACCTACACGATCGCCACGACGAGCGACGGCTCCGCCGAGCTCTCCGTGCGCGGGCTCGCGAACGGACAGCCCGCGAACAGCGACGCCGAGCTGTTCGTCATGTACGACGGCTCGTACTCGCCCGATCCCGAGACGGGCTACCTCGGGTTCCGCAACAACCCCTTCAAGTTCCTCGTCCGCAAGCGCGGCGACGACATCGTGAAGATCGCCTATCTCTGCGGGGGCGTCGGCAACGAGGCGAACTCGGCGCCCATGAGCTGGGACCCGAACCACACCTACCGCTTCCGCGTCGCGTGGGGCGGCGGATCGGCCCGCGTCTACGTCGACGGCAACCTCGTCGTGTCGGCGACCGCCGGGACGTGGGCCCCGGCGATCCACCGCTGCCGCGTCGGCGACGGAGGAGCGGGCCGGGGCCAGCCCGGCGTCGTGATCTCCGACCTCGCCGTCACCGCCGCGGGTGCGCCGAAGCCCGGTCCCGCGCCGGTGCCGGGCCAGGGGCCGCTCGTCCAGATCGACCCGAACGCACCCTCCCGGCTCGTCGCCAGCGGGAAGCCGTTCTTCTGGGTCGGCAAGACGGCGTTCGCCCTCGCGGCGAACCCCGCCTACCAGGCGTTCCTCGACGAGTGCGCCGCGAACGGCGTGAACGAGGTCCGCGTGCTCTGCGCCGCGAGCCCTGACTGGGCGCGAACGGTGGGCGGACTCTCCGGCGGCTCGCTCTGGCCGTTCTCGGGGAGCGGCTACGACCCGGTCCACTTCGCGCAACTCGACGACGTCGTCGCCTACGCCGGTCAGAAAGGGATCGCGGTCGAGATGGTCCTCTTCGAGTCGAGCTTCCTGAGCAACCTTCCCGATCCCACCGACTACAACCAGCAGAAGAAGGACTACCTCGCGTTCGTCGTCAACCGCTACAAGTCCGCGCCGAACGTCGTCTGGGAGGTGGCGAACGAGTACACGCACGCGGGCGGCGCGCCCTATCCCTACAACGGGCTCTCCGACGGGTTCGTCCAGGCGGTCGCACACGACGTGAGGAGCCTGGACCCGAACCACCTCGTGACGCTCTCGGACCAGGGCGGAACGGGGCCGTCCTCGGCGGCGCAGAACGACCGTGACTTCGACCTCATCGACATCCACACGCCGCGCGGGTCGGACTTCTGGAAGCAGCCCTGGACGATCTTCCCGGCGAGCCTCGCGGCGACGGGCGGACGGCCCCAGATCAACGACGAGCCGATCGGGAGTGACCCCGTCGACCAGCCGGGCAAGCGAACGAACGACGGAGCGGCGATCCGCGCCAACATGTGGGTCACTGCGTGCTCGGGCGCCTACTTCACGTTTCACTCCTCGAATGGCCTCGGCGCGAACCCGGGCCCGACTCCGGGCCAGGAGTTCCTGAGGCCCTTCCACGACTTCTTCGACGGCGTGGACATGCGGAACGCCACGGCGATGACGAGCTTCGTGCGCGGTTCGGGCGCGGCCGAGACCTACGGCTGCCGCCGCGGCGACGACGAGCTCGTCGTCTACCTGCGCGGCGGAAACCTGTCGGCTCCGCTCGACCTGACGCTCCCGGCGGGCAACTTCGACCTCACCGTCGTCGACCCCGCGACGGGCGCGACGCTCGTCAGCTCGACGATTCCGGGCGGCGCGACCTCGGTCCCGCTCGCGACGAGCCAGCTCGACGTGGCGGTGCACCTGAAGAAGCGCTGAAGCCCGTCCCGTCATCCCCCGCGCTCCGGATCGCCGCATCAACCGCGGGCGGACGCAACGCCCGCCCGCGGTGCGCGTCACCTGCTGGCGAGCTTCCAGAAGGAGCTTAGAGGCCGATCCTCACCCGGACCTCCGGGCCAGCGCGACGGCCCCCTCCTCGTCGAGCTTCCGCCCCGCTTCCTCGGCCGCTTCGAACTTCCCACCAAGAGCCGAGCGGATCCCGTCGAGGGCGGCCGCGAGCTCGCGCACCTCGTGCCCCAGCGGCGGCGTCCCGTGCCGCTTCCTGAGCACCGCCGCGAACGCGAGCACGCGAGCCGCGCGCTCGGGGGCGCCCTCGGCCGCCGCGACCATTCCCAGCCCCTCGAGACACGCGGGCACCTCGATCGGGATCCTGAGCTTGCGGAAGTGGGCGAGAGCCTCCTCGTAGCGCGCGCGCGCCGCGTCGAGCTCCCCCGAGACGCGCGCGAGCTCGCCCTGGGTGCGGATCGTCCAGCCGATGCCGGCCCCGCTCCCGAGCTTCTTCCAGGTGGCGAAGCTCTCGTCGAGGAGCCCCCGCGCGCGGTCCCGTTCCCCGGAGACGAGCGCGACGCGGCCGAGACGCCGCTGCGTCACGGCGAGGTCCCAGCTCGAGCCCAGGCGCCCGAAGATGCCCCGGCTCTCCTCGAGCTCGGCGCGCGCCTTCTCGAGGTCGCCGATGTAGAAGTCCACCTCGCCCAGGTTCGAGAGCGCGTGCGCGTAGCTCGCCTCCGTCCCGCCGCGCGCGATCTCCGTCGCCTCGACCCAGAGCGAGCGCGAGCGCGCGAGGTCGCCCGTCGCCATCCAGCTCTCGGCGAGGAGCCCGAGCACGATCACCTGCATGCCGCGGTCGCCCGTCGAGCGGAACAGGGCGGTCCCCTCCTCGAGGGCCATGCGCGCCGTCGCGTGGTCGCTCAGGTTGAGCGCGACAGTCCCGAGGTTGCAGGCGGCCGACGCGACGAGCGTCCGGTCGCCGGCCGCCTTCGCGAGGACGTGGCTCTCGCCGAACGCCTTGAGCGCCCCCGTCAGGTCCCCGGTGTCCCGCGCGAGGAGCCCCATGTTGTTGAGTGTCCCGGCGATCGCCGCCTTGTCGCCCTGCGCGCGCGCGAGAGGGAGCGCCTCCTCGAGGTGACGCCGCGACGCCGCGTAGTCGCGCTGCTTCCACGCGAGCGAGCCCGCGGCGCGGAGCGCCCGGGCGCGGAGGAGCGTCGGCTCGGGACACCGCTCGAGCGCGGCCGCGAGGAGGTCTCGTCCCTCGCCCACGAGGCCGCCCGTCTCGTTGTAGAGCCGGAGGAGCGCGACGCCGCCGCGCAGCGCGAACAGCGGCTCGCCGTCCTCGCCCAGGCTCCACGCGAACGCGGCGCGGAGGTTCTCCATCTCGGCGCCGAGCCGCTCGAACCAGGTCTTCTGCTCGGCTCCCTGGAGGAGCGGCCCCACCCGCTCGGCGAGGGCGACGTGATGCTCCGCGTGGCGCCGCGCGTGGCGCGCCCGCTCCTCCTTCGAGAGCTGCTCCGCGGCGAACTCGCGGAGCGTCTCGAGGAGCCGGAAGCGCGGCGTCTCGAGGATCACGAGCGAGCACTCGCCGAGGTCGGCGAGGTGGTCGATCGCGTCCGGGTCCTCGCACACGTCCTCGGCCGCCTCGAGCGTGAAGCCGCCCCGGAAGACGGAGAGCCGGGCGAAGAACCGCTGGAGCTCGGGCGAGAGGAGCTGGTAGCTGCCCTCGATCGCCGCGCGGAGCGTCCGGTGACGCGCCGGGACGCCCTTCCCCCGCGCCTCGAGGAGGTCGAGGCGCGCCGAGAGGCGCTCGCCGATCTGGTCGAGCGTGAGGACCGACGTGCGGCCCGCCGCGAGCGCGAGCGCGAGCGGGATCCCCTCGAGCCGCTTCACGAGGAGAGCGAGGCCGCGGGCGTTCGAGCGCGTCACCTGGAAGTCGGGCCGGATCGCCTGCGCGCGGTCCACGAACATCTGCACGCTCGGGAGCTGGACGAGGCTCTCCCGGCTCTCCTCGCCTCCGGGCACGGGGAGCGGCGAGAGCGGCAGCTCCTGCTCGCCCTCGAGCCCGACCTTCTGTCGCGAGGTCACGACGAGCGTGAGCCCGCTCGCGCGCTCGAGGAGCGTCCGGATGACAGGAGCGCCCTCGGCGGCGAGTTGCTCGAAGTTGTCGAGGACGAGGAGCGAGGGCGCGCGGGCGAGCGCGTCCACGACGCGTTCGAGCGGCTCCGCGGGCGAGGGCTCGAGGTGGAGCGCGTCCGCGATCGCGCGCGCGATGAGCGTCGCCTGCGTCACGTCCGCGAGCGGGACGAAGCCGAGGACACCGGGGTAGCGCTCGGCGAGGCGCGGGAGGACCTCGAGCGCGAGGCGCGTCTTCCCGATCCCTCCGGGACCCGTGATCGTGAGGAGGCGGGCGCCGCCCGGCGCGAGCGCCGCCTCGAGACGCGCGCGCTCCGCATCGCGTCCGAAGAAGCGCGAGAGCTCGAGCGGCAGGCTCGCCCCGTGGACGCGCTCCGTGTTGACCGGCGAGCGCGCCTCGTCCCCGGACCCGAGCGCCTCGAAGATGCGCTCCGGCGTGGGCGCTCCCGCGAGCCGGTGTATCCCGAGGTCCACGAGCCGGAGGCCCGGGTCGAGGTTGCGCCGGAGGAGCACGGCCGCCGCCTCCGAGCAGAGGACCTGTCCCTCGCGCGCCGCGAGGACGAGCGCCCCCGCGCGGTCCCTCGGAGCAGTCCCCTCGCCCGTGTCGAGCGCCATGCGGGCGGTCCGGCGCCTGTGGACGAGCGCGCACGCGAGCGCGTCGGTCGGCCGCGCGAACCCGGCGGCGAGCGAGCCCTCGGGCGCGCTCACCTCCTCGCCCGAGTGCGCGAGGACGCTCGCGCGGAGCTCCGGGCTCGCGGGCACGGCGGCGAGGAGCGTGAAGGTCCCGGGGGCGAGCGTCCTCGGGGTCGCCGGCGCCGGCGCGCCCTTCGGCACGACGGGCGGCGGCGCCGCGCCGGACGAGCGGCGCTCGATCTCCCTCGCGAGCGCGCGCGTCGCGCTCGAGGGCGACGTGCCGAGCTCCTTCTCGAGCGCGCCCTCGAGCTCGGCGAGGACGCGGAGCGCGCCCGCCGGCTCGCCCGCGGCCGCGAGGAGCGCCATGAGCTCGCGGCTCGCCTCCTCGGAGAGGGGATCCGCGGCGACGGCCCGGCGAGCCGCGTCGAGGGCGCCCGCGCGGTCGCCGAGGCGCGAGAGCTCCGTCGCGAGCGCGCGCGCGGCCGAGACGAACGCGCCCGCGAGCCGCGTGCGCTCGGGCGCGACCCAGTCCTGGAAGTGTCCCGGGAGGAGCTCGCCCCGGTAGAGCTCGCACGCCGCCCGGAGCGCCTGGAGCCGTGGGGCCCCGAGCGACCGCGACGAGGTCTCGAGCGCCGCCCGGAGCTCGCCCACGTCGGTGCTCGTCGCTTCGGCCTCGAGCCGGATCGCGGCGCGCGTCGCGACGAGGACCGAGCCCGGAGAGACACCTGGCGGCTCGAGCTGGTTCCTGAGCGACGAGAGCTCGCAGCTCAGGCGGCTGCGCCCGGCGTCGGGCTCGCAGCCCGGCCAGAGGAGCTCCATGAGCTCCTCGCGCGGGTGCGAGCGCTCCCTGAGGTAGGCGAGCCGGGCGAGGAGCGCGGCCGTCTTCTGCGTCCGGAAGCGCGAGACCGGCGCCTCGCCCGGGCGCACCGCACGGAGCTCGCCGAGGAGCTCGATGCGCCAGATGACGCTCACGAGCGAAGTCTAGCGGCGTCGCCGCGCTTTTCCCAAGCCACGCTCCGGGAGCGACTTCCCGCGCCCGGCCGCGTCGCGCGACAGGGTTCCGAGAGACTCGCTCGCTAACGTCCCGGCGGTCAAGGAGAGGGAACGATGAGCGCCGCCCCCGGGTCGAGACGGTACGCCCCCGAGAAGCTGAGAGTCGCCTGCTCCTGCGGCAAGAGGTACCGCGTCCCCGCGCGCCGCGCCGGGAGCAAGCTCTCGTGCAAGGCCTGCGGGGCCAAGGTGCGGATTCCCTGGATGCGCTCGCCCGTCGTCGAGACGCGCTACACGTGTCTCCACTGCAAGCGCGCGATCGCGTCCACGGAGCTCGCGGGCTCCTACCTCCGGGACGAGATCGTCTGCCGCCCGTGCCAGACGAAGGCCCGGGCGCTCGCCGCGCCCTCCGAGCCCGCGGGCGTCTGGTTCCTCGCCGCCGCGGTCCTCGTGGCCGTGGGCTTCGCGGCGCCGCTCATCGTCCTCCTCGACTGGTCGTGGCTCGTCGCCTTGGCCGTGGGCGTCACGGCGGGTCTCGTCGCCGGCACCCTCGGGCGCCGCGGCTACCGGTCCTGAGAGACGGACGCCGACCTCTTCACGCCCTCGAGGAGCTTCGCGATGGCAGCGCGGTTGGGCCCGTTGAGGTCGAGGGCATGCTCGAGGTCGGCGCGGCCACCCTCGTGGTCACCCTTGGCCTCCCGCGCGAGGCCCCGGTTCGCCCAGTGGAGATCGACCCTCGGCTCGAGCTCGGCCGCTCGCGACAGGTCGGCGATCGCGCCGTCGATGTCGCGCTTGCGCATGCGCGCGACGGCGCGATTGGCCCACGCGGTCGCGTAGTCGGGATCGAGGGCGACGGCCTCGGTCTCGTCGGCGATCTCGTTGTCCCACTCCTTCATTATCCCGTGGGCGGTGCCGCGACATGCCCAGGCCCGGGCTTGCTTCCGGTCGAGCGAGATCGCCTTCGTCGCGTCGGAGATCGCCGCATCGTAGACCCTGAGGTTCGAGTGAGCCCAGGCACGGTTCGTCCAGCCGAGCGCGAGCGTGGGGTCGAGCGAGACGGCCTTCTCGGAGTCCGCGAGCGCCCCCTCGGAGTCGTTCTTCCGGAGGCGCGCCGAGGCGCGCACGGCCCACGCGAGGGCACTCCGCGGGTCGAGCTCGACCGCCCGCCTCGCCGTCGCGAGAGCTCCCTCCACGTCCCCGGAGGCGAGCTTCGCCTGCGCGAGCGTGGTCAGCTCCTGCTCGCGCGGCGGAGCGGGCGCGCCCGAGCTCGTCGAGAGGAGCACGGCGACGACGACCGCGCCGAGTGCCATCGCCGCCGCCGCTAGCCGGAGCGGGCCGACCGCGCGCGTGGCGCTCTTCCCGGCCTCTCCTCCGCGCGTCCCGGCCGCGAGCGCCCGCGCCAGCTCCTCCCCGTCGGCGAAGCGACCCCCGGGGCGCGGCGCGAGCGCGCACGCGATGACCTCCTCGAGCCAGGGCGGCACGTCGCTCCGTCCGATCGGGTCGCGCGTCCCCGAGTTGATCTTGCCGTAGAGCTCGAGGAGCGTCTGGCCCTCGAAGGCGGGGCGGCCGGCGAGGCACTCGTGGAGGATCGCGCCGAGCGCGAAGACGTCGGCCGGGGGACCCGCGTTCTTCGCGTTCTCGACCTGCTCGGGCGCCGAGTAGCCCACCGTCCCCCGGAAGCTTCCGTCCTTCGTGAGCTCGACGCTCTGGCTCGCCCCCGCGGCGAGCGGGTCGAAGTGCTTCGCGAGGCCGAGGTCGGCGAGGAGCGCCTTCCCGCTCGCCGTGAAGAGCACGTTCTCGGGCTTCACGTCGCGGTGGACGATCCCCCGCGCGTGGGCCTTTCCCAGGGCGCGCGCCAGCTCGAGGCCGAGCGTCGCCGTCTCCTCGACTCCGAGCGGCCCCTTCCCGAGCTTCTGCCGGAGCGTCCCGGCCGGCACGAGGGGCATGACGAGCCAGCGGCCCTCGGGCGTGGCCCCGGCGTCGAGGAGGCCCACGAAGCCATCCTCCTCGCCGAGCGTCGCGAGGAGCCGCCGCTCGCGGTCGAAGCGCTCGAAGCGTCCGGAGTCCGACCGGAGGAGGAGCTTGAGCGCCGCCTCCTTGCCGTCGGGCGCGCGGACCCTGTAGACGACGCCCATGCCGCCCTGGCCGAGCTTCTCGAGCACCTCGTAGGGCCCGATCCTCTTCACCCAGGGAGAATGACCAGCCCGCGCCGTAAGTTCCAGGGCGAACGGCTCCAGGCGCCTAGAAGTCGAGCTCTGCTCGGAACAGGAGCTCGTCCGCTTGCCGGCTGTGAGCCCGTTCGGCGCGCGACTGATCGCCGACGCGGAGGTGAACGTAGTCCGCCATGAAGCGGACGTTCTCGATCGGGTTGAAGTTGAGCCCGATCGTCACGGCCTTGCAGTCGTTCCCCTTGACCCTGGCCGCGTTCGCTGCCGTCGACGGGCGGGCGACCGTGGTCTCGGTCGCGCTCGTGAACCGGCGGCCGCCCCGCGCGTCCTCGATCTCGCACCACTCGAGGCGGGCCACGACCTCGAGGCCGAGCTCGGGGGCGTTCCTCTTCTTCTCGATGTCCATCGAGAACAGCTGCCATCCCGCGAACGGCGTCCCCTGGAGCCCCGCCGCGTCGCGCACCGGGCCGAAGAACTTCCAGCCGAACGTCACGTAACCACCCTCGGTGACGAGCGGCGTGCCGTCGGTGCCGTCGGCGAGGACACGGCGGCGCTCCTGTTGTGCCCAGATCCCCTCGGCGATCGCCCAGAACGGCCCGCGATGGAGGGAGACGTCGACCTCGTAGGCTTGCTCCCAGCCGCGCACCGAGACCGGCGTGAACCACTGGAACTGCCCCGGTGTCTTCCCCGCGAAGCTGTTCTGGACGGGCCCGCCGAGACGGGTGAACAGCCCGGCGACTCCGACGCGGAGGGTGCTCTCGATCCCGCTCTCGAGCCGGGCGCACACGAGCGGATCTCCGGTCGTCACCGTGCTCGAGTCCGCCTGGTTCTGGGCCGAGAGCCAGTAGCCCAGGACGCCGCCGAGGAGATTGCCGAAGACCTCGACGCCCGGGCGAAAGCTCGGCGCGACGGTGGTGCCCGAGCCCACGACCATGGCGCGCTCGATCGTGTCGGCAAAGGACTCGGTCACCAAACCGTCGTCGATCTCGAAGGGCGTCTTGTAGTGGCCGAGACGGACCTCGAGCTCGGGGAACTGCTGGTACTGGACCCAGAAGTTCCCGAGCGGCAACCCGCCGCGGACCGGATCGACCTCGAGCCAGAACCCGAAGGCCCCGAAGCTGCCGTCGAAGCCAACGCGGGCGCGGCGCACGAGGAACTGGTCCTCGGGGATCGGGTGCGGAGAGGCGAGGTTGACCTGCGAGTGCGGGAAGGCCCGGTAGTCGAGCTCGATCCTTGCCCGCGGGCGAAGGACGTACTCCGTGCCGCCGACCTCGCCCTCGGCGTAGAAGCCGTCGTTCCAGCGCCACTCGATCCTGGGACTCTCGCCGGCGGCGCCGGTTTCTCCTGCGCGGGGTGCCCCGGCGCGAGCTCGCTCGAGAGCTTCGATCTCGTGCTGCTGCTCGGTGACCTTCCTCTCGAGCTCGTCGAGACGTGTCTCGGCGTCCGCCTCCTGGCCGAAGGCGGCGCCGGCGGCGAGGAGCAAGGCCCCCGCCGCGCCGAGGAGTGCACGCGCGACGGTGCCCCGCCCCGCTCTCGAGGGTTTCCGTTCCGCCATGGTTCATCTCCTGCGAGCTCGCGTCAGCTCGAGCACTCGCCCTCGCTCGTCCCGGGGACGAACGCCTCGGTCTCGCCGAGGTCGATGAAGTCCTCCTCACGCGCTTCTTCCGGCGTGAGCCGCTCCAGCTCGCCGAGCGTGCTCTTGACGCGCTCGAGCGGGACCCGGCGGAAGAAGGCGTCCGCCGCCTCGCCCTCCTCGCGCGCCTCGAGGTAGAGCCCGATGAGGCGCTCGAGCACGGCGGGCACGCGGCGCGCCGGGACCTTGGCCGCGAGCCGGCCGATCCGCGCGCCCGTCTCGTCCACGCCGCCGCCCACGAGGACGAAGTACTGCGGGACGGCGCGCCCGCCGAGTTTCCGCAGGCTCCCCTGGAAGCCGATGCCGGCCACGTGGTGCTGACCGCAGCCGTTCGGGCAGCCGCTCACCTTGAGCGCGAGGCCGGGGACCCGCGCCACGAGCTCCGGCCTCTCCTGGAGGAAGTCCCCGAGGAGCCGGCCGAGCCCGCGCGACTGCGTCACGGCGAGGCGGCACGACTCGGCTCCGGGGCAGCTCGTCACGTCGGCCGCGGTGTCGGCTCCCGGCGTCGCGAGGCCCGCGGCGGCGAGCCTCTCCGCGAGCTCGTGGACCTCGGCCCGCGGGACCCAGCGGAAGAGGAGGTTCTGGCTCGCCGTCACGCGGAGCGTCCCGTCCGCGTAGGACTCGCTCAGGTCAGCGAGGACGCGGAGCTGTGCCGCGGTCACGTCGCCCAGGGGGAGCGTCACCGTCACGAGCGCGTAGCCGGCCTGGCGCTGCGGTCGGACGTTCGTCTCGAGCCAGCGGCGGAGATCGCTCCCTCCGCCCGGCCGTGGGACGAGGCCCGGCCCGCGCAGCGTCTCCCCTCGTACCAGGGCCGCCACGGCTTCGATCGAGGGTGGGCGCGGGCGCTCTCGCGGCGCGCTCTGCCTGCTCGCGTCCTCGGGGGGAGCCTCCTCGGGATCGAACGGGAGCGGGATCCCGCCGGCGGCGCGCACCTGGGCGAGCTCGCGCTCGTAGGCCTCGTGCCAGGCCTCCCAGCCCATGTCCCGGACGAGGAACTTGAGCCGGTTCCGGTTCCGGTGCTCGCGGTCGCCGAGCGCGTGGTAGACGCGCACGACGGCCTCGGCCACGTCGAGCACCTCGCTCGCGGGGAGCTCCCCGTGGAGGAGGTGCCCCGTCACGGCGAGCGTCGCCGTCCCGCCCGCGACCGTGACGCGGAAGCCCGGGCGCCCGCCTGCGAGGAGTCGCGCGCGGAGGCCGAGGTCGTTGATCGCCGCGAAGACGTGGTCCTCGCGGCACCCTTCGGCCGCGATCTTGAACTTCCGGGGCAGGGTCGCGCTGAGCGGGTGCCGCAGGAGATGGCGCGTGATCGCCTCGGCATAGGGCGTCACGTCGAAGGGCTCGTCCCGGGCGACGCCGGCATAGGGGCAGCAGGTCACGTTGCGGACGGAGTTGCCGCACGCCTCGCGCGTCGTGAGCCCGGCCTCCGTCGCGCGCCGCATGACGT
>FTGE01001450.1_pt1 | contig 15203 bp, 9 predicted proteins | sample 1640581 | NCBI WGS metagenome assembly FTGE01 (sample SAMEA3914789, study PRJEB12502) | metagenome | biome: forest; material: soil | place: Canada | collected 2011-07-03 | depth 0.3 m | reverse complement strand
CCAGCGCCGCTCGCGGATGTAGAGCTTGAGCCACCGCTCGTTCTTGAAGACGAGCTCCACCTCGGTCTTCTTCCGCGCGCCGCTCGGCGGCACGAAGACCCCGAACGTCCCCTCGAAGTGCTCGGAGGGCTCGAACTCCGTGATCCGTGGATACCGGAAGCGCTCCTTGAGGGAGGGTCCTCGGAAGAGCCGGTGCCCGGCGCGTTTCCGAGTAGTATCTGCCGCATGGATCGGGGCCGGGCCGCGGCGCGGGCCGCGTTTTTGGCGGGGTCGATGCTCGTCGCCACGGGCGCGGGAGCGCTCGCGGGAGGTCCCGCCGGGAACGCGCCGGAGAAGGTCGTCCTCCAGCTCAGCTACACGCCCCAGTTCCAGTTCGCAGGGTACTACGCCGCCCTCGAGCGCGGCTATTACCGGGCCGAGGGCCTCGATGTGGAGATCCGTCCCTCGCAAGGCCCCAACCTGCCGCCCCTCGATCGGGTCCTCGCGGGCGAAGCGGACTTCGGCACCTGCGAGTCGGACATCGCGGTCGCTCGCGCCAGGGGCAAGCCGTTCGTCCTCCTCGCCTCGATCTTCCAGCACTCGGCCTGCTGCGTCGTCGCGACGGCGGCCTCGGGGATCCACACGCCGTCGGACCTGGTCGGTCGGACCGTCGCCCTGAGCCGCACTCAGCGCGACGCCGAGGTCCTCGCGATGCTGCTCCACGAGGGGATCCCGGCCGAGAAGCTGCGCGTCGTGGACTCGGACTGGGAGGTGGAGTCGCTCGTCACGGGCAAGCTGGACGCGCGGCTCTCGTACGTCACCAACGAGCCCGACCAGCTGAGACGGCGCGGGGTCGAGCCGTGCGTGATCCAGCCCCTGAGCTACGGGATCGACTTCTACGGCGACTCGCTCTTCACGACGGAGGCCCAGGTCCGCGAGCACCCGGAGCGCGTCGCCGCATTCCGCAGGGCGAGCATCCGCGGCTGGGAGGAGGCCTTCGAGCACACCGACGCGGTGATCGACCTCCTCTACGAGAAGGAGGGCTGCCGCGCCCGCGGCCTCTCGCGGGAGCACCTCGAGGCCGAGGCCGCGGAGATCCGGCGGCTCGTGGACCCGAAGGTCATAGAGATCGGCCACACCAACCGCGGCCGCTGGCAGCGCATCGCGGACACGTACGCCGAGGTCGGCCTCATCCCGCCGGGGGCCTCGATCGACGGGCTCTTCTACGAGCGAGACGCCGCGTCGTCGCTCCCCGCATGGCTCCGCGGCCTCGCGATCGCGCTCGCCATCTCCCTGGGCGCGGTCGGGGCCGCGCTCCTCTGGGGGTGGCGCCTCCGCGCCCTCGTGAACCGCCGTACCCGCGAGCTCCGCGAGAGCGAGGAGCGGTTCCGCTCTGCCTTCGAGGACGCGCACGTGGGCTGCGCGCTGACCCGTCTCGACGGGGTCTTCCTGCGCGTGAACCGCGCGCTCTGCCAGCTCCTCGGCTACACCGACAGCGAGCTCGTCGGGCACCACTTCAACGAGTTCACGGTCCCCGAGGACCACGCGATCGGCGCGGCGTTCGTGAGGTCGTTCTCGGAGAGCCCGGCATCGAACGCCCTCTTCGAGAAGCGATACCGCCACCGGGACGGGCGCATCTTGCACGCGCAGCTGGCGCTCTCGGTCGTCCGCGGCGAGAACGGCGCGCCCCTCTACATCATCGGGCAGGTCCACGACCTCACCCGGCGCCGGGCGGCGGAGGAGGCGCTCCGCGAGAGCGAGACGCGCTTCAGGACGATGGCCGACTGCGCCCCCGTCATGATCTGGCTCGCGGGCACGGACGGCGCGCTCGAGTACGTCAGCCAGACCTGGCTCTCCTTCACGGGACGCCGGCTCGAGGACGAGGCCGGCCAGGGCTGGTCGCGGGGCGTCCACCCGCAGGACCGGGAGCGCTGTCTCGCGGAGCGCGGCGCCGCCCTGGAGGCGCGGCGTCCCTTCGAGTCCTTCTACCGGCTCCGGCGCGCCGACGGCGAGTGGCGCTCGATCCTCGAGCGCGGCGCGCCGCGGTTCCTCGCGGATGGGACCTTCGCGGGCTTCGTCGGCTCGTGCGTCGATGTCTCCGACCGCCAGCTCCTCGAGGAGCAGCTCCGCCAGTCGCAGAAGATGGAGGCGATCGGGAGGCTCGCCGGAGGGGTCGCCCACGACTTCAACAACGTCCTGGCCATCGTCCAGGGCTACACGGAGCTCCTCCTCCGCGACCTCGCGAGCGACGAGAAGCGCCGGCAGCACCTCGAGCACATCTCCGCGGCGCTCGAGCACGCGACGGGGTTCACGCGGCAGCTCCTCACGCTCGGCAGGAGGCAGGTCCTCTCGCCGACGGTCGTCGAGCTGAGCTCGGTCGTACGCGACATGCAGCTCGTCCTCCGGCGGGTGATCGGCGAGGACATAGAGCTCGTGACCGCCCTCGGACCGGGCGCGAGCTCGGTCGAGGTGGACCGCGCCCAGCTCGAGCAGGTGCTCCTCAACCTCGTCGTCAACGCGCGCGACGCCATGCCCACGGGCGGCAAGCTCACGATCGAGAGCCTCTCGAAGGTCGTCGCGCCGGATGCTCCCCGGCCGCCTCTCGAGCCCGGCCGCTGGGTCACGCTCGTCGTGCGCGACACGGGGTCGGGCATGGACGAGCGCACGCTCTCGCGCATCTTCGAGCCGTTCTTCACGACCAAGGAGCGAGGCAAGGGCACAGGCCTCGGACTCTCGATCGTCTACGGGATCGTGACGCAGTCCGGGGGACGCGTCGAGGCGGCGAGCGAGCCCGGGAAGGGCTCCGTCTTCACCGTCTTCCTGCGCGAAGCGAGCGGGCCCCCCGGCCCGGTTCCGGTCCCGGCCCCGAGCGACGTCCCCCACGGGACGGAGACGATCCTCCTCGTCGAGGACGACCCCGGAGTCCGCCGCTCGACGGAGGGTCTCCTCGGCGCTCTCGGCTACCGCGTGGTCCTCGCCGAGGACGGGGCCGCGGCGCTCGCCCGGCTCGACGAGTCCGGCGCCGTGGACCTCGTCCTGACGGACGTCCTCATGCCCCGCATGACCGGTCCCGAGCTGGCACGGCACATCTCACGGAGATCGGCGGCGCCGCGAGTGCTCTTCATGTCGGGCCACGTCGATGACGAGGGGATGCGCGGTGGCGGGCTTCCTCCGGGGGCGCTCCTCCTCGAGAAGCCGTTCAAGCTCGCCCAGCTCGCGCGCAAGGTGCGCGAGGCGCTTCGGTAGGTCTCGCGGAACCTGAACGCTCCGCCCCGCCCGGCACACCGTAGTTCGGTATATGTCAGGGGCTCGGGATATGATCCTCCGTCATGAAGATCCGGGTGCCCGAGCTCGATTACGCCGCGAAGGTGCTCTTCGCGGACCGGGTTTCCCGAAGTGTCGTGGGCGGACAGAATACCGGAGGAGATTCTCATGGCCTCGACGATCTACACGAGAGGCGAAACCAAGGGGCGCGTCACGGGACGTGTCGAAGTTCTTGCAGAGCAGTTGCTCCGCAGGCTTGGCAAGTCCAAGAAGGTCGCGGGCCTCGTGAAGCGGCTCCCGCTGTGCTCCGACCGGGACCTCCACAAGGTGTCGCTCCTGATCGTCGACGAGAAGGAGGACAAGGCTCTCCTCGCGGCAGTCGAGCGCCTGATCCCGAGGAGTAAGGACTGAGGCGCCCCTCGAGCGACGGACGCGGCGCCGAGGAGCTTCTCGGCCATGTCATGGAGCTCACGGGCGTGAGCCTGCGCGCCTGTCTCGCGCAGGACAGAGAGGGCTTCACGCGGGCCCAGGCGCGAACCCTTGTCCTTCTTCCGGTGCGGGAAGGTCTCGAGCACGCCCACTCACGGGGCGTCCTTCACCTGGACCTGAAGCCCGAGAACATTGCGCTCGAGGACGACGGGAGGGTGCTCACCGGAGCGAAGTTGCTCGACTTCGGGCTTGCCCGGTTCGTCACGAACGGCGCCGGGATCAGGCCGCGGCTCGCCCCTCGGCTGCGCGCAACTCCTCGGGGCGGGCCCGACCGAGGAGTCCGGCGAGCGCTGCGTCGATGCGCGGGAACTCGAACTCGAAGCCAAGTGACTCGAGCCGGCGTGGCAGGACGCGCTGGCCGGTGAGGATCACGTCGCTCACTTCCCCCACGGCGAGCCTGAGCGCCCAGGCCGGGGTCCTGAACCAGGACGGCCGCCCGAGCGCGCGCCCGATCGCAAGGGCGAGCTCGCGCATCCGGACAGGCGCGGGCGAGCACGCGTTCACGGGCCCCGAGAGACGAGCATCGTCCAGCGCCATGAGGAGGACGCGCACGAGGTCCCTCGAGTGGATCCACGAGACCCACTGCTCGCCCGATCCGACAGGACCACCGACGAAGAGCCGGAAGGGCATCGCGATCCGCGGCAGGGCGCCGTCCGAAGCGTCGAGGACGACCCCGAAGCGCGCGTTCACGACGCGCGCACCGGCATCGATCGCCGGCGCGCAGGCGCGCTCCCAGTCGACGCAGACGTGCGCGAGGAAGTCGTGGCCCGGGGCCACGTCCTCGCCGAGCGGCTCGTCGTCGTCGCGCGGGCCGTAGTAGCCCACGGCCGACGCCGAGACGAGGTCGATCTTCCGGCCGCTCGTCGCCATGGCCTCGGCCACGTGAGCCGTCGTCAGGTAACGACTCTCCTCGATCGCGTTCTTGACGCGAGGCGTCCAGCGACGAGCGAACAGGTTCTGCCCGGCCAGGTTCACGACGGCCTCGCTCCCGCGGACAGCGTCTTGCCACGAGCCCTCGCGCGTCGGATCGGCCTCGACGAGCCCGACGGCGGGATCGAGGACGGTCCGGGCTCGCTCGGCGTCGCGTGTGATGATCGTGATCGAGTCGCCGCGCTCGAGGAGCGCCCTCGAGAGACGGCGTCCGACGAGACCCGTCCCACCTGTCAGGCAGACGCGCATGATCGAGCTCCCGCCTCGGGCTCCGCAAGTCCGGCACCCTGGGAGGCGTGTTCGAGCCGACGACAGCACAGGATCCATCCCCGGAAGTCGATAGACCCCGGCCGCTTCGGCCCCTGAGGCGAATTCATCCCCCAGGTGGGCGCTCGCGGCGTGTTGCCTGGGGCGAGGAGAAGTCATGCGGAGCCCCCGGAGCACGATCTTCACGGCCGCGGCCATGGCGACCTTGGGCGCGGCAGGAAGCGCGGCACGCGCGAACGATTACTCGGAGGTCGTCGCGAAGACCGCGGGCATGGTCTCGGATCCCGCGGTCCAGGCGCTGGCCCGGAAGCACGGTCTCGAGGTGCTCAACGTCACCTGGGAGGACACCGGACGCTTCAAGGGTTCGTGCGTCGGCCCGAACATAAGCGACCTCACGATCCAGGTGCAGCAGAAGGACCCGACGACCGGAGAGTACCGCCTCTCCTGCATGCCAGTGATCCGTTTCCCCAACTTCGAGGACAAGACCGGCGACCTGCCGCTCGACCACTTCAAGCTCCTCGCAGGGAACGAGCGTGGCCGGAGCCTCGAGCCCGTGACGCTGACCGAGTACCTCGGGAACCTCCGCCGCTACCTCGCCCGGCCGCTCTCGTGGAAGGGAGCGGGAACCTCGCTCCTCGCCGAGCGCGACACGCGCGTCCTCGTGAGCGCCCAGGCCTGCTTCTTGCCGATCCCGCGCGAGGGCAAGGCCGAGTTCAACCCGGTCCTGTTCAACTACCAGTCGTTCAAGGCGAACCCCGCGGTCCTCTCGATCGTCGTCACGCGCGAAGGGACGAGCGCGACGGTGATCGACAACACGCGCGACGCGTTCCCGTCGGGTTTCTCGTGGGGTCAGAGGCTCTTCTTCAACCAGAAGGGCGAGCGCGCCGTCCTCTCGGCCGAGCGGCTCTCGGACTACACCGACCGCGTGCAGGCGCAGCAGCGGCGCGAGGGCCAGCCGGTCACCGCCGATCCGCCCGCCGAGTCGCCCCTGGACATGGTCCTCCTCATCCAGATCCCGCTCAAGCAAGCCCCGAACACGCGGCGTGCGCTCGCCATGGACGACTGCTGCGAAGAGAAGTGTGCTCCTTGCTGCCCGAAGGCCGAGAGGAGCGACGTCGAGGCGGCCGTCGTCGGCCACGGCAAGGTCGAGGGGCCCTTCACGGAGATCGACGACCTCGCCATCGAGCGCGATCCCAGCTTCCCGGTCCGGGTCACCGTCCAGTTCTACAAGGCGACGAGCAACGGCGTCGTGAGCGAGGAGGACATGAGCTCTCTCGCGGCCCAGATCCGCTCCGTCTACGACAAGGCCGAGAGCGTCGGCAGCCTCGTGACCCGGGGCGAGACCGGCCGGCCGACCGAGTACACCGGCAACAAGCAGGAGTATCCGGGCTGGTGGGGCGAGTTCTGGACGCGTCACGAGAAGAACACCGGCCTCTCGCGCGAGAAGACGATCGAGCAGCTCCGCCGCGTCTTCGGGCCCGACTGGCGGCCCGCGAGCGACTCCGAGCTCGCGCGCGGGGTCGACGTCCTCGGAGGAGGGAAGCCGGTGTCGACGGCTCAGGTGAGCATGCGGGGCTCCGAGGCCACGGTCGCCGCCACGCCGGTCGTCACCACACCGGTCTTCTTGACTCCTACCGTCGCCACTCCGGCCGAGGTGGGGGAAGCCCCGCGTCGGAGCCGGGACTCGTGTCTCGGCACCGCTCTCGCCGGGTGCGTCATCGCGCTCGTCTTCCTCCGGGCGCGGGCGGTCGCGTAGCGTCCTTGCCTAGGGTCCTGAAGAACGCGGCAGGACAGCCTAGAGTGATCGCGGTCGTTCGGTAGATGTCAGGGGCGCGAGATACGATCCGCCGTCATGAAGAACCGCCCAGGGTGGGGCGGATGCTCAAGAGGCGCGCGCCAATGACGGAGTCCGGGTGGACATCAGCCTGTTCAAAGCACTCCAGGTCGGCCTGAAGGGCGCCGAGATCGTTCGGCGGGGCGTGGATCCGAAGGACGATCCGCATGGGTATGCGGGCTGCCCGGGTACTACCGGGAAGGGAGGGGCGTACTTCACGACAGAGGCGACGTTCGCCATCGGCCTCGTGCCCAAGAAGGACTACCGCAACGGAGTGCTCATGGTGACGCTGGCGAAGAAGGAGTACGACGCGCTCTGCAAGTCGGGGCGGATCTTGCCGGATACTTATCATCCGTCCCACTCGGTGCGGGTGCTTCCCTCCGCCTTCGCGGAGTTCAATGCCGCCACGCAAGCGCCGTCGGGAACCAGAGCCTATTTCGCCTCCGGAAGTACGCTTCCGACCGGTCATGTGGTCCCTTAGCCATGCCGACTGCGGACCGGCGCGAGCACGGCTATACTCAGGAACGGAGGATCTCGTGGCCGCACGCATGAGGGTTGGAAAGACCGTGAAGGCCAAGGTCGTGAGCGCCGCCCCGCACGGTATCCATCTCGCCCATGGCGACGTCGAGATCCTCGTCCACGTCTCGGACGTCGAGTGGGGCGAGGAGATCAGCCCCCGCGAGTACGCGAAGATCGGCGACGAGCTCGACGTGAGGATCTTGCGGTTCGTCGATCGTGAGGGCAAGTCAGCCGCCGGGTGGCTCCCCTGGCCGACCAAGAAGAAGTCTGTGTCTCGCTGACCCGAATCACGGTCGACGCGCCGGATGCCATCCTCTCGCCGCATGAAGATCGGCCCCTCTCGGACCTCCTCACGACCGGCGAGTACCAGAAGTACGAGAGCCGGTCGATCGAGTTCTACCTGAGCCCTCACAACGAGGGCGCCGTGCGGCCCGTCGCCCCCTCGCTCGAGAAGTTCTTGCGGCCGACGAAGTGACCCCTCGGTCGGGCGGGCTCAGCCCCGGGCATCAGCGCGCGCCCCGCGAAACGGGTCCGAGATCGGTGGCCCAGTCGAGGCTCCAGGGCGAGCGCGGATCCCCGAGCAGCTCGGCGCACGCCCGCGGGGCCTTCTCGGCGCTCGAGGAGTCGCCGCCCCAGAACTGCCGCCCGAGTACGAAGTGGCGCCCGAACTCGGCCCACGACGAGTAGACCTTCTGGATCCGCGCCGCCGCCGGCATGCTCCACGACCACGCTTCGTCCTCGCTGAGCCAGCCGACGAGGTACCCCCAGCCGGCGACGTTCACGAGCCGCCCCTGGTCCCACGCGACGAGACCCTTCTCGCCCAGCTCCTTCTCGTGCGCGAGGACGAACGCGACGTGCGGGTCGGCCGCGACCTTGCCGCTCGCGACGTCGCGCGCCCACGCGCGGTCCTGCGCGACCCGTCGCGCGAGCTCGCGGTAGGCGGCGTCGTGCACGGCGCCGTCGCGGAGGCTCGCCAGCGTCTCGAGCAGGTCCTCCCGTGATCCGCAGCCCCACCACTTGCCGAGGCTCTCGCGCCAGGCTCGCACGTTCCGGCTCGTCCTCACCTCGCCGCCGAGGACGTTCATGCGCGCGCCGTTGATCTGCGTGACGAGCCCGCAGCCGAGGGTCCAGCGCTCGGCCTGCCTGAGGTCGCTGGGCGCGCGCACCTTCTGCCCGAGGTCGGTGCTCCAGTCGAGACGCCAGCCGCCGTCCGGGTCGTGGCGCGCGGCGTCGATCGCGTGGAGCTCGGCATCGCTCACCGTGTTCCTCGTCGTGAACCCGATCGCGAGCAGGTAGTGGTGCACGTATTCTTCCCACGACGTGTAGACCCTCTGGATGCGCGCCGCCGCGCGCAGGTTCCACGCCCAGGCTTCCTCCTCCGAGAGGTATCCGGCGAGATAGCCCCAGCTCGCGCGGCTCACGGCGCGCCCCTGGTCCCAGGCGACGAGGCCGCGGTCGCCGATCTCCTCCTCGTGCGCGAGCGCGAACTCGATCTGCAGGCGAAGCTCGTCCGTGGCGTTCTCCTTTCCCTCGACGACGCGCTTCGCCCAGGCCCGGTCGCGCGCGACCATGCTCGCCGCGCTTCGATAGAAGTGATCGTGCACGTCCTCGCCGTGGAGCCGCTCGAGGCTGTCGAGCAGCTCCTTCCGGTCGTCGAGCCCCAACCGCCCGAGGAGCTCCTTGCACTGGCGCTCGCTCCCGGCGTCCTTCGGGAGGCCGCCGAGGAGCTTGTCGTTCCGCCCGAGCGCCCGCGACGCGACGTCGCAGCCGAGCGCCCAACGCTTCGCCCTCGGAAGCTCGCCCGGCGTGACGACCTCGGGCCTGGGCGCCGGCGCGGCGGCGTGCGCGCGCTTCACCTTCCCGCTCGCGCGCGCCTCGCGCCCGGCCTCGTCCTTCCCGACGACCTCGAGCGCGACCTCGGCGTCCTCGTCCACGGGAAGGTCGACCGGCCACGGCCCCGCCTCCGGCGCGCCCACGATCCGCTCGCGGCCGTTCACGCGGAGCGACGCGAGCGGCCGCGAGGAGCGCACGCTCAGGTGGGCGGCGCCCGTCCCGGCGGGAAGCTCGCGCGGGCCGACGAGCTCGAGCGTGGGCGGAGGGCCCGGCGGCGGCGCGACCGGCGCGCTCGGCGCCGGCGAATCCTCCGTCGCGGGCGGCCGCGGGCTTTCACGCGACCGCACGACGACCAGCACGAGCGCGGCCATGCCGAGCAGGCCGATACCGATCACGATCGCGTTCGCCGCCGAGCTCGGCGACTCGGGCCGTCCGAAGCGCTCGCTCCGTCGCGAAGGTCGATCCGGGCGCTTCAAGGAGCTCTCCCCCGGCCAAGTCTAGCCGCACGCGCCCGTGAGCCACAGCACCCATTTCGGGTGGCCTGGGCGCTTCTCACGCGCGAACGGCTACCAAACCACCCGATCCGGGTGGCCTGGGCCCTTCTCGCCCGGTGTGAGCCAGACCATTCGGACATCTAGCACGGACCAGCGTCGACCGGACAGAGCGCGGCCTCCCTCGCCTCGCGATCCGCGGCGGAGCGGCACCGAGTGGCGAGGAAGCGCACCTGGTGACGAACTGCCATCCTCCGCGCCGATGAGGATCGGGCCCTACGAGGTCCTGGGCGAGCTCGGCCGCGGGGGGATGGGCGTCGTCTACCGCGTGAGGCGGCCCGACGGCCGAGACGGAGCCTTGAAGCTCATACGCAAGGCGGACACCGGGACGCTCGCGCGCTTCGAGCGGGAGCGGCGGCTGCTCGCGTCGCTCGGGGAGGACAAGGGCTTCGTCGAGCTCCTCGACGCGGGCGTCTCGTCCGAGGGCGCCTGGCTCGTCATGCCGTTCGTCCCCGGAGGCACCCTCCGCGCGCGTCTCGAGGCGGGGCCCCTCGGGGTCGAGGAGACGATCACGCTCGGCAGGGACCTCGCGACCGCGCTCGGTCGCGCCCACGAACGCGGGATCGTCCACAGGGACGTGAAGCCCGAGAACGTCCTCTTCGCGGCCTCCGGGCGAGCGCTCCTCGCGGACATGGGCCTCGCGAAGCACTTCAATCCCCTGGCCGAAGGCGCGAGCGGGAGCGTCAACCTCACGCATGACGGGGTCTTCAAGGGGACGGCGGGCTACATGGCACCGGAGCAGGTCAGGGACGCCGCGAGCGTCGGACCGCCCGCCGACGTCTTCGCGCTCGGAGCCGTGCTTCACGAGTGCCTCGCGGGGAGGCCGGTCTTCGAGGGTCAGTCGGTGATCGAGCTGCTCGCCAGGCTGGACTCCGGAGTCGTCGAGCCGATCGGCCGGCCCGAGGTCCCCGCGTGGCTCGAGAATGCTCTCCGGCGCGCGCTCGCACTCGACCCGCTCGGCCGCTTCGTCGACGGAGCCGCCTTTGCCCGGGCGCTGGGCGAGCGGAAAGACCGCGCGCCGGCACGCGCCCGCCAGGCCGTCGCCTCTCTGGCCGTGGGCGTCGCCGGGGGCGTGGTCCTCCTCTCGGGTCTTGTCTTCGCGCTCGGTCGGCCGTCCCCGAGGGGGGAATCGCCTCGAGCCCCGACGAGGCCGGTCGAGGCCTCCCCGAACGCACCGGCTCGACCGCCGGCACCAAGCTCGTCTTCCTGGGCGGCACAGCTCGTCACGCGCGGCCGGGAGAAGCTCGAGAGGAAGGACCGGGAGGGAGCGATCGCCGACTGCTCGACCGCGATCGAGCTCGACCCGAAGCTCGCGGCGGCCTGGGCGACTCGTGGCTCGGCGCGAATCGACACGGGCGATCTGGACGGCGCGATCGCGGACCTCTCGAAGGCGATCGAGCTCGACGCCGGGCTCGCCTGGGCCTGGGGGAACCTCGGCCTTGCGCGCTGCAAGAAGCACGACCTGGACGGTGCGATCGGCGACCTCTCGAAGGCGATCGAGCTCGACCCCGGGTCCGCGAAGCTCCGGGTGGATCGGGGCTATGTCCGCCGTCAACAGCGCGACTGGGACCGAGCGATCGCGGACTTCTCGAAGGCGATCGAGCTCGACCCCCGGAGCGCGTGGGCATGGTCCAACCGCGCGACGGCGTTCGCCGAGAAGGGCGACGTGGACGGGGTGATCGTCGACACCACCAAGGTGATCGCGCTGGATCCCAGATCGGCGTGGGCCTGGGAGAATCGGGGCTCGGCGCGCTCCCGGAAGGGCGAGCTGGACGGTGCGATCACCGACCTGTCGAAGGCGATCGAGCTCGACCCCAACGTCGCGACGGCCTGGGCGAACCGCGGCACGACACGGTCCCGCAAGGGCGACCGCGAGGGAGCGATCAGCGACCTCTCGGCCGCGATCGGACTCGACCCGAAGTACGCGAAGGCCTGGGCGGATCGCAGCTCGGAGCGCCTCGCGAAGGACGACGTGGAGGGCGCGCTCTCCGACGCGTCGAGGGCCGTCGAGGTCGACCCCAGGTACGCGGGAGCGTGGTATTCACGCGCCGAGGCGCGCGTCGCGAAGGGCGGCGACCTGGACGGGGCGATCGCCGATTACTCGAGGGTGATCGAGCTCGACCCCAGGGTCGCGGTGCCCTGGGGAAATCGAGGAGCCGCCCTCGTCAAGAAGGGCGAGCTGCGCCGGGCGATCGCCGACCTGACGAAGGCGATCGAGCTCGATCCGCCCGGAGAGGATGCGGCGCGGTTTCGGTCCCTGCTCGAGGATGCGAGGAGTCGCGCGCGCTGAGGAGGCACGCGTGACGGCGTCGTCTATCGCGTGCGCGTGCGCGCGCACGCGCTCGAGCTCGAGCCCGACGGACCCGACGCCGCGCAGGTCCGGCAGAACCTCGAGACTGCGAGGAGGCGCCGGCGCTGACGTGGTCGATGGCGCTGCCACCGGCAGGCCGCCATCTTCGGGACGATGCGGATCGGTCCCTACGAGGTCCTGAACGAGCTGGGCCGGGGCGGCGCGGGCGTCGTCTACCGCGTCCGAACGCCCCAGGGGAGCGAGGCCGCCTTGAAGCTCCTCGTGAAGAACGACCCGCAAGCCTTCGCCCGCTTCGACCGCGAGCGGAGACTCCAGGACACGCTCGGCGAGGAGGAGGGCTTCGTCCGGCTCCTCGACGCCCGGAGCTCGGCCGAGGGGGCCTGGCTCCTCATGCCGTTCATTCCGGGCGGAACGCTCAGGGCGCGGCTCGAGGCGGGGCCACTCGGGATCGAGGAGACGATCTCCCTCGGGATCGAGGTCGCCGCGGCCCTCGGGCGAGCACACGAGCGCGGGATCGTCCACCGCGACGTGAAGCCCGAGAACATCCTCTTCTCCGACTCGGGGCGGCCGCTCGTCGCCGACATGGGGCTCGCGAAGCACTGGAACCCGCTCATGCCGGGAGCGAGCCAGAGCGCGGCGATCTCCAGGTCCGGCGTCGTCAAGGGGACGGCGGGTTACATGGCGCCCGAGCAGCTCAAGGACGCGAGGACGGTCGGCCCCCAGTCCGACGTCTTCGCGCTCGGGGCCGTGCTCCACGAGTGCCTCGCGGGGAGACCCGCGTTCGAGGGCGAGAACCTCGTCGAGGTCCTCGCGAAGGTCTCCTCGGCGACCGCCGGGCCGATCGGACGACCGGGGACGCCCGCGTGGATCGAGGCGGCCATCCGGCGGGCGCTCGCCCGGGACCCTGCCGATCGCTTCCGCGACGGTGCCGCCATGGCCCGGGCGCTCGACAGGCGACATGAGAAGGCGGACGCGCCGAAGCGTTCTCTTCTCTGGCTCGGTTCCGGGGTCGCGGCGGGCGCGATCGTCCTCGGGGGGTGGCTCGCGATGCGCGGAGCTGCACGGCCTCAGGCGACGGCGCCGCCCGCGGCCCCGAGAAGAGCGCCGGCCCCGCCGCCCGCCGTCCCGGCCCTCGCCGACGAGAAGGGCGACCGGGACGCGATCGCGGACGCGACGAAGACCGAGCTCGTGCCCGGCCTCGCCGCGGACTGGGTGAACCGCGGCATCGACCGTGGCCAGAGAGGCGACTTCGAGGGGGCGATCGCGGACCTGACCCGCGCGATCGAGCTCGATCCCACGCTCGCGGCCGCATGGGCGAACCGCGGCTACGCGCGAAGCCAGAGGGGAGACCCGGACGGCGCGATCGTCGACGAGACGAAGGCGATCGAGCTCGACCCCGGCTCGCCCAATGCCTATCTGATCCGTGGCTCCGCCCGGGGCCTCAAGGGGGATCCGGACGGCGTGATCGTCGACGAGACGAAGGCGCTCGAGCTCGACCCGACACTCACGAACGCCTTGTCGGAGCGTGGTCGCGCTCGGGGAATCAAGGGCGACCTCGACGGAGCGTTCGCCGACTTCTCGAAGGCGCTCGAGATCAACCCGAGGTTCGCCGGGGCCTGGGCAAACCGCGGGACCGCGCGGAAAGCCAGGGGCGATCTCGAAGGGGCGATCTCCGACTTCTCGAAGGCGCTCGAGCTGGACCCCGGGATCGCGGCAGTCTGGCTCGAGCGGGGGAGCGCGCGCGGCCAGCGAGGAGACCTGGACGGGGAGATCGCCGACGAGACGAAGGCGATCGAGGTCGACCCGAGGACGGCCGAGAGCTGGGACAGGCGCGCCAAGGCGCGCGGGAACAAGGGCGACAACGACGGGATGATGGCCGACTTCTCGAAGGCGCTCGAGCTCGGCCCCCGGGTGGCCACCGCCTGGACGGACCGCGGCGCCGCGCGGGCCAGGGCGGGCGACCTCGACGGGGCCCTCGCCGACTTCTCGAAGGGGATCGAGCTCGACCCCAGGCTCGCCACCGCGTGGAAGAACCGGGGCCTCGTGCGCAAGATGAAGGGTGAGCTCCGGGGGGCGATCGCGGACGTCGAGCGAGCGCTCGAGCTCGACCCGGCCGCGCCGGACGCGGGGGCCCTCCGCGCCTGGCTCGAGGACGCGAGGAAGAAGTGAAGGTCGGCCCCCTACGAGGTCCTGGCCGAGCTCGGCCGGGGTGGCATGGGCACGCCTTGCGCAAGACGAATGGGCGGGGGTGATCGCCGAATAGGTTTGGGCGGCACGTATCGTGCCGCAAGCGCGGAGACACTACTCCAGCCGTTCCGCGCCGGAGCGCCTCGAGGTTTGGTCGGGGGACTCTCTCCTCGAGGCGCTCCGCGCGGGGCGATGGCGCGCGCGATCCACATGAGCAATGCTGCACCTGGGGTTGGGTGGACCGTGGACGATCTGACGCCTGCGCAGGCGAAGGTCGTGGCTCTGCGAGTGCCCGAAGCTCGAGTACGTCGACGTGTCGGGGAATCCCGAGGTCACGGAGAAGGGGGTCGAGGCCCTGAAGCGCATGGCCACGGTCCGGGAAGTCGTCCGCGAACAGGACTGACGATCAACCGAAATGTCGGACACACATGTTAGGGTTCGGTTCGGAGCACCGACCCCGCGATGCCTGCCTCTCTCGAGCACGACGCCCTCGTCGATCTCTTTCGCCAGCACCCGAAGCTCGTGCCCGCTCTGCTGGTGAGTGCGCTGGGAGTCGCGGTGCCGCCGGACGCCACCGCCACCGTGATCGAGTCCACGTTGGACGAGCTGAAATTGCCCGAGCTCCACGCGGACCTCGTCGTCGAGGTGCGGAGTGGCGCGGAGCTCGAGCTCGCGGTTGTTCTCGAGGTCCAGCTCGCGAACGACCCGGACAAGAGCTATTCGTGGCCGGCCTATGTGACTCTCATCCGCGCGCGGCGGCGCTGCCGCGCGTGCGTGCTGGTCGTCGCGCCCGACGCAGCGGTCGCCGCGTGGGCGGCACGCCCCATCGAGCTCGGTCCGGGGAGCGTCGTCACTCCGCTCGTCCTCGGCCCCGAACGCATCCCGCGCGTCTCGGACCCGGACGTGGCTCGCCAGGATCCGCCTCTCGCGGTTCTCTCCGCGCGCGCTCATGGCAATGACCCCGATGGTCTGCCGCTCCTCCTCGCGAGTCTCACGGCGCTCGAGGGACTCGACTCCACGACACGGGACATTTACCTGT
>FTGE01002113.1_pt1 | contig 15212 bp, 16 predicted proteins | sample 1640581 | NCBI WGS metagenome assembly FTGE01 (sample SAMEA3914789, study PRJEB12502) | metagenome | biome: forest; material: soil | place: Canada | collected 2011-07-03 | depth 0.3 m | reverse complement strand
TTCGAGCCGTTCTCGGGAAGCGGATCGCAGCTCATAGCCGCCGCGAAGCTCGGACGTCGGTGCTACGGCCTCGAGATCTCACCCGCGTTCTGCGACGTCGTTCGTCGTCGCTGGACGAAGTACGCGCGCTCAACGGGCCTCCAAGCTGGTCCTGGAGGTCTCGAGTGAGCGGCCCGGGAACGCCCGAAAAAGGGCCGAAGTCGCGCAACGTCGCCCGCTGAATCGCCTGTTCCGGGCTGTTTCCGTAGCCGCGCGTGTGAAGACGTTGCCCGTTTGCGGGCTCTCCGTTCCGCCCCGGCCGGGCTGGTTTATCGCCACGCTCGGGCGTCAAAGGCGACCTCTGCCCTTGCGGGGCGCCACGACGTGGCCCGTTACGAACGGACGAAGGGTTGCACGACCCGATCCTCACAAGGGAGCGACTCATGAAGACCGCCGAAACGATCAAAGCCGAGATCCAGGCGCTCAGGAACGACATCCTCCTCGCCCACTCGGTCGGCCTCGGAGTGAAGTTCGAGGACGCTTGCCGAGCAAAGATCGCGCGTCGGCTGAAGGCTCTCGAGCGCCTCGCGGGCCGCTCGTGAGCCGCGCCAAGAAGCCCCAGAAACGCCACGCGACTCATCACCAGGGAGCGACCATGGACCAGATCATCGGAGCGATACGCCGCTACACGGGCTCACACCACGCAGGGATCACGGGCCACCGCGTCGTGATCGTGGCCGTCCACCGCGGCGCGGATCCGGACGAGCGCACCATTCTCCAAGACGACGCATCGATCGGAAGCCTCCGAGCCGACGACGTCGTTGAGTTCGCCCCGCTCATTCGCGGGGCTGACGGGCGCGAGAGGCGTTCCTTCGTGACGTCGGACGGGAGCCCGGACGAACTCGCGAGCGCTTGATCGGCCCTGCGGGTCCGCGGCGCCGGCCCGAACACTCCCCGCGGGCGTCGTCGACGTCCTGCGCGTCGCCCGTGGCCGTAGTCTCGAGGCCGGCGCGTCAGGATTCGTGGGCTCGCGCACGAGTTGCGGGTGGATCGGAACCTGTCACCCAGCGCTCTTACCGTCTCGTCCATGGAACAGACCGCGACCCCGCAAGCCCTCGAGCACATCGCCGCGGACCTCCGCCCGCTCGCGCGTGCGGTGGCGAGTCTCCACGAGGACACGAAGAACGCGCGGGTCCATGGCGAGCAGAACCTTGGCGCCATCGATGCGAGCCTCCGCGCCCACGGACAGCGGAAGCCGATCGTCGTCAAGAACGGCACCGTCCTCGCGGGCAACGGAACCCTCCGCATCGCCCGGAAGCTCGGGTGGGAGTGGATCGCGTGCGTCGAGTACGAGGGGCCAGAAGCCCTCGCTCGCGCGTTCGCCATCGCAGACAACCGTTCAGCAGAGCAGGCGACGTGGGACCCCGAGCTTCTCGCCCTCGCGCTCCGTGACGCTGACGGGGCCGGGCTTCTCGACGCGACGGCCTTTGACCGAGCCGGTGCCGACGAGGCTCTGGGCGCGGCGCTCGCCGGACCGGCCCAGGGCGACGATCCGGGCGCGGACGAGCCGCCCGCATACCCCGTCTCGAAGCTCGGAGAGCTGTACGAGCTCGGTCCGCATCGCCTCCTGTGCGGCGACTCCACGAGCGCCGACGACGTCAAACGGCTCGTAGGCAACGACCGCGCGGCCCTCATGGCGACGGATCCGCCGTACCTCGTCGACTATGACGCCGGCAACCACCCGCAGAGCTTCTCGTCGCGAGGACGGACGACGCAGAACAAGAGCTGGGACGCCTACAGGGACCCCGACTCCGGCGTCGAACTCTTCTCCAAGTTCCTCCAGGTCGCGTTCGAGCACACGCTCCTGGACCGCGTCGCCGTCTATCAGTGGCATGCGAGCCGTCGGTCGCACCTCGTGGTCCGCGCCTGGGAGGAGAACGGGCTCCTCGCCCACCAATCGATCGTGTGGGTGAAGACTCGGCCCGTTCTGACGCGCAGCCACTTCATGTGGCAGTACGAGCCCTGCTGGTACGGCTGGAAGCAGGGCTTCCCGCCGAACCGGAAGCCCCCGACGAACCAGCCGAACGTCTGGGAGATCTCGCAGAAGGGCCAACAGGACGGGATCCACCCGACGCAGAAGCCGACCGAGATCTTCGAGTGGCCGATCGCCTGGCACACGATGCCCGGAGAGTTCGTCTACGAGCCCTTCTGCGGCTCGGGCTCGCAGGTGATCGCCGCGGCGAAGCTCGGACGACGCTGCCTCGCCATGGAGCTCGCGCCCGAGTTCTGCGACGTCATTCGTCGTCGCTGGACGAAGTACGCGCGATCGGCGGGCCTCGATCCCGGCCCGGGAGGCCTCGAATGAGCAACCCGGGGCGCCCGAACAAGGACGAAGTCGCGCAACGTCGCCAGCGAATTCGTCTGTTCCTGGCTGTTTCCGCAGCCGCAAGCGAGCAGGCCGTGAAGAGGATCGCCGAGAAGCTCGGCGTCGGCGAGCGCGCCGTCCGCGGCGACCTCGAGGCGATCCGCGACGAGGTCGAGCACGCGCCGTCGGACGACCTCTCCCACGATCTCCTCGCCGCGATCGAGGGGGCGGACACGTTCAAGCTCCTCAAGGCGCTCGGGAAGAAGGTGATGCACGAAATGGTCACCGGAACGATCGATCGCGCCCTCGGTTCCGCGCTGGTCGAGGCGCTCCGGGAGCAGCGCCAGGTTCTCCTACGCGAGCGCGATGAGCAGGCCCAGGTAGCGCTCACCGCCCTCGAGGTGCTCGCGCCGCAGGAGCACGAAGCGCTCAAGCGGTATCGCGAGAGCCTCGTTCCGCCCTCTCTCAAGCCGGGCGAGTTCCCGCCGCCGCCCGAGGGAACGACCCTCCCGGAGTCCGACGAGCCCGAGAAGCCGACGGAGCCGCCGTCATGAGCGGTGGGCTCGGTGAGAAGCACCCTGAAGGGCGAGGGTTCAAGGCGGCGAGCCGCGGGAAGGTGCTCGTCGACGCGAGCCGCATGAGCAGTGTCGAGACGACGTGGACGCCCAACGAAAAGCAGGCTCGGGCGCTCGCCTCGGATTCAGGGATCGACCTGATCGTGGGTGGCCTGGGCTCGGGCAAGAGCGACGTCGGCGCGCTGAAGCTGATCCGCTGGGCGCTCAAGTACCCGCGACGCAAGGACGGCTCGCCGACCAAGTGGTTGATCCTGGGACCGGACTTCTCGCTCCTCCGCGAAGAGCAGATGCAGAAGGTCCTCGAGCAGGCTGCTCGCTTCTCGAATCTCCCCTACTCGGGTGTCGTGCGGCGCGTCTGTTACGGGCAGGACCCCCGGATCTACCTCTGCCACGACCAGGTGCTTCTCTGCCGGAGCGGCACGGAGCCGAGGCGCATGCGCGGCCACCAGTTCCAGGGCATGTGGATGGACGAGGCCGAGTTCCAGCACGAGACCGCCTTCACCATGGCGCTCACGCGCATGCGCTCGGCTGAGGCGATCCGCGCGGTCGTCACGACGTCTCCGCAGGCCGCGCGGAACTCCTGGGTGTGGCCGCTGATCTCGGGCACGAACGACGGCTACAACAAGCTCCGCGAGAAGACCGCGGTACGGGTCCACCGCTGGCGTTCGAAGGACAACCCGGCGAACGAGCCCGGCGTGCTCGACGCGATCGGCGCGGCGCTCGAGGCGGGTGCGCCCGGGACCTCGGCTCAGGAGCTCGACGGCCTCTTCCTGGGAACGCACGAGGCTCCCGAGCGGAGCGCCTTCGACTTCCAGCGGGCCTTCGTGGGACGACTCACCCTCCGACCCCCCGAGGATCGAGCGGCCGTCCTCGGTGTCGACCTGGGGAAGCAGCATGACTTCACCTGGCTCACGGTCCTCTCGGCGTCCGGAGTCGTCCTGTTCATGCAGCGGTTCAACGCGTCGACCGCGAACGCGCCCCGGAACGCCTTCTACCCATGGGTCGAACGGCGGATCATCGAGCTCGTCGAGTCGTGGCGGATCCCGGTCGTGAAGATCGACACGGCCATGCAGGGCGCCTCGTTCGCGCAGACGCTCCGACGAGCCCTTGGCTCGAAGGCGCGCATTGACGGCTACGGGACGGACGCACCGAAGCGAAAAGCGCAGGCGATCGAGGCGCTCGGAGTCGCGCTCTCGCGCCTCGCGATCCGCGTCCCGGAGGCGTGGACGGGACCCGACGGCGTCGAGCACCGGGTCGAGCACGTCCTCCAGCTCAAGCGGGAGCTCGCCGAGCTGCTCGTGAGCGAGCGCGACGGTTACCGCACGTTCAACCACCCGCTCGGCGGTCACGACGACGGGATCGTATCCCTCGCGCTCGCGGCGCAGGGGTTCAGCCGTTCCGCGGGTGGCGGGAGCCTCGAGCACCTGCGGCAGCCTCACTTCCCGCGGTTCACGGGCTACGGCGCGAGCACGCCGTACGGTCCCTTCGGACCCCTCCTCGACTGAAGGTGTGCCATGAGTCGCCCCTGGAGCTACTTCGGTGAGACCGCTCGTGCGATCGGCCAGCGTCTCGGCCTCGCGTCGAGAAAGCCCAAGCCGCCGCTCGGAGCCATGGTGAAGAGCCAGTACGGCCCGGGTGCGCTCTCGGCCTGGTCGCGAGTCGCGGACGCGCGCTGGCTGGGCGAGCGCTCGCCCGCGAACGTTCAGCCCTGGCAGCGCAAGCTCATGCGCAAGGACTCCCAGGTCTCCCTCGGGCTTGCCGCCCTCAAGAGTCCCTTCTTCGGGATCGACTACTTCTTGAAGGGCGGCTCGAGGGAGGCGCGCGCCTTCCTCCAGAAGGCACTCCTCGAGGCGCCTTACTGGAACTCGCTTCTCTGGTCGATCTTGAACTCCATGGACTTCGGCTTCGTCTCGCACGAGTACGTCTGGGCGATCGGAGACGTCGAGATCGACACGGACGAGATCGGCGGCGGGAAGCCCGAGATCGCTCTGAACCGATACGTGATCAAGCGCATGCGCGACCTGGACCCCGACCGCGTCGAGATCCTGATCGACGAGTGGGACGAGCTCACGGGGATCCGTGTCGGCAACGTGACCCTGCCGCCCGAGCGTGTTCTCCACGTCGTCCACGACGGCGAATTCGGGAACCTACGCGGAACAGCCGTTCTCGATCGGGCATTTCCGCACTGGTACGACAACGTCGTCAACGTCCTCCACCTGAACCGTTACCTCGAGCAGAAGGGGAACCCTCCGCTCATTGGCTCAGCGCCGAACGAGGTGCGGTACGACGACCGGAAGCCCCGGGACCAACAGATCCCGCGCCACTGCCTCGACGCTCTGAGCGAGGCTCTCTCGGCGCTCCGGGGCGGCGGCCTCTGCCTCCTCCCCGACGAGCGCGACGAGAAGGGGAACCAGCGGTGGTCGATCACTGCGCTCGACGTGAAGGAGAGGGTCGAGCAGTTCCTCCCGGTCCTCCGGTTCAACGACGCGAAGATCCTCCGCGCGCTCTGGGTGCCCGAGCGGATCGCGACTCAGGACTCGTCCGTGGGGAGCTTCGCGATGTCGGACGTCCACTTCGACGTCTTCTTGCTCGCGCTCGAGGTGAAGAAGGAGCGAACGGTCTTGGCGCCACTGAACGAGGTCGCTCAGGCTCTCGTCCGATTCAACTTCGGGAAGTCCGAGTCGTGCCCGCGTGTCATGGCGACCGGGCTTTCGCGCTCGAACAACGACACGCTCAAGCAGGCGTTCTTGAAGATCCTCGAGGTCCCGCAGACGCTCCCCGACGGCCGGACCTACAACGCGGCCCAGCTCATGAAGATCAACGAGATCTTGCGGATCTTGAAGATCCCGCAGCACCGCGTCGACGACGTGGCCGCGCAGCCGGCGCCCGAGCCGCCGACCCCGGTCGGCCCGACCGAGCCCGGATCGGTCGTGCCTTCGCCCACGCCTCCGCTCCCTCCCCCGACGAAGGGGAAGCCCGAACCCGTCGAGATCGATCAAGACGACATCTGAGCGGGAGGACTTGTCACCCGGCCCACCGACTCTCTGGGCATGAGCAAGAAGTCGGTCAAGAAGACGCTCGAGAAGCGCATGGGGCTCGCGGTGACGGGACTGGGACCTTTCGTCCGGCTCGACGCGACCTCCGCGCGCTTCAAGAAGGAAGTTCTCCGGAAGGGCCGCTGGGTCCATCCCGGGACGGGTGAGAAGCTCGAGTTCGACGTGCCTCTCCTCGAGCGGCTCGCGGACGACACGAACCGCTGGATCGCGCTCGGACAGAAGGTCCACTTCCCCGTGGGCGCCGACTGCCACGAGGAGGACGCGCGCGACGCGCGGCAGAACCTCGGCTACTGGACGAACTTCCGCGTCGAGGGAGAGCGGCTCGTCGCCGACGTCGAGGTGCTCGAGGACGCGGTCGTCTCGAAGATCGGGAAGACGATCCAGGACGTCTCGCCCGAGATCCATTGGCCCGCGCGCTCGGCCACGGGCGAGCTGCTCGAGGCGGCGATCTCTCACGTCGCGGCCACGCCGATCCCCGCGATCCCTGGCCAGTCGAACTTTGAGCGGCTCTCGCAGCTCGCTCGGGAGGTCAACGTGGAAGACGACGAGACCGTGGCCGCCCACCCGGGCACGCTGGCCGCCGCGAGGCTGCTCCAGCGGATGCGGGACGCACTCGGGCTCCCCGCCGAAGCGACGGAGGAGACGGTGATCGACGCGATGAAGCTGCGAGTCGAGTCCGCTCCGGCGCCTGCCCCGGAGGAATCGCAGACCCTCGCTCGGCTCACGCGCGAGGTCAGGGACGCACGCGACGAGGCGCACGCGGCGAAGAAGCTCGCGGCCGAGCTCCGCGAGCAGCGCGCCCAGGAGAAACGCCACCGGGACGAGGAGGCCATCCAGCTCGCGCGCAAGGCGTCGGCCGCGTCGGGTCTCCCGATCCCCGAGGACACCTGCAAGCTCGCTCTCTCGCTGTTCTCGAAGAACGAGGACGAGGCCGCGCGCGAGCTCCTCTCAGCCCACACGGCGCGTGCGAACGACCGAAAGCTCGCGCTCGCGCGAACGTTCGAGCCCGACGCGGGGCCCGAGCGACGTGTGACCGCGACCGAAGACGCCGCCGAGAAGCTCCTCCTCGAGCGCGACGGCTGGACGGTCAAGACCAAGAAGGACGGCGCGATCAAGCGCGACGCGTACGGTCGCCCCAGGCTCGAGCGTCGCGAGAAGGGGAAGGACTGACCCATGCAACTTCCTCGAATCACGACGGTCGTCTTCTCGGATACCAGCCCGATCAAGAGTGAGCTCGCGTTCGAGGGCGCGCCCGACGCGGTGCTCGACGCGGCCAACGCCGATCCGGGCAACCAACCGCCCTGGCGGTTCCGCGCTGGCGCGACGGTCGTCCTCAACAGCGCGACCAAGACGTTCGTCGAAGCCAACGACCCTGCAGGCGACCGTAACCAACCGGCGACGGTCGCCGCGCTCGTGGCCGCGGATGCGACGTGGGCGGGTAAGCCGATCGAGTTCGTCATCGACGGCGGGCCGACCATCGCAGTCCCGCTCGGCCCCCAGGACAACACGAACGCCCTCGTGGTCGCGGCGCTCGGGAAGGATCCCCGCTTCGTGGGGAGCTTCGTCGCCGACGAGGCGAACGGGCTCCTCCGGATCCGGACCCTTCGTGCCGGGGCGGACAAGACGCTCAGCGTGAACATGCCCGGCCTCGCGACCGCGTTCGGTGCCGCGGGCATCGTCGCCGCGGGGATGGACGCCGACTACCGCGTCACCCTCGTGGACGGCGACCTAATCGACGCGTCCGGGGCGCCCGCGGAGTCGACGGTCGCGTGCTGCCGGAAGGGCCACTTCGACTCGTCCAAGCTCAGGAACCTCACGCCCGAGGCCAAGGTCGTCTTGATCCGGCGCGGCGCCTTCTTCGACTGAACCGGAACGCGGGCCCTGACTCGGCCCCAGGAGTCTCAGCATGGCTGGTCCGAGTATCGAGGATCTCCTCGGGATCCGTCCGCTCACGACGCTCATCCAGAGCTTCGACGAGACGGAGAACCCGCAGAACAAGTTCTTCACTTCGCTCTTCGAGAAGGGCGAGCAGGCGCGACCGCCCGGAGACGGCTTCCGGTGGGACGAGCTCGTCTATCCGCGCGGGCTCGCACCGATCGTCGGTCCCGACTCCCCGCACCCGCGGGCGGCGCGCACGGACTTGAAGGTCCGTTCGAGTCCCATGGCGTGCATCAAGCTCCACACGGACGTCTCCGCGCGCCGGCTGTTCAAGCAGCGAGCGCCGGGTCGCGACGTGGCCGACGCCGCGGCGGTCATCCGCTACGAGCTCAAGAACCTCCGCCAGAGGATCGCGAAGTCGATCGAGAAGATGTGCGCGCGCACGCTCCTCGGGAAGCTCGTGGTCAACGCGAAGGAGTTCGAGGGGAGCGAGGTCGAGTTCACCGTCGATCACGCTGTGAACACGTACGCTCGCAAGGCCCCCTGGACGGACCCCGCGACGCAGATCGTCGAGGACGAGCTCCCGAACCTGACCGATCAGTACGCGCGGGACTCGGGACTCCTCCCCACGACGGCAATCATCAACGTCGAGGTCGAGAAGGACCTGAGAAAGAACGAGGACCTGAAGAAGTTCTGCGCGAACAACGCCATCGCGCCCTACGTGCTCCAGAGCAAGACGGTCACGACCGACCTCCTCTCCGCGCTCGGGCTCGGCGGCCTCCGCTGGCAGAAGTCGATCGGCTACTACTCGGACTCAAAGGGTGGCCTCACTCGGTTCCTCGCCGAGAACAAGGTGATCGTCCTCCCCGACGAGCCGGAGCTGCCGAACGTGCTCGGGCTCGCGCTCGGGACCTCGTGGGTGCCGCGCGACCTCTGGGGAACGGAAGGCCAGCTCAACTGGGTCGAAATGCCCGCGGGCTACTGCGCCTACTCGGAGACGATCAAGAGCCCGGCAGGAATCCGGCTCTACGCCGAGTGGACGGGCCTCCCGTACGTCAAGTTCGGGAAGGGGATCCTCGTCGGGACGGTCGAGTGACATGCCGCTCCTGGCCGACACGCCGATCGTCACCGACGCCGAGGTCGCGGCGATAACCGGCGAGGCGAACCTCGACCGTCTCGAGGACGTGCCGTCGGGCCTCACGCGCGCGAACACGCGCGCGCAGGCGACGAACTTCCTCATGCTCTACCTCCGCGGCGCCAAGGGCGTCGATCCGGCCAAGGTCGCGAACGCCGCCGAGCTGAAGATCCCGGCCGCCTGCCAGGCGGCCTACACGCTCATGGCCGCTCAGCCCGATCCCGACCTCCAGGTACGAGCGGGAAGGCTCAAGGACCGCCGCGACGAGGCGCTCAAGCTCTACGTCTTCGTCTCGATCGACATCGGGCGCGATCAGACGGTCGCGCCCAAGGGCCTACCGCGCACATGGAACTTCGATAGCGAGCCCTATCACCCGCCCCTCGACGACCGCGGGCCCTGGAGGAAGCCATGACGTTCGACTTCGAGAAGACGCTCCGCGAGCAGGCCGAGAAGTGCCAGGACGAGAACCGCGCGCGCTTCCTCGCGGGGGAGACTCTCGACGGCGGCTCCGTCGAACCCGACAAGAAGGAGCGCGGCGAGCAGCAGCCCGGCGTGAGCACGGGTGCGCTCCTCGCGGACATCACCCGGCGCGAGAACATCCGCGCCGACAAGACCGGCTTCATCATCGCGCCGAGTCCCGACCAGGCGGTCAAGTGGACGGTCTTCAACGAGGGGCGCACGCAGCACGGTATCCAACCGGCGAGGCCTGTCTCGGGCATCTCGACGGAGCGTCACCAGGAGATCGCGGACGCAATCGCGCGCGACGCGCGCGATCAGCTCGTGCGCGATCTTCGCGAGAGGCTCGGGTGAGCTCCGCTGCGCTCTACGAAGCGGCGATCGCCTTCCTCGAGGGCGACGTGCTCGCGACCGTGAACCAGGAGAAGCCGGGCCTCCTGGTGCCGGGCTCCGTGACCGCGGCGCGTGCCGTGAAGAAGCGGTTCGCGCGGCGCGACAAGCCGAACGCCGCCGCGGTCGAGATCGTCCTCGTGCGCCGGCGCGATGAGTCCGAAGGCCTCGCGTCTGATCGCGTCGTCCTCGACTTCGATCTGCGCTGCCTCGTCCGCCAGAAAGACGCGACCGAGGGTAAGCAGCAAGCGCGCCTTGTGGATGACATGGCGCGCGCGCTCGTGCGGCGGTTCCGGCGCGTGGTGGACCTGCAACTGGCCGCGCCGGGCGCGACGTTCCGCTATTCGGACGCGCAGGTTCTCCACGTCGACGAGGAGCCGGACTCCGGCGAGCTCGCCCGTTCCGTCGTCCGGCTCACGCTCACGTTCAGCGAGGTGCTCGCATGACGCCCGAGAACGACACCGCGTTGGAGGACGCCCACTGTCTCCTCCAGGGCGCCGCCGAGTTCGTCGAGCTGACGGCGGCACGCGAACAGGTGCAGGCGCGCGTCGTCATGCTCGCGCGCCGTCTCACACGGGACTGGAAGCTCACCGACGAGGAAGCGGTGCGCGTCGCGGGCGAGGTCGCCGTCCGCGCGCTCCTCGCCTCGGGCGGAGCCGGCCATGGCCGTTGAACAGGCGATCATCTCCCTCGTCGTCCAGGGCGAGGCCGAGGTCTCGGCCGAGGCTGATCGCATCGTCGTGAAGCTGAACTCCGTCCAGGAGGCCGGCAAGCGCGCCGAGGACGCGGCCAAGTCCGCCGAGAACGCCGCGAAGGAGGCCGAGCAAGCCTCGAAGGAGCTCTCGAGCGAGATCACGAAGACGCTCCGGGCCCTCTCGCGGGCGGCGCACCTCGCGAAGAAGGTCGCCCACGGCATGGGCTACGACAAGGACTCGAAGGTCGGCACAGCGATCGACATGATCAGCGCCGGTCTTTCGGGCGCCGTGAGCGGAGCCCGCCTGGGCTCCATGTTCGGGCCGTGGGGCACGGCGATCGGAGCGGGCGTCGGCGCTATCGCGGGTGAGTACTCCGCGTACGAGCACGCGAAACACCGGATCGAGGAGCACAACCGGAAGCTCGAGGAGCACGAGCACAAGCTCGCGTTGAAGGAGCGCGAGGAGCAGCTGACCGAGGAGCTCTTGAGGCAGGTCGGCCTCTACAAGCTCGACCAGCGCTCGTTCGGGCCGAGGCAGGTGCCGTGACCTACACCGCCCGATTCATGAAGAAAGGCGCGGAGCACTTCGCGTTCGAGACGACTCCCTTCGTCGCGCCCGATCACACGTACGAGTACGACCTGTTCCTCCCGCCCAACCTCGTCGCGGTCGTGAAGGCGTGGACTCTCGAGGGAACGGCCTACGGCGCGGCATGGGACGCGCTCAAGGCGAAGATCGAGGACCCCAAGAACTTCCCGGACGGGATCGAGCTTCTCCGCGGTGGCACGGTGCTCGAGTCGATCACGATCGCTGGCGGCTACGACGACTGGAGGATCGAGCGCCTCACGTCGCCCAAGACGGACCTGCAGTGGCGCGGCGAGCATCGCTTCACCCTGCGCGTCGTCGGGAGGCGACGCTTCGCGACGACCAAGAAGATCTCCAATTTCAAGCAAACGGAGAGCTGGAGCTACGACGAGGCGGGCCTGCTCACGCGCACGCTCGCGGGCGAGATCGAGGTCACGGACGGTAGCGCCGCGGACCAGGCCCGGCAGCTCGGACTCAAGATCCCGGGCAAGACGTTCGGGTTCGTCACGAACGGTCCCGAAGGCCTGGACGTTGAGCGCCTCGACCCTTCGGATCGCAAGGCGCGCTTCACGTCCACGATCCGGGAGAGCGGCCTCGCGCTCCCGGACGGCGTGGCTCCCAACTTCACGCTCGAGGTCGAGACGACCGTCCGGGACGGCATCCAGGTCACGACCACGCGGGTCCACGGCGCTGGGACGGGTGCCCTCGCGGCCGTCCAGGCGCACCTCGCCCCCGGCCGTCACCACGAGTCGATCGGCGCCGACGCGCATACCCGAACAGCTCAGGGAGTCTTCGTCGAGCAGCGGCCTGCGAGCGGGGATCAGCTCCTCCGGCTTCACCGCTTCTCCGTCTCCGGTGGGAATCGCCCCATGGCCTTCACGCGGCGGACGGGCGGAAGGACTCCCGCTCCCCACACGCTCTCGTTCACGGCAGTGGACGTGATCGAGGCGATCGAGGTCCTCACGTGGGGGAAGCCCGCGACGACGTTGATCAAGCTCCCCTCGCCCGTGACCGGTCTGACCGAGGATCGCGACGCCTGGCGGCTCGCGGGACCCGACCGGACGACGATCGGGAAGGACGAGACCGCCGACGAGTGGACGACGCGCGTGACGCGCGTCTACCGCGCCGCGTCCCTCGCGAACGTCTTCACACCCGTCTTGCAGAGCGTGATCGCGCCGGGCGCCGGCACGACGCTTGAGGACGAGATCACCCGGATCACGAAGGTCTGACCCATGCCCAACTCGGTTGAAGGGGTCACGATCACCTACCAGAAGAAGCTCTGCGCGGCGCTTCCCTTCGAATACTCGAGGCCCGCAGGGCTCGAGCCTGGTCACGGCTTCCTTCACATGCTGAAGGAGGAGATCCAGGACTTCTCGGTCAAGGAGTCGCTCGAGGGGATCGACACGGTGGATCCTCCCCACACGGTGAGCGGCCCCGAGCCGGGCCTGCGGAGTTCCGGCCAGCTCGTCTTCGGCGAGGTCGTGAACGGCGTCGAGCAGACCGTCGCGATCGACCAGGTTCTCGTCACCGAGCGCGCGATCGAAGTGGCGCTCGCGACCGACGACGACAACCCGGTCTGCCGCGTCGAGCTGACCGACATCCGCTACCTCTGGGCGACGCGCGGTGCGCCGGTCTTCGGCTGGATCAACGTGCCCATGCGGAAGGGAGACGGCACCGCTGCACCGACGGTCACGACGACCGTGAGCGCGCCGCCGCAACCGGCGCCGGGTCAGCCGACGGCTGATCCCGAGTGCATCCCGGGCTCGCTTCACGGCGGACAGCCCTGGACGCTGCGTCAGGTCCTCGAGGAGAAGATCCTCCCCAACCTCCCGGGCTCACCCAAGCTCATGCGCCTGCCGGCGGCGCGGGAGAAGGCTCAGCCCAAGGGCCACGTCTGGAACGGCGTTCTGCCCAAGATCGCGCTCGCGCATGTCCTCGACGAGTTCCAGCTCGTGTTGACGCTCGGCGTGGACGGCTCGATCTCGATCTGGGAGCGGAACGAAGGCGATCTCCAGGACCAGCGCGGCCAGAAGATCATCTACGACGTGAACGATCCGAACGTGGACGATCGGGTCGCGTTCGCTCGATTGCTCGTCGCCTACAAGCACGTGCCCGCCGCCGTGCTCGTCCTCGGTGGACGTGTCGTCAAGACGGCGCGCATGGGACTCGAAGCGGTCGGCGAGATCGGCGGCGCGATCGTGCCGCTCGACCAGGCGCTCGCCGCGATCGGACTCACGCTCGATCAGGCGCGGCGCGCGGCGCTGCTCCCGCACGAGCGGCGCGCGGCGCTCCTCCTGATCCCGACCGAGGCCCTCCGCGAGTTCGAGCGGTGGGCCTTCAAGTGGTTCAGGCTCCCTGGGGGCGCGAAGGACAACGCCGACATGCTCCCGCTCCTCCCCGGTCGTGGCGCCGTCGACTCCGTGGGTCAGTGGAACCCGCACCGGGTCTTCTCGGAGGGGCACACGATCCTTTCGGTCATGGAGGCGAAGCTCGCGCAGCTCGACCAGGCGGGCCTCGGGAGCGCGCCGACCAAGGTCCAAGACAAGGTCCTGGCGGCGATCGAGAAGAACGTCGCGCACTTCAAGGTCGTCGTGAACCTGCCGTTCGCCGTGCAGGCGGCCGGATTCCGCATCGACCTCGAACGCGGCCTCGTGAGGTTCGAGAACGTGCAGGGCACGGTCGCCGTCGAGGGCGCCTCGCTCGATGAGGCCTCGCTCGCCGGTGTCCCGCACGTCGAGCTGGAGTTCGGCTACGAGCTGCGGCCCGGCTTCCAGAACGACATCACGAACGAGCTCCGCTACGCGTCCGTCTGGGTCCGCAAGACCGTGAACGGGAAGATGAGCGTCGAGCAGGCGCAGGGGTTGGCTCCGGGCGTCGCGCCTCTCTTGAAGCAGCGGCCCGACCTCGAGCTCGTCTCCGACGTTAACGGGAATAGCAACCGCGCCCTTCTCGACGCGAGCGCGAAGAAGACGGCCGAGGACGTCTTCGCGATCGAACAAGCGAGTCAGGGCGCCGTCGTCTCGTTCTGCCGCCCGGTGGGCGTGCTCACGACGGGGAAGGTGCTCACCGTGACCTGGTCGCTCGACAACGAGCAGCCTCGGACCGTGGCGCACGTCGGCGTCTTCGCGCCGCTCGCGCCGGAGCCGCGGAGCGACATACGAACGCGCGCGTTCGGCCCGCTCGACGGGCGCGTGCGCGGCTCGGTGATCGCACCGGGAGGGGTCTCGTGAGCTTCCAGTCCGAGGGCTCGGGTGAGTCCGGGCACGCGCTCTTCCTGACCGACGCGAGCAAGGCGAAAGCCGGGATCCCGGAGAAGGACGAGCTCGGGAGCTTCAAGTCGCTCGTTGTGGGCTTCGTGGACACCGTCGAGAACGGCTTGATCACCAAGGAGAGTCAGACGCGCCTGCAGCCGCGGAACTGGCATTACACGGAGGGCCCGCCGCCCCTCGCCGATCTGCCGAACGTGAAGGATCGGCGCGCCGCGGTCGCGCTGATTGCCGATCACGAGCATGAGTTCCCTGGATGGGCGCTCGATACGAACGAGAAGAGCGCTCTCCTCGACGACTGGTTCTACGACCCGGGCACCGACGCGATCCAGAAGTCGACGCGCATCGTCGACTACAAGGATCCGAAGGGCCGCGCCGCGCTCTTCGCGCAGCTCGTGAAGGTCACCGACGACCATCTCCAGCAGTACACGGCGGCGATCGTCATGGGCCGGGACGTGGGGAACCACGAGATCGCGGCCGCGGGCTATGTCTGGGACAACCAGCAGAACTACAACGGCCTGCTCGACACATTCTGGGTCACGCGGCACTCGGATAAGTACGGCGCCGGCCGCGAGGGCACGCCCTACGGGATCCTCTCCGAGCGGACCGACGCGCACTTCGACTGGCCTCTGAGCGGCGAACACGGGCGCATCAAGTTCCAGCGGCTCGACCTCAGCGCGGTTCCCGACGGGTTCGTGAAGTACAAATGCACGCTTGGATTCGATCCGACCGTCAAGAACGAGGACTCCGAGCTCGGCCTCGAGACCGGCCAGTGGCGCCCCTGGTATCACTGCATCGACAGCCCGGAGAAGGTGCCGCGCCGACCGGTCCCGCC
>FTGE01000780.1_pt1 | contig 15444 bp, 17 predicted proteins | sample 1640581 | NCBI WGS metagenome assembly FTGE01 (sample SAMEA3914789, study PRJEB12502) | metagenome | biome: forest; material: soil | place: Canada | collected 2011-07-03 | depth 0.3 m | reverse complement strand
CCCTGCTCGATCCCGATCTTCTCCGCCATGAGCGGAGTCAGGTCCTTCGCCGCCTTGAGCCGCGCGTCCTCGAGGCGCCCGCGCTCCTCGGCGTCGGCCGTCTCGGCGAGGAGGAGCCGCACGTCCCGGAGCGGCCGCTTGCCGCCGTCGTCGAGCTCGACGAGGACGACGCGGCCGTGGCGCTTGATCGAGTCGTCGATCGGAGCGAGCTCGCGCTCGACGAAGGCGCGCGTCAAGCCGGCGCGCAGGACCGTGAGCTGCCTCGCGTCGGCGCTGCCGAGCTTGTGCGACTCCTCCTCGGCGCGAGCGACGACGGCACGCGCCTCGGGAGTGAAGATGTCCCCGTGCGCGGCGCGAATCTGCCGGGACTGCGAGTCCTGACGGAGCCCCCGGTCGAGCTCGTAGCGGTCGAGCTCGAGCTCGGCTCGGTACTGCTCGGCGCGCGCGCGGAGAGAGCTCACGTCCATGGGGGCGGCCTGCCTGTTCCCTTGTCGTCGAGGACTTGCTGCTCCCCAGCCGCGAGGAACAGGCCAACCCGAAGCGACGAGGTTGAGTCTAGCACCGGCCTCGGATGAACTACAAGGTCGGCGGCGGCGCTAAGGCCTCTTAAGTCATTGGTTTAAAGCGTACATGCGTCGATGGAGACGGGCTACGGTTGACAGCCGTGGGCTCGTTTGGCTATCTTCGTCGAACCTCTTGGGGGACAAGCTCTCGGCATCCGATCGCGCAGGACGCACGAGACACCAAGGGGTCAACAGGGGGGGACAGGCAACTTCATGAAGAAGACCGTTCTCACGGCGTTGCTGCTCGGGTGCGTCCTTACCATGAGCGGCTGTTTCACGCTGAGCTGGAAGCACAACCGCCGGCACCTCCGCAAGTTCATCGACGAGCTCATCGAGCTGCACCAGGACATCGACAAGGTGATCTTCGGGCTCGACAAGGATCCCTCCGAGTAAGGATCCTGGTCACGTAGCTCGAACGCACGACCGCTTTCCCGCGGGGGGGCGGGGGGGTTGCAGACCCCCCCCACGCAACCTTGGGCAGGCGGTCGTTGCCCTGTACACGCGTTGACATGAACGGACCGGCGGGAGGAGAAAAGACGTCTCACTCGATGGGTTGCTCGAGCGCGCGGACGATCTCGGACTTGTAGAGCTCGACGGGCTCCGCCCCCGGAGGAACGTCGAGGACACGCAGGCCCTCCACGTGGTGCCGCAGCCAGTTGAGCTGGCGCCGTGCGAAACGCCGCGTATTCGTCTTGATCTTCACGACGACTTCCTCGAGCGGGCCCTGCTCTCCGCCACCCACCCAGGCGAGGAGCTCGCGGTAGCCGAGCGCCTGGGCCGCCTCGCGCGAGACCCCTCCGGGCCTGGCGGCGAGCTTCCGCACCTCGTCGAGCCACCCTTCCGCGATCATCCTGTCCACGCGGCGGTTGATCCTCTGGTCGAGATCCTCGCGGCGGTGCGCGAGCGCGAAGACCGTGCGCTCGTAGCCCTCGCGGACGCGGCCGAATTGCCCCTGGAGCGTGCTGATCGGCTTGCCCGTGAGCGCGTGGACCTCGAGCGCCCGCTCGATCCTTCGCAGGTCGTTCCGGTGAATTCTTCGCGCCGCCTCCGGGTCCACGGAGGCGAGCCGCGCATGGAGAGCGTCGAGCCCCTTTTCGTCCGCCTCGGCGCGGATCTTCGCGCGCGTCTCGGTGTCTCGCGGCGGGCTCTCGAACAGCCCCTCGGTCAGGGCCTTCACGTAGAGGACGGTCCCGCCCGTCACGAGAACGGGCACGCGGCGCTCGCGCGCGGAGTCAAGCACGCGCTCCGCCAGCGCGACCCACGCCGAGGCGTCGAAGCGCTCGTGCGGATCGACGAGGTCGAGCCCGTGCCAGGCGACGGAGGTGCGTGCGTCCCCGACGGGTTTGGCGGTGCCGACATCCATCTCGCGATAGACCTTCATGGAATCGCAAGAAAGGATCTCGGCTCTCGCGTCGCGTGCGGCCTCGAGAGCGAGCCGAGCCTTTCCGCTCGCCGTCGCTCCGACGAGCACAACGATCTTCCTCGTCGTCCCGATCACAAGTGTCTCAATCCGTATCACAAGAAGACGTTACACCGCGAGGTTCGACATGGAATTTTGGTTGACGTTGATAGGGGTGCGTGATACTGTCGCCGCCCTGATTAAGCCTGGCGCCCACCTGGGGATAGGCGCACTGCGGCATCATTATCCACTTATTCCACTTGTCAGTCGAATTGTGGAATCGGTGCCGCGCGAAACGAAAAATTCTTGGGTTGGGAACGGGTTGATTGGGGCAGGTAAGGACCTGCGAGCCTCGCTCGAGGGACGAGCGGAGGCGCCCTCCGTTTCGTTAGGAGACGGAGGGCATCACGAGGTGGCGATGTTCCGCAGCCGCGGATCGCTAGTCTTCGTGGGTGCGCTCGCGCTCCTCGCCGTGTCGTACCCGCGCATGGCCCGCGCGGATCTCGTGATCCTCCAGGAGTCGAACGGCTTCCCGGGCGCACAGGAGGGGGACTCCGCGAAGCAGAAGGTCATGATCGCCGAGGACAGGATGAAGGTCCTCGACCAGGCGCACGGCTGGGCGCTCTACGTCCGCCTCGACAACAAGAAGGTCGACGAGGCCTGGGCGTCGGAGAAGGGCTACGTCGAGAAGCCGCTCAGCTTCTACGCGCACATCCGCGAGGACCGCGAGAAGAAGCGGGCCGAGAAAGTGGCCCAGTACAAGAAGGAAGTCGAGAGGGCGAAGGACGACTCCGAGCGCAAGATGCTCAAGCAGGAGCTCGACAAGATGGGGCTCCGCGAGGACGGCGCGACCAAGGCACGGCTCGAGCCCTTCCCGGAGGAGAAGAAGACGGTCAGCCTGATCGTCGACAACAAGAGACAGGAGGTCCAGCTCGAGCACTACAAGGTGCGCGAGAACGAGGGCGAGCACGAGATCTTCGACGTGTGGGTCGCGCCGTCGATCCCCCGGCCTCTCAGCATCTTCACCTTCTACAAGGAGATCGGGACCTTCTCCGGTCCCGTGGTCGCCGAGGTCATGAAGCTCCCCGGCTTCCCGATCGAGATCGCGGCCCGGATCGACGACGGAAACAACGCGAAGGTCCTCCACTCGCGCGTCCACGAGATAAGGAACGAAGGCGTCGCCGCCCTCGAGTACGACCTCCCCGCGGGCTGGGCGCCGCTCCCGGAGAAGCCTCCCGAGAAGCCAGCGACGAAGCAGGTCCCCTGCGTGATCTGCAACAAGCTCTGCACTCCGGGCGAGGGAAACGCCACGATCTTCAAGAACGACTTCACGGGCGAGACCTACGCGGTCTGCTCGGACGAACACCGCGCGGAGCTGATCCACCGGCTCGCGAAGAAGTCCCAGGACAAGTCCAAGTGATGATCATGCCCAGGCTCGAGATCCGAAGCGGGAAGGCGTCCGGGAAGTCCGTCGAGCTCAAGGGCTCCACGGTCACGCTCGGCAACCGCCGGAACGCGACGGTCGAGCTCAAGGACAACTGGGTCTCCTTCAACCACGCGCAGATCACGTGCGACGGTGGGCGTTACTTCCTGAACGACGCGCACTCGCGCGCGGGGACGTTCCTGAACGACCGCCGCGTGGACAGGACGCCCGTCGCGATCAACGAGGGCGACCGGATCCTCCTCGGGAAGACCGAGATCCTCTTCCTCGGCGACGAGAAGAAGGCTCAGGGGCCCGCGATTACCATGACGACGGCCCCGTCGCCCGCGCAGCCGGAGGCCCCCGCACAAAGTGACCGGATCGCCTCGCTCGAGCGCGACCTCTGGCAGGCGACGGGCGACCTCGTCCGTCTCCGCGAGCACGTGGTCGGCCGCGAGAAGGAGCTCGCCCAGGTCTACGGCCAGCTCCGCTCCGCGGGCGATCCCCTCGAGGCCGCCCGGTGGAAGAAGGCGGCCGAGGACCTGAGGGAGAAGGCGCGCGCCAAGCTCGAGGAGGTCCGCGTCTACGCCAAGAGCCTCGAGGCGCGTCTCCTCGATGCCGGGGGCACCGACGCCACGACTCTCATCGAGAAGGACCACGAGATCGCTCGCTTGAAGGAGGAGCTCGGGCGCGTCGAGGAGGAGACGAAGCAGCGGATCTTCGTCGCGGCCGAGAAGCTCCAGCTCGAGATCGCCTCCAAGGGCGACGTCGAGGAGGAGCGCGCGCGCGCGGACGGGCTCGAGCGCGAGTCCGGGATCCTCCGCTCGCGGGCCCAGGACCTCGAGTCCGAGAAGAAGCGGCTCGAGGACGAGCTCAAGAAGATCCGCTCCGAGATCGCGGGCTACGAGCAGGCGCTCGAGGAGCGGAACAAGGACGTGGAGCGCCTCGAGGCGCTCGTCCAGCGATCCGGCGCCCCGGGAGGCTCGGAAGGGCTCGACCGGCTCCGTGCCGAGCTCGACGCCGAGAAGAAGCGCGCCGACGAACACCGCAAGACGATCCTCGACCTCCGCACGCAGGTCGAGGAGATCAACGAGGACATGCTCGAGCAGGAGGATGAGCTCCGCGCGGAGATCGCCTCGCTCGAGAAGAAGCTCGCGGAGGCCCCGGAGAGGCCGGGGGGCGGGACGCCCCCCACGCAACTCCAGGCCGACGAAACGAGCTGACGTAGTCAACGGGGGCCGGTCGACGGGGTCGATCGGCCAGGTCGGGTCGCAAGTCGTTCAACCACTGGGAGGGGGGTCTCCGACGCAGGGAGACCAAGGTCAGGAGGCGCTCGTGGCGTATCGGTACAACGCCCGTGGCACGCTGGTTGTCTCGGAGAGGAACATCGACAAGGTCGTCAACATCCTCAGCAACAACGACATCCAGTTCAAACGCAAGGGGAACATCATCAAGATCGAGCACGACGAGCGGGCGGCCGTCCCTTCATCGAAGAAGGCCGACGACTGCTTCCGCGATCTCGCGCCTTACATCGACGAGCCCCAGGCGATCTCGATCTGGTCCGAGCTCATGGGCGAGAGCGAGGTCGGTTTCATCGACGGCATGGTCCGCACGGACGAGGTCGAGAACGTCTGGGCGGCCGACGGCGACGTCCCGACGCCGGACGAGCTCTGCGCCGAGCTCCGGCGGCGCGGGATCGCGGCTCTCGTGGCGCGTCCGAGCGGCACTCGCAAGAGCGGCCGCCGCGCGCGCGTCTTCGAGATCCAGCCCGGCTCGGGCGGTCCCGGCTGCAAGCTGACGGTCAAGCGGCGCTTCTGGGACAGCTACGACCTCCTGTCCGTGCCGGAGGTCTACGCGGGGCTCTGCGAGAAGTACCACCTCAACCCGAACGTCCTCCGCGAGAAGCTCCACGCGAGCAAGTTCGGGATCGAGGTCCGGAACCCTGCCCTCGGCGGCGCGAGCTCGGACATGCTCTACGAGAACCTGCTCGCGATCCTCGAGGAGAAGGTCGACGGCATAAGGACCTCGATCGGCTAGCTCACCGGGACGCGCGGAGCCGCGCGAGCAAGTCGCGGCTCCCGGGGTCCCGGGGAGCGCGCCGGACGGCCTCCTCGGCATCCGCGATCGCGCCCTCCCTGTCGCCGCTCTCGGCGCGGAGGAGGGCGCGCGTGCGCCAGGCGAAGAACGCGCCCCCGCACTCGACCGACTTGTCGAGGTCGGCCCGCGCCCGTTCCCTGTCGCCGCGCGCGAGGTAGACCTGCGCACGCTCGAAGTACGCGAAGTCGATCTTCGGGTCGAGCTCGATGCTCCGGTCGAAGGCGTCGAGCGCTTCGTCGGTGCGTCCATGACCCCGGAGCGAGTTCCCGTAGACGAACCACACGTTGGCGCTCTTCGGGTCGAGCGCCACGGCGTGCTCCGCGTCCCCGAGCGCGCGCGGGTCCCCCGTGGCACCCCTCGCCCAGCCGCGGATCGAGAAGGCCAAGCCATCCCTGGGGTCCATCGCGATCGAGGAGTCCGCGGCCGCGATCGCCTCGGGGAACCGGGAGAGCGCGCTCAGCACCTCCGCGATCTTCCGGTGGAGACGGGCGACCCGCGGCGCGAGGTCCCGGGCGCGGGCGTAGTGCTCGAGAGAGCCCTCGCAGTCCGCGGCGGCGCGGAGCTCGTCGCCGAGACGCTCCTCCCTGGCGGCCTCATCGTCGAGACGGTCCACCACCGCGTGCTGGGCCGGTTGGGGGATCACGGGCTGTGGGACGGGAGCCGGCCGTGCCGCGACGAGCGCCGCCGCCACGCCCGCGAAGGCCAGGACCAGGAGAGCGCCGAGCGCCACCGCCCATCGCCCGCGCGGCGGGGAGCTCGAGCCCCGCGCGGCGAGCGCGCGCGCCAGGCTCGCTCCGTCCGCGAAGCGGACGTGGCGGTCGAGCGCGAGCGCCTTCCTGACCGTCTCGTCGAGCCAGGCGGGGACGTCCGGGCGACCGATCGGCTCCACGGTCCCCTCGCTCAGCTTCGCGAGGACGTCGAGCACGCTCTCGCCGCGGAACGCCGGGCGGCCCGAGAGGCACTCGTAGAGGACGGCTCCCAGGGCGAAGACGTCGGCGGACGGCCCGACGCGCGACGCGTCCTCGATCTGCTCGGGCGCCACGTAGCCCGCGGTCCCGTTGAACGTGCCGGCCTGGGTGACGCTGAGGCTGAGGCTCCCCCTCATCGCGGAGTCGAAGTGCTTCGCGAGGCCGAGGTCCGCGAGGAGCGGCCGACCCGAGGCGTCGAACAGCACGTTCTCGGGCTTCACGTCCCTGTGGACGATCCCGCGCGTGTGCGCTTCGCCGAGCGCCCGCGCGAGGCGCGCACCGAGCGCGATCGTCTCCTCGACTCCGAGGGGCCCTCTCAGGAGCTTCTGTCTCAGCGTGCCTCCAGGCACGAGCGGCATGAGGAGCCACGGCCCCTCCCGGGCGGTCCCCGAGCCGAGGAAGCTCACGAAGCCGTGCTCCTCTCCGAGCGACGCGAGGAGCCGCGCCTCCCGCTCGAAGCGTGCGAGCGTCGCCGGGGTCGCACGGGCGAAGAGCTTCAGCGCGGCCTCCCTCCCGTCGGGAGTGCGCACGCGGTAGACCGTTCCCATGCCGCCACGACCGATCTCGCCCAGGACGTCGTGGTCGCCGATTCTCACTGCGGCCACGATGGCCGCTTCCCGGGCGGGTCGCCAGCGGAGCCGCTGGCCTGCGGGGCTCCGGAAGGGAGATCCCGCGGACCGGTGTCCGCGGGATCTCACCTGAGCTCGATCGGGAGTCGCGCCGCGAGCTCCCGGCGCACGCTCTCCTGGATGGCGTTGACCTCGTCGTTCGTGAGCGTCCGCTCCAGGGACCGGTAGACGATCCGCCACGTCTCGGAGCGTCGCCCGGAGGTCTCGAACTCGTCGATCAGGTCGACACGCTCGACGAGGTCGCCGCCGAGGCTCCGGACGAGGTCGAGCATGTCGTTCCTCGAGTAGCCGCGAGCGTCCAGGACGAGATGTCCTATCGGTTTTTCAGTCGGTTCATGCCCGACTCGAGCTGCGAGTGGATGCTGGCGATGTCGTCGCCCCGCTCGAGTCGCTCGCGGGCTTGCCGGGAAAGCTCCGCGGCGAGGGCCTTGTCCTCGGGACTGAGCGCGGGGTTCGGGCGATCGAGCTTCTGGAGGAGCGTCTGGACGTCGTCGCGCTCCCTCTGCTCGGCCTTCTCCTTCTCGGTCGTCTGGTTCAGGAAGTGTGCGGCGAGGACGGCTCCGCCCGTCACCAGGACGAGCACGAGGAGCGTGAGGAGGTTGCGAGTCCGGTGGCGCGTGCGCGCCTGGTCCTCGGCGCGCAGGATCTCGTCCGCGCGCTCGTTCGCCTTCTTCATGATCTCGGGAATCCGGGCCTTGAGGGCCTCCGGGTCCACATCGACCTTCTTGTTCCCGAGGAGGTCGAGCGCGCGATCGACTCTTTCCTGGTCTTCCTGGTTCATGGCGAGGTCTCGACTGTAAACCCGGGGCTACCGGGCCACCACTCCGTGGTGTAGATTTCGCGCCGCATGGACCGGGCGGCTGTGAACCGGGAGCTCGAGGCCTTCCTCGCGAGCGAGGAGGGCCCGAAGCTCGTCGCCTACTTCAAGCAGAAGCGCGTCAACGCGGACGACTGTCTCCAGGAGACCTTCGCGCGCGTCATCGCGGCAGCCGAGCGGTTCGACGCCGCGAAGAAGTTCGCCGCATGGGTCTGGGGGTTCGCCGTGAACGTCGTCCGCGAGCGCAAGCGGGGTGTCGCGCGCGACCGGAAAAGGCTCGGGTTCATCGGGCGGTTCCTCGGAGCGACCGACCCCGAGGGGGCCGAGCCGGCGCCCGACGAGCCGCCCGAACAGGACGAGAAGAAGGCGCTCGTCAGGAAGGCGGTCGCGGCGTTGCCCGAGGAGCTGCGTGTCGTGATCGAGCTCGGCACCTTCGCCGGGATGACCCAGGAGCAGATCGCCGAGACCCTCGGGTTGACGGTCAAGCAGGTCGAGAAGCGAGCGGCCAGGGCGCGCGAGGAGCTCGCGCGGATGCTCCGCGACAAGGGGGTCTGAGCGAAAACGAGCGACCCGCGCGCCCGCCCCATGTGGGCGGCGGGCGCGCGGATCAACTCGTGGCTCCTAGGGCTTGGGGCCGTTCGGAGCCTGCGGCGAGCTCTCGGGCGTGGGCCCGAACGTGACGTTCAGGTGCGGCGTGTCGGTCGCCTTGATGGCGGCCTTCTGCCTGCTCCCGAGCGTCCCGCGCTTCTGCCGGGTCTGCTTGGCCTTCTCCGCCCGGAGCATGTTCTGCTCCGAGGTGAGGGGCTTCGCAGACTTCCGCGGCTTGAAGCCGAAGCTCGTCAGCATCTCGTTATCGCCGCCGGCGAGTGCCACGAGGGCACTCTTCACGTCAGCGATGAACTTCCGGAGGTTGCTCTGGACCTGAGCCTTGTCCGACGTGAACTGGCGGGTCACCGCGTGGGCGTCCCGCTTGTTCTTGTAGGGCTGGATCAGGTCCTGCCCCTCCTTCACGACGTCCGCCACCGGCGTGGCGACACCCCTCATGAGGAGGGTGGTCACCGTCGACGGCAGCTTGGTCATGAGCCCGAGGAGGAGGGTATCGCCTTTGAGCTCGAGACCCTTCACCACGGACTGGGGGTTGATGCCTTCGTTGCTGTTGGAAGTCATTGAAAGTTTCCTTTCGGTTGGGGTTGATGAAGACCCCTCTCCCTCACGGGAGCGGGGCGCTCACCGCCTCTTGGTCACGGCGACCTCGAGCTGCGGTTTGCACCCTCTACTTGACTCTCGAGGCACCTTCCCCCCGGACTTTTTCAATTTTCTCGGGGCGGCCTCGATCGTCCGATCCTGGAACGAGTTGCGCGCGGCGGGCACCGGAGTCGGTCTGGAAACAAGCGAGTGCGGGAGGGGAAGGACTGCTCACGGGACTTCCAGCGTCGGGTTCGGGTCTGCGAGTGGCCGTGGCGCGGGCGAACCCGGCGAGGTCACGGCGTGAACGAGCGCTCACGAAACTTTCATCGCCGGGTCCGTGACCGTGAGCAGCGCTGGCGCGGTCGAACCCAGCGAGCTTGCGGCGGGAACGACCGCTGACGGAAGTTCCGCCGCCGCGTCCGTGGCTGTGAGCAGCGATGCCGCGCGCGAATCCGGTGAGCTCGCGGCGGAAACGACCGCTCACGGAACTTCCATCGCCGGGTTCGCATCTGTCAGCAGCGATCGCGCGGGCGCGCCGAGCGAGCTCGCGGCGGGAACGACCGCTCGCGGGACATTCATCGCCGAGCTCGCGCCTGTCACCGGCGATTCCGCGAGCGGACCCGGCGAGCTCGGACCTGGAGCGATTCCTCGGGGAACTTTCACCGCTGGGTTCGCTTCTGTCACCTGCGGTGTCGTGACGTGAAGGAGAGTCCACCGAAGGAGCCACCGAACACGCTGAACACACCGAAGGCTGGGGACCATCTGCCGCGTGGGGTCGAACAGGGACATCGTCGTCGATGTGCGCCTGATCCGAGGCGCCACAGCCACGGCCCACAAAAGAACCGCCACTTCTTCGATCGTATCCGGGCGGAAGTCGTCGAGATCCCCCAGCTCTCCGAGCACCCGGCCGACGCGGCGCTCCTCGCCCGATTCCTTCCGGGGCAGACCGGAAACACGGAGAGCGCCGAACGCGCCGAGGATCGGCGAGCTCGACGCTCTCGTTAGCTCCCAGGGCCGTCAGTTCTGCCCGTAAGCCTGCTGGACGAATCCGAGGAACTTGTCCCAGTCCCAGTACCCGGCGTTGTCCGGGTGCCCACCGGGATCCTGGTGGTTGTTCGCGCCACCGAACCGGCCCGGGTGACCGGGGTCGGGAACGTCGGCGTGGCCGATGATCGTCGTCGAGTCGGGCGTGATCCCGTACTTGTGGCAGAGCCACGCCACGAGCTTCGCCGCGTTCTCGTAGACCTGGTCGTTCTTCACGGGCTGGTTGAAGTAGCCGGCAACCTCGATCCCGATCGAGACCTGGTTCACGGTGTTGTTCCCGGCGTGCCAGGCGACGTTGTCGTCGCCGACCGTCTGCACGATCTGGGTGTCGTCGAGGACGTAGTGCGCGGCGGCGTGCGCGGCCGGGTTGTGGAACCAGTTGATCGCGCTCTCCACGGTGGGACCCTCGGTCTTGTGCATGACGATCATGGAGATCGGACGCGAACGACCGTGCGCGTAGTTCTTCGGGTCGGCCGGGAACTGCGTGATCGCGGGCTTGCCCTTGATCCCCGGGTCGTCGGCGGCGGAGGCGGCCGCGGCGGCGAGCGGGTGCGGCGTGCTCGCGTCGGCCGTCTTCACCGTCACCTTCGAGGCGGCGTGCGCGAGGAGCGTCCCATGCACGTTGTAGGCGAAGGCCGAGATCGTGTGATAGGTCCCGCCGAGCGTGCGCGGGAGCGTGAGCTTCGCGGCGAAGGGACCCTTGCGCGACGTGAAGACCAGCTTCCCGTCCACGAAGAACTTGATCGACGAGACGCCGGTCAAGGCCACCGGCTGGGCCTCGGCCACGATCGAGGGCTCGACCGTCGCGCCGTCGGCCGGAGTCAGCGTGAGACCCGCCACGACGAAGATCTGCTCCGCCTCGCCGAGATACTCGCCCGTGGGATGAGCGTCGCCCGGAGCGCCGAAGGTCTTCACGACGAACCGGTGCTGGCCGGGGCCGAGGGACTTCGTCACCTGGAGACGACCCGTGTGGTTGAAGGTATCGACGGTCTTCTCGTCGATGCAGAACTCGACGTGGTCGTAGTTGTCCGACGAGTCCACGGACGCATCGAGGAGGACCGGCGTCAGGACGCCGGCCCCCGACTTCACCACGTCCTTCGGGCCGTTGATCGTGATGTCCGGGTTCACGTGGGCCCGCTCGGTCCACGTCTCGGCGTGCTCCGTGCCGCTGTCCGACCAGTTGAACGTGTAGACGTACTGGTCCCTGGTGACCGGGATCGTCGCCTGGGGCCCCGGAGTCGTCGAGCTGTCGCCCGCGAGCACGCCCGTGAAGCCCGTGGTGATGGCGTCGAACGTGATCGTCATGGTGCGCTGCTGCTTGTCGAGCTTGACCGTCCCGTGCGCGCAGCCGCTCGTCGCGCCCGTGACGCTCCGCGTGATGTCGAAGACCCGGTACTGGTCGTTCTCGTCGAGGACCGTCGCCGTCGCCGTGCCGGCTCCAGGCTCGCCGTCGATGATGACATCGAAGGTCCGTGTGTCCTTCGCTTCGTTTGCCCCCACCTCCTCGTTGCCCGGCGGACCCGCGAGCCCCGGCCCGGCGACGAGCGATGCCGCCGCAAGAAGTGAAAGGAACACGTTTTTCGACCGCCGGCTCAGCATGGATTGCTCCCGATCGGATGAGGGTGTGCACGTTGTGTGCCCTCTCCGCACAGGGGGTGAAATCGCCGGGTTGCGTGGTGTTGGCTCCAAGGAGCGACGCAATTTTGGGCGTTGGAAACGAAAAAGGGGCAGTTACGAACCCAACACGCGGCGGAGAAAGCGTGCCCTCCGGATCTCCTTCCGGTAGTCCTCCTGGATTTCCCGGCGAGTCCGCGCGACGGGGATCGGAGCCAGGGGACGGACGGGGGAAGCGATCGCGGGCTTCTTCGCGCCCTGGAGCGCACGCGCATAGAGCCGCCTCGCCGTCGCGATGAAGTCATCATCGTTGAAGGCCTGGGGAAGCCACGACGTGAAGGTCTTCAACGAGGACCCGAACGCACGGATCATGACGCGGTCGCGCACGCGCCTCACGGCGAGCGAGACCTCTCCGAAGGGATAGAGGGCCTCGCGTCCCTCCGCGGGGAGCACGGAGAGGAGGCTCCGCGGGTCGAAGACGCGCGCCTGCCCCGAGCGCGCGAGGCGGCGCTCGAGCTCTCGCATGGCGCGGAGATCGCCTTCTCTGGCGCGTCGCTCGAGGTCACGGATGTCCTGGTCCATGGGTGTTCCCGTGAAGCGAAAGACCCGGGCGGAGCCCGGGCCTTTCACTCAGAGGAAGAAGATCAAGCGGCGAACGCGCTCGAGGAGCCGCGGACGCTCGATCGAGCGCCCGGCGCGTTCGTGGTCGCGGCGGGCGAGACGATGCCGCATCGCCCACTCGAGGCGCGCCTCGTGCGACGCGCGGAGCTGGCGCTCCGCGCGCATGACGCGCGCCATGCAGCGAGCGACGGCATCGACGAAGTCCTGGTCCCGGTACGGCTTCGCGAGCTCGAGCCGCGCGCGAGCGTTCGAGCTCCACGCCCGGACGAGGACACGGCTCCTCCGGTGGCGCGCATGAAGGGCGATGTCGTCGAACTCCGCGCCCACGTATTGGAGCGTCGTCGCGCGCTGGCCCGGGAACATTGCGAGGAGTGCGCGGCCCGGAGCCTGCGCGAAGAGGAAGTCTTCCTTCTCGAACTTCATGGAACCGAGGGACGCGGAGTGGAGGGCCCACTGTCGCCTTGACTCGCCCGGGCCGCCTCCCGACAATGCGCCCCCTTCCAGGAGCGATCATGGCCGAGACGCGTTACGCCGAGTCGCACGAGTGGGCTCGCCTCGAGGGCGACACGGCGGTCGTCGGGATCACGAAGCACGCCGCCGACGCCCTCACGGACCTCACCTTCCTCGACCTCAAGCTCAAGAAGGGCGACAAGGTGAAGAAGGGTCAAGTCTTCGGCGAGATCGACTCCGTCAAGGCGACGAGCGAGCTCTTCGCCCCCGTCTCGGGGACGATCGCCGACGTGAACGCCCGCTTCCAGGACGAGGACGAGCTCGTCGTCATCAACAAGACGCCCGAGACCGACGGGTGGATGATCAAGATCGCGGGCGTCGACAAGACGGAGTTCTCCGCGCTCATGGACCGGAAGGCCTACGACGCTCACGCAGCGAAGGACTCGCACTGAGGACGGTGGGGTGGGCGTCTCGCCCGCCCATTCGGGCGGGCGAGACGCCCACCCCACCCGTGAGTCCTCTCAGGGTGTTCAGGCGTTGACCTCGATCCCGTACGGCGCGAGCCGGGCGACGATCCTCTCCTCGACGGCGCGCTCCATGAAGTCGCGGTAGGAGACGGGACCGTCGCGGTCCGGCACCGTGCGCGCGTCGGCGACCGGATCGAGCCAGAGCGTCTCGTAGACGGCGATCGCCTCGCGCGCGACGCGACCGAGGTGCTCGCGGTCCGCGTCGGTGAGCGGAGCCCAGTCGAGGAACCAGAAGCCGATCGCCGCGTGCGGCCCCTCGTCGTGGCGCAGGCGCTCGAGGACGGCGCGCGCGAGGGGCTGAGTCGTCCCGCGATGCGAGGCCGCGAGCGAGGGGAGGCTCAGCGCCTCGCCCACGCACGAGACCTTGATCGCGAGCTCGGCCGCGCGGAGGAGCGGCCGCGACGCGGAAGGAGCGGGCGCCACCTCGAGGGGCGCGAGAAAAGGCGTCGCCCCTCCGAGGGCCATGACGAGCCGCGACGAGAGCGTGACGTGGACGAGCTCGTCGAGCGCGAAGTCGGCCGCGGCTGCGCAGAGGTCCACGGGCGCGCGGCACTCGAGGAACGCAATGTTCATCGCGCTGAACGCCGCGGCGCTCGCGTACTCGGTGAAGACTCCGTTCGTCCAGGCGACGCGCGCCTCGAGCATCTCCTCCGGGTCCCTCTCCTCGACGGACTCCCAGGGGAGGTCGTCGAAGTCGGGGCGCGCCCGGCGGAGCCGGCGCTCGGTGGCTCCGCCGAGCCACTCGAGCGCGAGAAGGCTCTCGCTCACTTCTTGTCCGAGCGCGTGACGTTCCCCGGAGCCGGCCGGCCGTTCGAGTCGGTGAGCGGCTTCGCCGGCTCGACCGAGGCGGTCGCCCGTGGGGTGAGGAGAGGCCGCGCGGCGGGCGCCGTGCTCTCGATGGAGGCCACGTCACCCCGCCTGTACGACTTCGTCTGGAGGTTGCCCGGAGCGGGCTTCCCCTGCTGATCGAGGAGAGGCTTCGCCGGTTCTGCCTTCGCCTCCTTCGTCCGCACCGAGAGGAGCGCCCTCCCCTGCGTGCGCACGCTCGCCTTCTCGACCTTCGTCACGGGACCGGCACACGCCGCCAGGAGAGAGAGGGCCGGAAGGCCCAGGAGAGCTCGAGATCGCTTCACGGTCGTTACCTCCGACCCCAGGACGACCGCGCGCGGCGAGTGTTAACGACAAAAGGAAATCAGGAACCCAGGCGACGGAGAGAAGTCCTCTCGGTCTCCGGGGTTCCTGATCGTGTTTGAAGGGACTCTCGGCTTTAGGTGATGAGGTGGATCGTCAGGGCGTGCCCGCGGGTTGGCCCGTGTTGTTGAGGCCGAAGACCACGATGTAGTCCCGGCTCTTGTCCGTCGTGTAGGCCTCGGGGCTCTCGTTCTGCGAGTCGAGCGTGATCGTGAAGACCGCGTTGCCCGAGACCTGCGAGTCGTCCCAGGCGCCGAAGCTGTCGGGGGCCGACTGGCCGGGCGCGAGCGCCGGGATCGTGAAGTCGGCGGGTCCCGTCCGGTTGAGGTTCTGCGGCGTGATCGGGACGCCGTTCCGCTGGATCGACCAGTGGCAGGCGAGCGAGGTGGCCCCGGCGTTGACGTTGTTGTTGATGGCCTGGAAGTGGATCAGGAAGAAGTGGACGAAGGGGCCGTGGAGGTGCGGTCCCTCGCCGTTGAAGATGAGGTTCGGGAGGGTCGCGTTGTTTCCCGTGAAGCTCCACGACTGCGCGGAGGTGGGGACGTTCACGAGCGCCTGGAAGTCGTTCTTCGTGGGGTGCGTCGTCTGGATGGTGGTCTGCGGGTCGAGCGTGATCGTGTAGGTGTGCATCCCCGCGGGCGCGTCCGGGAGCTTGCCGCCCCACGGATACGCGAAGTTCTCGAGGTACTGCCCGGGCTGCACGGTGAAGGAGGACGAGTAGCCGTCGACGCCGTCCTGCTGGATCGTGAAGGGGACCGTGACGGGCACCGTCCCCGTGTTCTTGACGAACCAGTGGAACCAGGGGTTCTGGAAGTAGAACGCGCCGTGGTGGTGCGCCTCGGCCATGATGAGGTCGCCGTTCAGCACCTGCTGTCCCGGAGGTGGCGGCGGAGACGGAGCCGGCGCAGGCCCGGGG
>FTGE01001784.1_pt1 | contig 16045 bp, 19 predicted proteins | sample 1640581 | NCBI WGS metagenome assembly FTGE01 (sample SAMEA3914789, study PRJEB12502) | metagenome | biome: forest; material: soil | place: Canada | collected 2011-07-03 | depth 0.3 m | reverse complement strand
TGATACGAAGTCGCTGGCCCGCAATTCGACGAAGTCCCAGCCGATGCAACCGGCAAGTGAGCGCGCGAGAGTCGTCTTGCTCGTCCCCGGGGGCCCGAAGAGGATCGCTGATCGCGGCTCAGACTCTCCGATGACCATACGGTCGGGATCTAGCAGGTAAGCATGCCCGTCGGCTTCGTCGCCGGAGGTCGGATCGTACCCGAGCGGAAGAAAGTCTTGGACAAGCTGCTCTGCGACGTTCTTCTCGTGGGGAGCGAAGACCCACGTGGTTCCACGTACATCAAGGTCCTCGCGGGCCCTCGTGGCACTCAGTGCGTTGCGGCTTGTGGCGCGCAGCCTCTTCAGGGGCTCGGAACGTGACCAGTGTCCGACGAGTCGCCGCAGCGCTTGCACAAAGGAGTACACGCTTGCGGTGGCCCACCCCTCAGCCCTGGGAAGATTGAGCCGATGGGCCGAGCTCCACCCGAGCGACGGCTTGCCGCTCTCCAGCGAAATCCGCGTGGAGTAGGCATATTGCGCAAGACGAAGGAGATTCTCGAAGTACGGACGCAGGAACTCGCGGAACAACGTCGCTCCCTCGAAGAGCGCGTTCTGCATAAGTACCGCGAAGGTCTCGAACGTATAGCAGTACGCGTTGCCCGCCGCTGGATAGTGGAACAGCGGCTTGTAGTGGCGCCAGTTCCCGGATGGCTCTTGAGTGGAGAACAGGCACTCGAGCGCCTTGCGAAGAAGGTCCTGCTCCGACAGGCGCGTACGATCCTGGTCTCGCGTTGCCTCACCGAAGCGGGTGTAGATAGCCAATGCCCAGGCGAGTTGGTCGGTGTCCAGCTCCGCAGACCGAGCATCGTGGAGGGCTATCTCCACCGCAAGCTGCTGACGCGCCCACAACAGCATGACGGGGCGGCGCTGCGCTAGCTTCATTGCCTCTCGAAGGGCCTCGTATTGCGGGCGCGCACGGCGCTCGTACTGCGCGAGTATCTCGAGGAGCCAGAAGGTGTGGAACGCGTTCGGAGGGTAGTGGCTGGGCTTGTTGTCCCGATCCCTGTAGGGTTCGCCTACAGCTAAGCGCCCTGGATCCTCGTCCAGTTGCTCGAGAACCACCTTCAGGAGCGTGTCGACCTTCTGAGAGTGGTCCTTGAACTGTGCATCCGGCAGAAAGCGAACCGCGAGCGGGAGCCCTCGGCAGACGCAGTACGCCTTCGCCGCACCCTCGCTCTCCCACTTTTCACGCCTCATGGCCGCAAGCGCGAACTCGACGGCGAGGGCCGGAGCGTCGAACGTGAACTTCTCGGGCCAGAACTCCCGCGGACAATGCAGAAGAGACTCAATGCACGTCGCGGTCGTCGTTATGTGGGAGAGTTCGCCCGGTGGCTGACTCGGATCCTCCTTGGACTCGTTCAATCCAAGAAGGAAGCTGACTCCGCGGGGGTGGAGCTGAAACGTGAGGACGCTCTCCATGTGGAGCCGGCAGAACTCGTCTCGAAGAAATCGCCGCGCAGCCGAGAGCCCCTCGAGGTCGGACATGAACGGGGCCTCACACTAGGGGCTGCGCGGCGGACGGACACACGAACGGGGGACGGTAGAGCGCCCACGGGTCTCTCACCTGCGTCGGAAACGTCTCATCGATCAGGACGCCGCATTCAAGGATGGCGAACAGCGCGTCTACTTCCGAGAGAGAGTCCCTCCGCGCCACCGCCGACTCGCGAAACGCCGTCCGAAGACGGTCGTCACGCTGCGTGCACCCGGAACGCCCCTGGTCGAGCACCCTGGCCGCGCTACCCGCATCCGCGACATGGATAACGGAGTTCGACCACGCTGATGGCGCAAGACGGCAACCTGCGAAGACCGGGACTCCGAGGCAGCGCGCGTAACCGATCTCCAGCGCGGTCGTCGGGCCGACGTAGCCCCCCGGCGCGTGAACCCAGACGAAGTCCGCGCGCCGTATCGCCGCGAGATGCCCAAGCTCGAGGCGCTCGGGAGTGTACCGGGTCTCGCCTCGCATGTAGACGAAGCCCGAGCACTCGCGCTCGATCGAGACGCTCGTCGGGGAGATCACCCCGCCGCTCGTCGCTTCGCGCAGTGCCTCGAAGTCGAGTCGAAGAAGCTCCGGAGCCTTTCGGTAGGAGCCGGAGAGGACTGCCCGAGGGGGAGAGGAAAGTGCGAGATGAGGTCGAGAGGCGCGCGGGGAGCTCATGGCCTTCGCTGAGTGAACTTTAGCCTATGCCAGGAAGATCCGCACCATCGCGGGTGAGCTGGAGACCTCGCCAACTAGCTTGACCGATTACCGCGTGCGCGGAAGCGCGCGTCGTTCTCGGCCTCCTTCTCAACGACGGCTCTTCCGAGGTCGACGCCGAGGATGTTCGCGAGGTGCACGAGGTAGAGCTGAACGTCGGCCAGCTCCGCCGCCACGTTCACGCCCGCATATCCCCCATGCCTCACCAAACCCGACGTCTTCCGCACGGCCCTGGCGAGTTCGCCGATCTCCTCGGTGAGCAGCAGGAGGCAGTCCCTGGCGCTCTCCTTCTCGTAGCCGCGCTCGGCGGCGATTTTCTCGTAGTAAGTCTGGAGCGCCGAGAGAGACCGGCTCGGCGTCCGCTTCGCCGTCGCAGCGGCGTGCCGACACGCTTCCTCCGGCGAGGCGACCACGGTTACGAACTCTCGCAGCGTGATGTCCGCCGGGGCGACGCGGGCGTACACGGGAACGCCCACCGCGTGGGCGAAGCCCAGCTCCATGGAGCCGCTCGCACCCACGTACGCCTCGGGGGCATGCAACCACACGAAGTCCGCACGCTGGATCGCAGACAGGTGCTCGAGCTCGACCGTGAGCGGCGTGAGGTTCTCCTGGCCCGCCGAGAGGACGAAGCCGTCCCGGTCGCCGACGAAGTCGACAGACCGCGGCGAGAGCACCGCGCAACCGAGCGCGAGGAGTTCCTGATAGTCACGTCGGAGCGAGGTCGGATCGCGACGATAGGACCCACAGAGGACGACGTCGAGACGGGCAGCGCGGGCAGGAAGGATACCCTCGCCAGTCGCCGATGCTGCCGAGCGACCATCGCCTTCCTTGCCTTCGGGTAGTGCCATCGTGCTCATGGAATGACTGAACTCTTCACGAGGAATTGTATGGGCCAGTCGGACTTCTGGCTGCGACGGCGTGATATTGTTTCCAAAACATCTGGCGGCTTCAGGTTGCAGATGTGGTCCGGAAGATGCTTCAGCGCTTGCATGGGTTCGCGTCGGGACGACGTCGCGACTTCCTTGCCACGCGTATCTCTCGTGGCGAGCAGCGCGAGATCCCTTCGAGTGGTGTCATGCGCGCGCAGTCCGCACGGTTCAGTCCCGGAGTTCGTCGCACGGGTTCATCACGACGCCTGGCTTTCATCCGCCGGGGCGCAGGACCGTCCCACCGCCTTCGGTCTCGCGCTCGTGCTTCGCTTGCTCAAGGAGCTCTTCGGCAGCGCGGAGGAGCGCGGAGGGATGGGCCGCCGTCGCAGCGCGCGCGAGGAGGTCCCGGGCGAGGTCCTCGGTCGACGATGCCTTACGTCGATCGCCGTCAGGACCGCCACCCGGAACCACACGAGGCTCGCGCAAGTCCTTAGAGACGCTCGCTTGCTCCGGGGGCTTCGAACCCCAGCGTGCAGGTTCGAATCCTGCCGGGTGCATCGGCCGCAAGCTCCGCTCCGGCCGGGGGTTCGCCTGAGCTGTCAGCCTCGGGCGGATTGGACTGGTCCGGCCCCGTAAGTCCCGTAGGGGCGTTCAAGGTCCCGGAAGGCGCCCCAAGTTTCGACCCAAGTTTTTCAGGGCTCGTCCGGCCCACGGCTGCGTGCGCGTCGTGGAGCTCGAGCTTCGTGTAGACGTTCGCCGTGAGGCGCGGGTCCGAGTGCCGCATGAGCTTCTGGGCCATGGCGAGCGAGACGTCCGCGCGGGCCAGGTCGGTCGCGAAGGTCACGCGGAGCCCGTGGAAGTCCAGGCGACCGCCATCGGTGATGTAGTCCGACGCGTCCTCGATGATCTCGGCGCGCTCGAGGTCCTTGTAGAACGTACGCACCAGCGGCACGATCGGGAGGACGTAGCCCTGCTCGATTCGGGCGAGCGCGATCTCCTCCCAGCGGGGGAGTCGCTTCCCCGACGGCTTTCGCGCGATCTTGGCCTTGGATTCCACGGTCAAGGCCTTGAGCGCCTCGACCACGTCCGGCCGAAGCGGGAGGACGGCCTCGCGCCGGTTCTTGGCGTCCCTGGCAGCGAGCGTGGCGGTAGCTCGCTCGAGGTCCACCTGGGTCCACTTGAGCGAGCCCAGCTCGGACCGGCGCAGGCCCGTGGTCGCGGCGAGCAAGTAGCACGTCCGCCGCTCTATCGGGATGTCGAGTGCCATCAACCGCTCGAACTCGGCAGGCTCGAGGGCGCGGCGAGTGACTTCGGGGCCGTGGTTCTCGACGCGGGCGACGCTCGCGACCGGGTTCTTGTCCCAGCGGCCTTCCTTCACGAGCCAGGTGAAGAGGCCCGAGAGACAGGTGCGGAAGTCGTTCACGGTCTTCGCGGAGAGGTCGCCGCTCCGGCGCTCGCCGCGCCGCTTGTCCCCTTCGGACGAGACCCGGGCGAGGGCGGCGCGGATGCGGTCTGGCGTCACCTCCTCGAGCCGCGATAGGCCCTCGACGAGGCGCTCGATCCGATACTTCGTCTTCGCGGCGTGGTGCTCCGTGCAGCCTCGCCGCTTGAGCTCCTCCTCGTAGTCGTCGACGAGCTTCGAGAGGGGCGTCGTCCGCGTCGCGTGCTGGCCCGCGTCCCCACGCTCGATGGCCTTGAGGAGCGGGCTGAGCTTCATCTCGGCGGCGCGCCGGTCCTTCACTTGCAGGTTGATCCGATGCTTCTTCCCGTCGCGCCGGTAGAGATACCACCAGACTCGCGAGGTCTTGATCTCGCCCGTCTTCTTGTCTCGCCAGGTGGGTCGGTAGAGACCCATGGAACCTCCTACGCCTTGCTCTTCGTCGGCGGGGCCGTCTTCACGGTCCCGTCGTTGAAGACCAGGACACGCCCGTTGTGGACCGTGACCTTGACCGGGCACTTCTCGGCGGGCCCGAACGCCTTCCTGAGGACGCCGCGGAGCCCGGTGACCGCGGCCTTGACGTTGGCCTTGTCCGCGACGACGAACTCGAACTGCTGGCCCGCCGGGAGCCGCTTCGCGTCCGCGAGCGCCTCCGAATACTTGTTCGCCCGCGTCTTCAGGCCCGCTTCGATGGCTTCGAACTTGTGGCTCATGGCTCTTGTCCTTTCGGCCCGCGCGTCCTTGCGCGGGCGAGGAGGACCGGTGCATGACCGGGTCCTGTCGTAACCGCCCACGACGCCGTAGCTCGATAGACCACGTCGGGCACCGACGCGTCGCGAGTTACGCCAAAGCGCCAGCACGTGGTGGGTTAGTCCTTGACCACCTGGGGTAATGGGACGCCTCCGAGTACCCCAACACGTCCATCTCCTTCGGGACGCCGCTTCGGCTGACGAAGCGCAGGAGCGGTTCACCGGAGGAGCGCCGCGAGGACCAGCACCAGCTCCTCGTCCTCCTCGCTCGGCTCGTCACCGATCCAGATGATGCGTGGCCGGCGCTGCGGCCTCTGCGGCCCAGCGATCCCCTTGACGGTCGTCTGGGAGTAGTCGGGCCCGGTGCCCACGTCGCCACCCTCCGCACCCTGCCCCGTCGCCGGGGCGACCGCGACGCGGTCGAAATGCCTGTTGCGGAAGTTCCGGTTCCTGAAGTGCCGGTTCCTGAAGTGCCTCACGACGCGGCCTCCACGATCGCGCGGGCCATCTCGATGAGCTTCTCGTGCTCGTCCGGGCCGTGGAGCGCGCAGGCGATCCGCGCGACGAGGTCGCTCGCCTCCAGGACGCGGCACCGGCAGGCGACGTGCGAGCGGCCCCGCCGCGAGAGGGGCCCACGGCACTCCGGGCAACGGGCGTCCTCCCCGAGCGCGTCGAGGACGGCCTCCGCCCCCAGCTCTCGGATGCGGAGCCGCAGGTCGCCCCACCTCTCCGACGATGCCTTGGAGGACCGGCCGAGGCGCCGGGCGTCCTCGGGCATGGGGCCCAGGCGTCTCGGCTCCGACTCCCACCGACGGTTGGCGTTCACGCGTTCGGCCACTCGCCCACCTCGCGAATGACCCGGCAGGCGATACCGATGCCGAGGTCGTTGAGGTGGTCGCCGTCCGGCGTCAGCCCGATGATCGGGCAGTAGAGACTCCAGTCCGGGTGGTCGTGTCCGACGGATTGGCCGAGGGCCGTGTGGAGCAGCTCGTGGAGGAGGCTGGCGACGACGTCGGTGGTGCAGCGGTGCTTCCTCGGGTCGACGACGACCTCGGGCCTGCCGGTCCCCCAGCGCGTCACGGCCTGCGTGAGCCGGTCGGTGTGCTTCCCCACGCTGATCTTCCCGGGGACGGGCCGGAGGCGCGCCTCGTCGAAGACGCCCGCGAGGACCTTGATGGCCGCGTCGTTGAGCCAGCGCTCCTGCCTGCTGCGGATGGCCCGCTCGGCCACGCGGATCCTCCGCTTCAGGCGCGCGAGCTTCTTCTCGCGCGCGCTCCTCTTCGGGCCGCTCATCACCGTCGCGCTCGTGCCCAGGTCGGCTGGGTTGACGTGGATGAAGGACGTCTCGAAGAGGTGGGAGCGGTCCACGACCACGATCGGGCCCTGGAAGGTCCGGCCGTTCACGACGACCTCGTCGCCCTCCTCGACCACCCGGTGCTCGAGGAAGCGGATCCCGATGGACATCTTGAGCGGGAAGCCCTGGTCCGCGAGCGCGATCATCTTGGTGGACTCGCCCGCGCTCGCCCTGTCGTCGAGGAAGTAGCCCGCGAGCCTCAGCTCGCCCCCGGGCGTCACCTCGAACGAGTTGCAGACCGCGACGGGTCGGTCGTCGTCGTGCTCGACCAGCATGCCCATCCTCTTGCCGTGCTCGATGCCTGGGCAGGAGACGACCATGGGCCCGAACGAACGCGAGACGTCCGCGCCCGTGTAGGCCACGCATTCGAAACGTCGAGGCCCGCTCTTCCCCTCCGAGGGTCCGCGCGCAAGGGAGACGCGGCCGGAGGCGCGCAGACGCTCCTCGCGGCCCGCTTCGAGTTGTTCCAGAGTCACGCTGCTCACTTCTTCTTCCCCTTCTTGGGCCGCGCCGAGTCCCTCATCAGGATCTCGACCGCCTTCTCGACCGTGATGCGGCGCCGGGCCGCGAGGCGCTCGGCCTCCGCCAGGAGCGCGCGCTCGTCCTGTCCGTTCTTCAGAAGGACTCGCATCACGGGGCCTTCCCGGAGAGCAGGCGCTGCCGCGCCTCCTCCACCTTCTTCCGCGCCGAGACCTCCTCCTGGACGGCCCTGTTCGCGGCGTAGCGGGAGGCCTGCGCCTCCTTGCGGAGCCTCCTGGCCTGGAGCTCCCACGCCATCACGGCCGCCTGCTCGGAGGCGAACCCAGCGTTCTGGTCCTCGAGCATCGGCGTCCTCGGGCTGTTCTCGAAGACGCGAGCGTTCCGCTCCGACTCGTCGGCTTCAAAGGACAGCTTGCGCGCCGTCGCGCCCGCGCGGTCTGCCGCGCGTCGCAGGTCGAGCGGGATGGCCGCGTTCACGAGCGCCATCGCCTCCTCGGCCCGGCGGCACCGGATCTCGATCGGACCGATGCGGGCCTGGACGTCGCGCGAGAACTGGTCGCTCCATCCGCTCGGAGCCTGCGACCTCGCCTGCTCGTTCACCTCCCGCTGCGCCGCGACGAGGGCGGCCTGCGCGGGCTCGAGGTCGCGCGCGGCCTCCGCGACGCCCTTCGCGAGGGCCCTCGCGAGCGTGAGCTGGGAGCGGATCCGCTCGACGCGCTCGTGGCGCTCTTGGAGGAGCCGCTCGACGTCGCTCTTCTCCGACTCCGTCGTCGGGACGAGGCGCTCGACCAGCTCGACCTCGGCCTGCGCCGACTTGAGCGCTCGGTCGAACGACTCGGGCGATGCGTCGAGCGGCGGGATGGCGACGCAGCCGGGATGCGTCTCCCGGAAGAGCTTCGCCATCGACGTCTCCTCCGTGAGCTTGTAGAGCGCGCCGGCAGCGGCGAGGGCCACTCCGGTCGTCATGATCGTTCCTAGCACTCCTGAGACTCCTTCTTCATGAGCCCAGCGGGCGCCGGGCCGAGGTTTGCGGCCGTGAACCACGGCCGCGTATGCGATAGACTTCGAGCGTGAGCGAGCGCACACGCGGAGCATCGATTCCCAGACGACGTGCGGGATGCGCTGCCCTCTCGCTGCTTCTTTCTGCGATAGTCGGATGTGGAAGTATTGGAGGGACGCCCTGGCGACCCGTTCCTTATGCCGGCGCCCAGGTCGATCTCCGCCTCGCCTGCGACGGTGGGCACGTCGAGCGTTTGGTGTGGTTGCTCGATCTTCCCTTTAGCGTCCTCCTCGACACGCCGCTCCTCGTGTTCACCATTCCGTATGCCTACGCTGAGTGGGGCGACCAGCCGGGTTGGGCGCGCTGGAGAGAGCCCGAAACGGTCGTCACCGTCGCCAGCCCGGGATCCTGACGGCTCATCGGATACCGCCATAGGCGTGGTCTTCAGCCGGCGCGCCTCGCCCCTCGCGCGGATGCGCGCGCTCCAGGAGGACCCGTCGGAGAAGGGGGGAGACGTCTTCCGCGACGTCCTCCAGGTCTTCTTGCAAGGCGTCTCCCCGCTCCCGAAGCCCGGGCCCGGCAGCCCCGACGAAGGCCTCCGTGAGCGCGCCAGGCGCGCCACGTTCGTTCGGCGGCCCGGCCCTCGAGCACGGGGCCGGAGGCCCGGCGCGGGCCGCCCCGGGGCCGCGTCACCCATCGATGGTCTCCGCGACCGCGCTGGTGATCTTCCCGTCGGGCCCGCGCCTGATGACGATCTCTTGCGGGGCCTGCTCGAGGACGGCCTTGATCTCGGGCGTGACGGTGACGTTCACGATGGGCGCCCGCGCCTGCAGCTCCTCGTTCAGGCTGCGGCCCTTCGCGAAGACGTCGGCGGGGCCGACGAAGGCGTCGAGGGAGCCCGCACGCTTGACGCCGTCCTCGACGACCGCCTGGAGGATCGTCGAGATGCTCTCCATCAGCGCAGCGTCGTCGGGCAGGGAGACGACGACGTCGCTCTGGGCGGGGACGCCGTCGCCGCGAGCCAGGAGCACGCGGACGTGGTCGTCGAACCGGCGGACCGCGACCTGGACGGGAGCCGAGTCGGCGCAGCACCGGCCCCGCCAGGCATACCAGCTCTCCGGATCCGGACGAACCGCGTTCACGATGCCGGTGCCCCGGAGGTGCCAGGGGCCGATCGGTTGGTAGGTGACGGTGACGGTCTCAGACATATTTCTCCTTGAGGTGCTCTCTCGTGTCGGTGGGATGGTTCGAGGGCCCCAGGCGGCCCCTTGGGGGGACAGGGCGCCTCGCGCGCGAAGGCATTTTTGATCTGATCCCCTGCCCCCCTGTGTCCCTGTCCCAGGGGATCAGGGCGTCACCCCCGCACCCCCTACGGGCTTGCCCGCCTGGGGGCCGGGCAGGGCCCAGGTCCAGTGCCTCTTAACGTCCTTGGTTGCGCGGCTTTGCTTCTTGAGGACGCCCATCGCCCCCGCAGCCCGGTCGAGGGTCGCCTCGGTGATCCCCTGCCCCTTGGCCTCGGCCAGCACCGTCGCGTGGGGCTTCGGCCCCTTGGCGAGGGCCGCGCGCAGGAACTCCTCCGCGCCCTTCCGCTTCGCCCGACGCTCCGCGCTCACCTGGCGGCCGTCGTCCGCGTCCTGCTCGTCGACGTCGGCCGTGGTGACGTCGATCGCGCCCGTCCAGCGGAAACCCTGCTCGTCGACCGCGAAGCCCAGGGCCGGGGACGGTGCCGCCACGTTGATCTTGATGTGTACGAGCGACCGCTGCCCGCTGGCCCTGTCCTCGTGGACGCGCACGGTGCTCCGGACCGCGGCGAGGAAGTCGATGCTCCCGAGGCCCTTGTAGGCGGCCTTGCTGGCCGAACTCTTCGTGAGGTGTCGGAGGATGACCACGACGGTCCTGTGCTTCGCCGCGAGCTGGGCCAGACCCGTCATGATGGGCCGGACCTCTTCCGCCGCGTTCATCGAGACGTCGCGGGGCATGTATGCCTGGATGGGGTCGACCACCACGAGCCCTGCCCGCGTGTCGTCGAGCATCGCGTCGAGCGTTTCGACGTCCCCGAGCGTGATGTGGCCTTGGGTGAGGACGTGGATGCGGCTGACGTCAGCCTTCAGCCTGTCGAGTCTCGTGCGGATCGTGTCCGCCACGCCGTCCTCGGCGTTCAGGAAGATGACGTCGGTCGGCTCGCGGCGCGTGGTCTCGCCCGGGAACGGTTCCCCCGTGGAGAACCGGGCCGCGAGGTCCAGGGCGATGAACGTCTTCCCCTTCCCGGGATCGCCTTCGAGGATCGCGAGTTTCCCGACCGCGAGCCTCGTCCCCCACCGGAACTCGATCTTCTCGGGCGGGATCGTCGAGAGCCGGACGAGCACGGGCTTGGTCCTCTTGCTCGGCGCTTCGTGCTTCTCCGCCAGGACGCGGCGCACCGACTTGATCGTGGAGATCCAGTAGTTCTCGCCCCTGCGGTCCTCGCGGGCCTTGCTCCTCGGCATGGCCCAGAGGAGCCTGCACGCCGCGCCTTCGGTCGCACCGTTCCGGAGCGCCTCGAGCACGAAGGAGAAGTCCCGCTTCGAGCGGTCGCCCTTCTCGACGGGGCGGTCCCATAGCTCCTTCGCCTTACCCTGGACGAAGACCATCTCCTCATCAGTCGGCGTGCCGAAGTCTGCCGGGCACTCGCCCGCGTCGGCGCCGTCTGCGACCGTCGGCAGATCCTTGAGGAGCGCCTGCATCACCTCGCGCGTCAGCTCGCCCTGGCCCTCGTCGAGGACCTCCGCCCGCTCGCGCGTCTTGAGGTTGACCGTGCCGGGGAGCCGGAAGAGGCGGTCCACGTTGTGCGTCCCGTCGAAGCGGACGCCCTCGCGTGCGAACCTCGCCGCGAGGCCCCTCGAGAGGGCCCTCCGCTCCTCCTGCGCGACGTCCGGCGAGTGCTTGATCCAGACCTGCGTCCCGCGCCCCGAGTCGACGAGGGTGACGCGCACGCCGGTGCGTGCCTCGACGTGGGCCTGCATCTCGAGGGCGGCGGCACGGCAGGCAGCGCGCTTCCCAGGCGACGTCCCGCTGGGGTCGTCGGGCGCCTTCTCCGGGTCGAGGTCGAGGAGGAGGGCGCGGGCGGAGGCGACGTCCTCCGCCCGCGCCTTCGACGGGAGGATCGTCTTGAGGGGGTTGCCGCAGACGTAGAGGCCCGCTCGCCCGACCCGCTGCTCGACCCACGTCCTCGCTTCGCGCGGGAACGTCGCGTCGGGGCCGGCGCGGAAGCACGCCACCTCGAAGTGCCGGTCCCGGATCGCGGCGAGCTGGAAGACCTCGCCCTCGCGGAAGCCGAGGATCCCCAGGAGCGGCCGCGACTCCTTGGCGACCGTCTCGAAGATGTCGAGCAACGTGCTGGCGAACATCAGCGCACGCCCGGAACCGGAGGAGTAGGAGGGAGCGCCTCCGGTTCCGGGTTATCGATCGTGCGCCGGATATGGTCGTGGAGCGCGGCGCCCGCGGGCGTGAGCCCGTAGCCCCGACCGAGCAGCCCGATCCTCTCGACGGCGTCGGCCCACCTGGGATCCTCGTGCTCGACCTCGGAGCCGAGCGAGCAGTGGGTCAGCTCGTGGATCAGGGTCCAGAGGACGATCCTCGAGCCGTCCAGCTCGTCGCTCAGCACGACGATCGGGCGGCCCCTCTTCCAGTACGTCCGTCCCAGGTCGTCGTTGAAACGGCCGACGAGGATGGCGCTCGGGTCGGGATGGAAGCCGCACCACTCGAAGAGGGGGACGAGGTGCTCCCGAGCGACTCGGCGGGACCAAGCGGCGGTCGGCGGCGTCTCGCTCACGCGCCCGCCCGGATGCGGTTCCGCTCGATGAGCCGCTCGACCGAGTCGAGCGTGATGCGGAGGGACCTCGGCCCGGCGAGGCGCACGCCGTCCAGCTCGCTCAGGTGGACGAGGGCCCGGACCTTCTTCACGGGAATGGCGAGCATCTCCGCGACCCGCTCAGGGTGAGCGAGGCGGGGCCCGGCTTCCGAAGCGCTCACGCCGCACCGGTGAGGTTCGTCTTCCTGGCGGGCCTCGTCGTGGCGCGATCGAGCGCGTCGTTCAGCTCCGAACCCAGGAACGCGTTCGTCTTGCCGTTGAAGCGGTGGATGGTGACGCTGTTCGTCGATGCCCAGGCCCGAAGGTTCCTCGTCGACTTGAACGGGAGGACCTTCAGGACGTCGGTCGCGGGGTAGTAGCGGTTGGGCTCGAAGCGGCCCGGGGTCAAGTCGTTTTGGCTCATACCAGCTCCTTGCTACCCTTGCGCATGGTTGCTGGTACGAAGCGGCTAAGGCCCGATTCGCTCGGGCTTTGATATTGATGATTAGCCGGCAGGCTTACCATCAACCTGATCATCAATCCTTGGGCTCGGGGTCGTAACTCCCGATCTCGTTCGGGTCGAAACGCCCGCGAACCATCGGCCGATTCTTGGCCGCGACGTCGGGCATGCTCCGGAGCGCGCGCTTCGTGGCCAGCTGCCTCATCACGGCGACGGTGCTCTTGGCCATCCTCGTGACGGTTCGACGGAACGCGTCCTTCGTCCACGGCTTGCCGTTCATCGGGCCGAGCGCCTCGACGTTCTCGTCGTCGGTGGCCGTTACGAGCTGGGGCCGCTGTTGCCACGCGGCCAGGACTACGCGTTCGCGCAGCTCGGGATTCCGCACGCGCTGCCGCACGGGTTCCTGCTTCTGGACGTCCTTCCCGTCTATCTCGGCCGCGTCCTCACCCTCCTGCTCGAAGGCCAGGACACAGTCGTCAACGTAGTCGTCGTCGCACGCGACGCCGACCCACACCTCGTGTAGGTCGCGGATCGCCTGGACGAAGTCCTCGTGGTGGCCCCTGAGCGCCAGGACCTTCCTCCTCTTCAGCTCGATCTCGAGGTGGGACTCGTCGCAGCCGAGGACCTCCTGGAGTCGTTGGAGGGCGTAGGCGGACGGGTAGGAGCTGATGGGGGCCGGCCCCGTCCCGATGGTGATCTTGCCCACGTTGATGCCCTTCCGGACCTCTTCGGCCTCTTCGACCTCTTCGGGCTCTTCGACCACGCGGTTCCTCCCTTCGGCCCCGGCGGCGCGGGGCTCCACCGCATAAGGGGACGAAAACTGTGCCAAGGTGGGGGATGTCGAAAAAACGCTTCGGGAACCGCTCTTCCGCGATGTCGGACACCCGCTACCGAGTGCTCTTCGCGCGGAACGGGAAGGGCATCGAGCAACGACGCCGTGCAGAGTCGAGGACCGCGCGAGGGCGCGAGGGGAGCGAGCTCGCTCGAGTTATGGCCAACAGCGAGCAGATGCCGGATTGACGCCGCATGACGCCTAATTGACGCCGCAACGATGTCTTGAAGTTGCAACAACAATCATCACTGCGCGCTAGTAGTTTCGCATTTCACAAATTTAGACCTTAATCGCCAATTAGCGCAATTCGGGCGGTCCATCTCGGCCCAGCCTAAAGGCTTGATTCGCAATGCCTTGGAGTCAATTGGATGGGTCGAGTCGTCTCCCCGGCCAAGAATCCGGTCGTGCATCCGCGACCTAGTGGGGGCTGTTGCTATACTTCAGGGGACATGAGTCGACTGCTCTACGAGTCACCCATGAAAGGACAAGGCCCTCGATCGCTCGAGGGCCTTGCAGGTGTTGTTCGTTCCGTTCCCCGGGTCGGTGTTCCAGCACCGACTCGGTTCCCAAGGCCGCGAAGCTCCCGTGGGAGTCTCGTCCTTGGTGGCCCAATTCTAGGTCACCGCGGGCGGGAAGTCCATCGGGAGCTAAGCACTTCTCGTTAGGAGTCTTAGCGATGCGCAAGATTCGCAAGGTTCTGCTGCACAACAAGGTCGGTCTTCACGTCTGCTCGACGGTTGAAGCCAAGATCAACTCCTCTTACGTCGCGATCACGACGAGTGACGATGGAGAGGCCATGCTCCGCTTCCAGTGTTGCGGGCGCATGATCCCCATGTCGGAGGCCGAGGGCGAGGACTTCCACTCTTGGAGGAAGGTAGAGGAGCCCCCGCCGGATCTCTCCCGGCACGTCTGCTGCCCCTAGCCCCGCTCTCCTCCGCGCCTCATCGATGCTCACGACGCCGCGCTCGGCCCGGGCCTCTTCGAGGAGGGCCCGCGCGGCATCGAGGAGCACGTCGGGGTTCGAGGACGTCGCGCACGGAGGAGGAGCGCCCGCCGGGATGAGCGGCGAGCGGTCGTGCCTCCCCGAGCGACCGCTCGCCCCCCCCCGCGCGCAGAGTATCGCCCGGGGGTCGTCCTCGTGCCGCTTCGAGTTCGGCCCAGCTTCGTTACTTGTTCTTCATGAAAGTGTCGAGGTTCTTCTCCTGGTCGGTGAAGTTCTCTATCACCTGGTCCCCGACCTGGACGGCGGCCGCGACACCGATCCGATCAATGATCCGAGCCTCGACGCGTTGGCTGACCTCGAGCGACGCGCCCTTCTCCTTCCCGATGCGGATGCAACGGTCGGTGAAGTCGCTGAGCGCCTTGTTGAGCTTCCGGTAGTGAGCGAGCCGCTGCTGGTAGACGGCCTCCGCCTCCTCCTTCGACGCGAATCGCGCCGCGCGCTGAACGATCGGGTCCGCCTTCGTCATGGCCACGGCTCCTTCCTCGATCGTCCGCTCGCTCTCCTTCGCGTTGAACTTCTCGAACCTGGCCTTCTCCGCCTCCAGGAACCTCGCGCGTTCAGCCTCGGTAGCGTTGGTCGGAGGCTCGTTGAAAACGAAGTCTCCGTACGTGCCGTGAATCGTCCGGGACTCCGGCTTTTGAAACGGGTTCGACAGGGGCGCGTTGGCGTGGGGCGCGACCTCGACCTTGTGTGGCCGACGCTTGAGAAAGACGACGAGACCCACCGTAAGGGCGACGACCAGCACGGGGCCGATCAGCGTGGTCACTGTGAAGCGATTCTCGAGTCGCATGGAATCGCCACTCCCGGGGCAACCGTACCGCATCGCCCCGAGCCAAGCGAGCATCACGTCGCGCCCGCTGGACTCGGGTCTAGCCGCCGCTCTTCCGTCGCGCGTCCTCGATGCTCACCACGCCGCGTTCGGCGCGCGCCTGCTCGAGGAGGGCCTGAGCGGCGTCGATCAGCGGCTGCGGGGTCGGCGCAGTCGCCGCGCGCGCCAGGAGGGCCCGGGCGAGGTCCTCCGCGGAACGCGCCCCAAGTTCCGACCCATGTCGCTTGCGAGGTTCGCCCGAATGCGCGACCCTGTCGTGGGTTCCGGAGCCCTGGGTTGGGGCTTCGAACCCCAGCGTGCAGGTTCGAATCCTGCCGGGTGCATGGGCGATCGAGGGGACGGGCACGCGCCGGCCGCTCTTGCCACGATGCGCGTCCATGTCGGGCGCCCTCGAGGACCTCCTCGCCGCCGGGCTCGAGCCGGAGCCGTTCGTCCGGCGCGCACTCGGCGTCCTCGAGTCGGACTTCCGGGAGCTCGCGCTCGTCGCTCTCGGTGATTGGCAGCGAGCTGCGATTCCGTCGACCGAACTCTTCCAGGCGACGGCCTCGCTCCAGCGTCCTTCGTGGGGCTCGTGGAACGGCCTCCTCCTCGCGCTCAAGCAGGCGCGCAAGGAGTCGCTCCGCGCCGCGAGCCCCGAGGTCCGCGCGCGCCTCGAGCAGGCGACGCTCCTCGCACGCGCGCTCGCGCTCCTCGACGAGACGCTCCCGCCCGGGAGCGCGAAGGAGCTCGAGCCGCTCGGCGAGATCGTGCGGAGCAAGGTCGGCCCGAAGCTCAAGATGGGCGCCCTCCTCGCTCTCCCGATCTCGCTCCGGAACCGCGTCGCGCACGACTCGCCGACCGACGAGACGTGGTGGCGCGACGCCGCGAGCGCTCTCCGGCCGCTCGTCGCCTTCCACGCGACACGCGAACCCTGCAAGATCGCCCGCGAGCCGGCGGCCTGGCGCGAGCCCTGGTTCCTCGACGTCGAGG
>FTGE01001497.1_pt1 | contig 17167 bp, 12 predicted proteins | sample 1640581 | NCBI WGS metagenome assembly FTGE01 (sample SAMEA3914789, study PRJEB12502) | metagenome | biome: forest; material: soil | place: Canada | collected 2011-07-03 | depth 0.3 m | reverse complement strand
GTGGGTCCGACGTCGCGGGCAGGCGCCGAACCGAGAGACGCTCTCACGCCCCTTCACCCGGCTCCATCCTCAAGTTCCTGGGGTCGACCGGGGGCTTACATTGGATCACCGAAACTCCCGAGCTTTGCGTGTGAGGGAGAGCTTGGCGGAGCTCCACGCTCGATGAAGCCTCATGGAGACCATGGCATGATCTGAGACGCGTGTTTGACGGCTCCGACGACTGGGTGAAGGCGCACCTCCCACTTGCTCCCGAGTGGATGCCGGTCTGGCTCATCCTTGCGAACACGGTTGTGCTGCAGCTCGTGATTCTCGCCGCCCTATGGTGGCAAGTCGTCCGCAAGAGGCCTCGAAGACACGCGATGGTCTTCGCGATCCTCGTCGCGCTCGTCGGTGTCGCAGAGTGGGCGATATATCTCGAGTTGTTCCGTCGCCCGAGTGGTCCGGTCAAGTCGTTCTATTATCGGCTCGCGACACCCGTGGCAGTCTGGTCTGGGCCCCCGAGACCCGTAGTTGCCGTGTTCCGATTCCTGGAGGATCGGACGGCGCTGCTCGACCGGCCCGTCATTCGGAAGATAGCCATCTACCTGGACGACGGCTCCGCGGGCTCGCTGCGGGGCGTCGGCTGGCCCGAGACGAACGCCGTGGGTGTCGAGACACCGTGGGGCTACGTGACGAGCCAGCCGCTCCTCGACGACCTCTGGCCGCTCTACTCGCTCGACGAGCGCGGGTTCGATGATTGTCCCGAGGCCTGGGATGCTTTCTGCCGTTCGCAGGTCGTGCGGAGCACACCCGCGCTGGCCTGGGTCGCCGCTCTCGATACGAGGACGCTCACGTCCGGGCCTCGCTGAGGTGACCGACACGAGCTGCACTTGACCCCTCTGGAAGGTTTGGGGCTTGGAGTACTCAGCGCACGCGAGCGTAGGACCAGCGCTCGAAGCAACCGAGGGACTGGCTCACGAGGACCTCTTGATGGCCCGGGGCTCCGTGCCTCGCAAACTCGACTGCCCGGAGTCCCAGTGCCACCAAGAGCAAGACAACCGCGCCGCCGAGCACCCAGCGCACACGGCGCGGACTCGGGGTCACCGCCGCCGTCTCGCTCATGTCATCTCCATGGGAAGACGGTCTCGCTCCACTCGGCGGCGGTCCACTCCCAGGGAGGAACGAACGATAGCCTCCACGGTGCGCGCCCCTCGGCGATCATTCGTCTGCGGTACGCGGTCTTACGGACCAGTGAGTTCGAGGACCCGAGTCCTCCGCTTCCGCCCGCCATTTCCCACTCCAGATCGTACTCTCCACTCGCGCTCTCCCAGGTGGCAGGAGAGGCATACCGGACCTCCGCGACCGCACGCCCTCGCAGACATGCAACGAGCGCGAGGTTCACGAGCACCACGAGGAGAACGAGCCCGACACGTCTCCGCGGAAGCGCTCGGAGCACCCGGCGCAATTCCGTCGTGTCGTCGGTCACTACCACGCGATCTTCCTGCACGATGGCGCGCGGAGAACCAGGAGGAGCTCTGGGAGTGTCGTCTATCACCGTGCCCATCCTAGCGGCCCGTCGTCGAGGTCGTCACCCGGCCCCGCGCCCCCAAACGGCTTCGTCGAGTCCGGTGCTCCATGCGGCATTGCGTGAGACGGAGCCGCCGGGCGAGGACCCTCGCTACACTGGAATGCGAGTGCTTTCCTTCGACGGGTGGCAAGAGGCGTGGCCGTGGAAGTGAGCGAGCGTCCCCCGCTCTCGAAGAAGGTGAAGGTGCTCCTCGCGCTGGGAGTCCTGCTCTCGGCCGGGCTCATCGTCGCCCTGACACTCGTGGCGATGAGCCGCCTGCGTGCTCGAGCCCAAGGAGCCCCGGAGTCGATCGACGAGAGGCTCACGCATGGACTCCGCGATCTCGAAGACGGCCACTACCGTGAAGCCTTCGACCGCTTCAAGTACGTCGTCGCCCATTCCAAAGCTGACCGCACGCGACGCGCCAAGATCGAGGAGGCCGTCCTCGAGATCAACCAGAGGAAGCGCCTCTTCCGTTGGTGCCAGGAGCGCTGGAAGACGAGAAGCGTGAGCGTGATCGACGACGGAGTGCTCGACGCCCTCCTCGTCCTCGGGAGCTACTTGCCGCTGTACGACCCCTCCCGGTCCCCGTCGCGCGAGCTCTACAAGAAGGTCAAAGAGCAGCGCACCCGATGAACCAGCGCCCCGGGCGTCTCACCGAGACGCCTTCTCGAGCTTGCGGATCCTCTCCTTGTCGCCTTCGAACGTGACGGAGTCGTAGATCTTGTCGAAGTTCTCCCGGTCCACGATCCGGGGGAGGAGGATCTTCACGGACTTGACCTGCCCGTCGCCGAAGGTGAAGGTTTTCACGATCTTCGCGACCTGATCGCAGGCGAAGCAGCGGGAGGACGCCATGCTCGCGAGGAGCTTCGCGCGGCCGTCGTCGAAGGCCTCCTTCTTGAGCCGCTCGAGGAGCTCGCCGAGGTCGGCATCGGGACAGAGCACGGCGGCCCCGGCCGGGGGGCCGAGCTTCTTCTCGATCGCGCGGACCTGGTCCTTCTCCGAGCCGAAGGTGAGCGCCTCGTAGATCCGGGAGAAGTTCTCCCGGTCGACGATCCTCGGAGCCAGGGCCGCGACGGCCTTGACCCGCCCCTCGCCGAAGGAGAAGCCCTTCACGACACGGATCACCTGGTCCACGGTGTAGTAATGGGAGCCGCGCGCGTGGCTCTCGACGCAGTCGACGCGCTTGTTGTCGAAGGCGAGCTTCTCGAGCCGGGCGAGGAGGTCGGCGATCTCGTCCTCGGCGCACGCCGAGGGCGCGCTCTCGACCGGGGCGGCTGGGGCCGGCGTCCCGTTGCCGAGGGCCTCCTGGAGCAAGGCGGCGCAGATCCGGTCGTCCTGCTGGGCCGGGAGCCTGCGAGCCGTCTCGAGGTCGTTCGCGTTCCCGGCGATGGCGCGCGCGACGACTCCGAGGGTCTCGATCGCCTTCGTGCAGCGCGCCTCGTCCCAGCCCGGGCGCACGTTCAGGTAGACGCGCGCGAGCGGGCGGGCGACGGCGCCCTCGAAGACCTTCTGCTCGTCCTCGTCGAAGACGGCGACGTGGAGGACCTTCCACTTCCCGAAGGTGACGCGCGCCGAGCGGTCGGCGGGGGCGCGGACGAGGGTCGTCTCGCGCGCGGGCGTCATGGCGACGACGCGGCCTCCGCACGGCACGTCGACCGTGAGCGACGCGACGCTCGCCTTCGCGCCCGCGACGCGGACGAGGAAGGCGGGGATCTCGTTCGGGCCCTTGAGCACGGCGCCTTCCTTCGCGGCGCTTTGCAGCCAGACGGTCTCGTTGTCCGTGGCCTCGTCCTGGGCATGGGCGAGCCCGGCGATGGTGAAGGAGACGAAGGCGGCGATGAGCAGGCGATTCATGGCTTTCCCCCGGGCCCGAAGGATAACCCGGAGGATGCGCGGGCCGATCGCCTCGACGCCGCCGCTCGGGGCTTCACCGGGCGAAGCCCGAGGATATGATCAGCGGACGGAGGACACGTGGCGCTCGAAGGCTGCAACAAGCATCCGACCGTTCGTGCCGAGTACCGCTGCCAGCAGTGCTCCAAGCCCGTCTGCTCGAAGTGCATCGTCAACGACCGCTTCTGCTCCGACGCCTGCAACAGGCGCTACTCGTCGTTCATGTCGAATTACAGGAAACCCGTCGACACGAAGCGGAGCCCGATCTTCTCGATCATCTTCTTCGCCGTCATCGCCGGCGGGATCTACTTCCTCGCGAAGAAGCTCGGCTATCTCCACTAGCCGATCGTCCCTTCACGGCGCCGAGCTTCGGGCTGAGCCTCGAACGTCTGATCCTCAGGGAAGCGCGCCGTAATAGCGGGCCATCCAGTAGGGCAGCACGAGGTCGACCCCCGGATACTGCTGCGTCGGATCGCCGCCGCCGTCGAGCTGGAACGGGTCGCGCTGCCAGAGGAAGTCGGTGCACGGCCGGAGCTCGACCGCGACCGGGTACTTCGCCTCGTCGCTCGTCGACGCTCCGATCGTCCCGACCGAGCCCGGGACCGACGTGTAGGAGATCGGGCTCGAGTAGGGCGCCTTCTCGATGTTCGGGTCGGCCGAGAGCTGGACGGCCCTGGCGCGACGGCCCCGCGCGACGAAGCGCTGGAGCTCGTCCTCGACGAGCGGAGCGAGCGATGGCTGGAGCGAGGGGTCGATCGCCACGTCGATCGTCTGGAAGTAAGCGTTCTCGTGGTGACCGATCGCGCGCCGGTCGATCGCGTGCGCGCGCTCGAGCGCCATGTAGCGCCCCGGGTCCGTCTCGAGGCGCATCGCGTGGAACATCGCGGCCTCGTCGAGGTTCCACTTGAAGTAACCGCCGAGCGGGTCGAGCGCGTCGGTGACCGAGAAGAACCACTGGGCGTAGGCGAGGGGCGCCGTCTCGTCGCGCAGGGCCGCGAAGCGGCCGTCGACGCGGGCGGCGAGGGCGGAGAAGGCGACGATCTTGAGCGGCCCCTGGGCGAGGGGTGACGGCAAGGCGACCGTGACGCCGTCGTGCCGCAGGGCGCACCAGCCGTGCGAGTAGTAGTAGTCGACGGCGCGCCCTATGAGCTCGGCCGCCGCGGCCTTCGCGTTCGGGTCGTCGAGCTGCTCGTAGGCGACGCCGAGGCCATGGAGGACGCCCGTGTACTGATCGCGCGAGATGTTCTCGAGGCACACGTAGTCGACGCCGTTGAGCGTCGTCTGGAAGCTCGCGCCCTCCTTCACGAGGTCCGCCGCGTCGGGAGAGCTCGCGGGCACGCGGCAGCGCGCGAGGAGCCCGCCGCCAGGGGTCTCCACGTCGAAGAGGTCGCGGATCGCCTCGATCGCGCGCACGGCGTTGTCCTGCGCGACCGGGTCCTTCGTCACGGCGTAGCGGAAGGCTTCCCCGGCGAGGTAGTGACCGGTCCAGCAGGCCGAGTCGCCGTGACCGAAATAGCCCGTGGGCGTGCCCGCGCCCGGGTTCGGGTCGGACATGATCGCGTTCAGGATCGTCCCGAACGGGAGGTGAGTCGTCTGGATCTCGGAGGAAGTCTGGAGCGCCTCCTTCTCGAGGTCGGCCGTCCCGCCGAATGAGCCGCGCGGCGGAGCGCCCGTCCCCCAGGGCGTCCCGGGGAGTCCCTGGACCGCGGCGAGCGTCTTGTCGACCTTCGAGAGGGCGTTCAGGATCGGCTTCTTGAGCGCCTTCGTCACGAACGGCTTCGCGAAGAACAGGAGGAAGTTCGTCCAGAAGCTGTCCGTGTGGATCGAGATGTCCATGTCGAGGTTGATCTGGCCGACCTTCCTCACGCTCGGCCACGTGGGGTCGCTCGTGTCGATCTCGACCTCGTCCGTCGCGCGTATGTTCTCGGCCGTGATCGTCGTCGCCTTGCCGTCGATCTGGCCCGCGAGGACGACTCGCCAGGAAGAACCGCTGCGCGGGACCTCGAGCGTGACGAGCTCGCCGCCATAGTGCGAGTGGCCGAACGTGAAGAACAGGACCTTCGTCATCCCCGTCACGATCGGCGTGATCGCGATCCGGGGCGGCGCCGCCACGTCGAGCGAGTCCACGTCGAGCGAGTCGATCTTGTGCCCGCCCTGCGTCGTCCCCGCGAGCTTCGCGACCTCGGCGCGGATCTCGGCCTCGAGGGCCGGCCGGACCTGGCCGTAGGTCTGCTCGAGGACGCGATCGAGCTCGGCCTGGCCGTCGGCCGGCACCGAGAGCGGTCCGGAGGTGTCGGCGAGCGCCGGCGAGAGCGACGTCGCCCCGGCGAGGAGAACCGCGACGAGCGCGCGCGACCTACCGTGCTTCCACATGGGTGCCTCCCGAGAGTGTGCTGGCGGCGAGGGCGCAAGGCCCCCGCGGATCGGTCCCGCGCGCCACGAGGGCGCGGGCGACCTTGTTCCGGTCCTCGCCCGAGAGAAGGGCGAGGCGCGCGGCGGCGAGCGCGAGCTCGTCCGGGCCGGGCTCGGCGAGCACGGAGCGGGCGAGGGCGAGGTCCGCCGCGTCCGTCTCGTTCCGTCCCTCGTGCGAGCGGGCGACGAGGTGGAGCGCCTCCGCGCGGAGGTGTGAGGACGCGCCCGCCTCGGCGCCGACCGCTCGCGCGGCCGAGAGCGCCGCCGTCCCCTCGGTGGGCTCGAGCGCATCCCAGTCGCGGGAGAGAGCGAACGCCGCCGCGGCGCGGACCGATGCGGGGGCTGCCCCGTCGCCGAGGGTCGAGCGCTCGAGCTGGACGAGCGCGGGATCGCCGCTCCCCGAGAGCGCCATGAGCGCGACCTCGCGGCGAGCCTCGGGCTCGCTTGGACCCGTCGCCTCGAGGAGGGCGGAGCGGACGGCGGGGTCGTTCGCCGCGAGGACCAGGGCGCGCGAGATCGCGAAGAGCGTCTCGCGGTCCTCGAGCGCGAGGAACGCGCGCGCGGCCGCCGGCGCGAGCTCGGGCCGCCTCGCGAGGAGCCGCTCGAGGCGCGCGCGGAGCTCCATGAGGTCGCGTCCGCGCGGCGCGCGGATGCCGAGGGCGAGGAGCTCCTCCTCGAGGGCGCGGCCGTCGCGCGCCGCGCGCTCGGCCCGGATCGCGGGCGACGCGGCGCGGAGGGCCCCGGCGACGAGGCTCGCGGCGACGGCCGACTCATCCTTCGAGCAAGTCTCGTGCGCCGGGACGGAGCCCGAGGCCTCGAGCTCGTGCGCCTGCGCGACCGGAGCGCTCCCGCTGGGCTCGAGGCGCTGCGAGGCTTCGTGGCGGCTCCCGGGAAGGAGGAGCGCCCCGGTGACGACGACCGCACCGGCGAGACCGACGAGCGCCCACTTGTTCGGGACCGTCATGGAACTGTGCTCCGCGAGAGTGCCTGGGCAACGTCCATGCCACGAGGGCGGCGAGCCGATCGGGAGTGCGACGGCAGGGACTTCCGTCGAGCGAGCGCGAACGAGCGAGCAGCCTCTGCCCACCCGTAAGAGGGAGGGCGTGCTGCCTTCGTGGCACTGTGCCTCGCTCCCGTGGCTCTCTTCGGTTCGTGCGTGGGACGAAGAGCTGCTCGAGCCGCATTCGACGTCCTCGAGAATCGTTTTCGTCCCCGCTAAGCTTCCGCATGCGCATGGACTCGTCCCGGCGCCGAGCGACATGCGGCTAGGCCCCTACGAGATCCTGGGGACCCTCGGCCACGGCGGAGCAGGGACCGTCTTCCGCGCGCGCGCTCCGTCCGGGGAGAAGGTGGCGGTCAAGGTCCTCCACGGGCTCGACGAGCAGAGGCTCGCTCGCTTCGAGCGGGAGCGGCGCCTCCTCGGATCGTTCACGGCGCGCGACGGGTTCGTGCCTCTCCTCGACGCCGGAAAGGCGGCGAACGGCCCTTTCCTCGTCATGCCGATCGTCCCTGGAGGAACGCTCCGGGAGAGGCTCCGGAAGGGACCCTGGACGATCGAGGAGACGCTCTCGCTCGGGAGGAGCCTCGCGGCGGCGCTCGCGCGGGCGCACGAGCGGGGCATAGTCCACCGCGACTTGAAGCCCGAGAACGTCCTGTTCACGGCCGAGGGGCGGCCCCTCGTCGCCGACCTCGGTCTGGGGAAGCACTTCGACCGGACGGCGGCGAGCCGGAGCGCGTCCCTCTCGACGAGCGGCGTCGCCCGCGGGACCTTCGGCTACATGCCGCCCGAGCAGACGAGAGACTCCAAGTCGGTCGGGCCCGAGGCGGACGTCTTCGCGCTCGGAGCGATCCTCTACGAGTGCCTCGCGGGGAAACCCGCGTTCGCGGGCGAGAGCGGCCTCGAGATCCTCGCGAGCGTCGCGTCGGGCCCGGGAGAGCCGCTCGGACGGGCACGCCCCGACGTGCCGCGGTGGCTCGCCCGGGTCGTCGCGCGCGCGCTCGCGCCCGATGCGAGCGATCGCTTCGAGGACGGGGCCGCTCTCCTCGCGGCTCTCTCGGCGCCTCCTCGCAGGAGGAGGAACGCGCTCGCATGGCTCGCCCTCACGCTCGTGGCGCTCGCCGCGGCCGGGCTCGTGGCGCGGAGGATCCTCACGGAGCGCACGCCGGGCGTCGCGACGAACCGGGAGGGCGTCGAGACCAGAGGACGCGCGAGGACCGACGACGAGCTGACCCGGAAGGCCAGGGCCGGGGACGCCCAGGCCATGGTCGCGCTCGGCCTCAGGTTCGAGCGAGGCGAGGGCGTGGCGAAGGACGAGGTCGAGGCCGTCCGCTGGTTCAAGAACGCCGCCGAGTCGGGCCACGGCTCGGGCATGTTCAACTTCGGCCTCGCCCTCTCGGAGGGACGGGGAGTGGAGAAGGACGAGGTCGAGGCCGTCCGCTGGTTCCGGAGGTCGGCCGAGGCCGGCGACGCCTTGGGCAAGGGCAGCCTCGGCACCATGCTCCTCGAGGGCCGGGGAACGGCGAAGGACGAGGTCGAGGCCGCGCGCTGGCTCCGGGAGGCCGCAGCCGCCGGGGACGCTCTGGCCATGAACAACCTCGGCGCGCTCCTCCAGGATGGAAGGGGCGTCGCGAAGGACGCGGCCCTGGCCGCCTCCTGGTACCGGAGGTCCGCCCTCGCGGGCAATTTCCAGGGCATGAGCAACCTCGGCATCATGCTCCTCCGGGGCGAGGGAGTCGCGAGTGACGGCGCCGAGGCCGCTCGCTGGTTCCTCAAGGCGGCCGAGGGCGGCGACGCCGCGGGCATGTTCAACTTCGGCTTCATGCTCGCGGAGGGTCAGGGAATCGCGAGGGACGAGGCCGAGGCCGTCCGCTGGTTCAAGAAGGCCGCTGATGCCGGGAGCGTCCAGGCCATGACGAGCCTCGGCAACATGCTCGTCCAGGGCCGGGGAGTCGCGAAGGACGAGGCCGAGGCGATTCGCTGGTACCGCAAGGCGGCCGAGGCGGGCCACGTCGTCGCCATGTCCAACCTCGCGGGCGTGCTCCTCCAGGGCGCGGGAACGGCGGAGGACAAGGCCGAGGCCGCTCGCTGGTTCCGCAAGGCGGCCGACGCGGGGCATGCGCGGAGCATGTACAACCTGGGCGTCATGCTCGAGCGGGGCGATGGCGTTCCCAGGGATCAGGCCGAGGCGGACAGGTGGTTCCGGAAGGCCGCTTCGCTCGGGGACGACCTCGCTCTCGAAACCGTGCGCCGGGCGCGCGAGAGATGATGGGCTACTCGTGAGACCCACGAAGACCGTCGTCGACTTCAATCGGGGTGCACGAGCGCGAGCCGGCCGTCCGGCATCTCGATGAGGTAGGGCCCGGGGGGCGGCAGCCCGTAGACGTAGCAACGGCTCCCGCCGGGGAGCTGGAGGAGCCACGCGGGCGGCAAGAGCCCTTCGAGCGGGAGCTCGAGGTCTTGCCCGCTCCCCTCGAGCACGGCGACACGCTTCTCGTCCGAGCCCGAACCCGTGACGCGGATCGTGACCCGCATCGGGACCGGCGTCGTTCCGTCGAGGAGCTGGCGCACCTCGCGGAAGACGCTCGGGATCCGGAACAGCCAGCGCCACGAGAACCCCGCGACGACGAGCGCGAATCCGACGCCCATCACGGTGTAGATGAGCCCCCGAGCGGTCGAGTCGGTGTTCGACTCGCCATCGTGCCGCATGAGCGCCCAGAAGGAGCTCCAGGAGAGAAGCGGCCAGGCCAGGAACGCCGACGCCATCCCGGCGAAGACGGCCGAGAAGAGTCCGCTCTTGAGGAGACGCGTGTAGGGGCCGAGGCGCGCGCCGAGCCCCGGCGGTGGCCCACGTCGTTGCTCGAGCGACTCGGCCTCGCGGCGCGCCGCGCGCGCGCGGGCCGTCGAGGCGGTCGCGAGCTCGGAGCAACCGATCGTCGGGCAGCGGCCGTGGTCCTCGCGGCAATCGGCGTGCATGGTCGCGCCGCAGCCGCGGCAGGCCGTGACGGACTCGCGGAGCGCTCCATGGCAGATCACGCAGCGCTCGTTCGAGCGCCGCTTCCCGACGATGCGGACGTGGGCCATGCCCGCAGGATCGCGATGGCGAGCTCCGGTTTCAACCCGAGCCGCGGCCTCTCATCTACTCGGGCTTCGTCCTCCTGGTCGGCGTCGTCGTGGGTGCATGCTCCACGGGCTTCACGCGTTCAGGAAGGCCTTCCGGAACTCCTCGCTCGAGGACTCCCAGGCGCGGGGAGAGAAACCCGAGAGGAGTGCGGCGAGGCTCGCACGCTGCGCCGGATTGAGCGCAGCCACGTCGATCCGCCCGCGCACCGCCTCCGACATGCGGTTCACGTGGTCGAGTGGCCTCTTGAACCCCGTCTTGGACGCGCTGTCGATCCAGAGGTCGACGGAGCAGGCTCCGTGATAGCGCGGCGCGAGACCCTGGCCGGGATAAACGACCCAGACGTAAGCGACGTGCTCTCCCCGGCCTCTCGCGGCCGCTTCCTCGGAGAAGAGGATGCCCGCCTCGAGGTGGCTCCGTGCGTGGAGCGCGGCGTTGTCGAGCGTCGCGAGGTCACCCTCGAAGACGATCCCGAGGACGGAGACGACGCCGTCCGGCCCACGGAATGACCACGGTTGCTCCTGGCCGACGATCTTCATGCAGGGCCTACTTGTTCAGAAAAACGGTGAGTGTGTTGTCGTGGGGACTCGCGAAAGCGACGTCGATACGCCCGTCTCCGTCGAAGTCGGCTGCGGCCAGCTTCCCGGAGGACGCGGGTCCAGTGCCGCACTCCGGGCCGGTGAACAGATACTCGACGAAGCCGCCCTTGCGATCGTTCAGGAAGACCGAGTGCTGGGTGCCGGTGGAGGCCATGGCGATCACGTCGGGATAGCCGTCCCGGTTCAGGTCGACGACGACGAGGTTCTTGTGGCCGGCAGCGAGCGCCGTCGTGATGGTCTTCGTCTGGAAGTTCCCGAACTGGTCCATCCAGGCGTACACGGGAGACGTGCCCGCCTGAGCGACGAACACCTGTGGCCTCCCGGTCTGGTTGAAGTCGCCAGTCCCGAGCGCGGAGTTGTAGTCCATGGGGATCGAGACCTCGGTCTTGAAGGTCCCGTCGCCGTTTCCCCGGAGGAAACAGACGTCCTGCGACTGCACGTTGGTCGTGAAGATGTCGAGGCTCGCGTCCACGCCCGGCGCGGTGACGGCGAGCTGCTGCGGCCCGTTCAGGGTCGCGAAGTTCGAGATGGTCCCGAGGTGGCCCGCGCCGTCGCCGAGGAGGACGGAGACGTACGCGGGTATGATCCCGCCCCCGGAGCCGAAGATGCAGACGGCGGCATCGAGGAAACCATCCCCGTCGAAGTCGCGCAGGACGAGAGATTCCGGGTAGGGGCCGGTCGAGATCGCTGGCGCCGTGTAGGTCAGGTGTCCCTTGCCGTCGCCGAGGAAGACGATGACGTAGTCCGAGGCGATGTCGGAGGCGACGACGTCGAGGTTCCCATCTTTGTCGAGGTCACCCACCGCGAGGCCGAAGATGCCGAAGCCGATACCGGCGCCCGGTGCCGGAGTCGTGACGATCGTCGGGAACGCGCCGGTCCCGTCGCCGAGGAGGATGCTGACGAACTGGTCACGGGCCGCGTAGGCGAGGTCCATCTTCTTGTCGTTGTTGAAGTCGCCGACCACGAGGTCCGACGCCGAGTAGCCGCCCAGCGCGGTGGGCGCCCCGGCCTGGGTGAGGCCGAGGCGGTAGTTGAAGCCGGCCTTGAGGGTTCCCGTTCCGCTCGTGCCCGAGACCACGACGTCTCCGAGGCCGACGGCGATGGTCGTGCTCGTCACGCCGGAGACGGTGTTCGCGTCCTTGACCGTGACGCTCACGAGGGGCGATCCGGCGATGCTCACGGAGGACCCCGAAACGAACCCGGCGCCGGAGATCGTGACGGACGTCCCGCCGGCGATCGGCCCGTTGTCCGGCGTGACGCTGGCCACCGCGGGCGGCGAGGAAGGCGGACCAGGAGGAGGCGGCGCGGGCGACGGAGCGGGAGACGGCACGGGCGGCGGAACGGGGGGCGGCGCAGGAGGTGCGGGAGGCCCGGGAGGCGAGGGCACGCCGACGACCGCGGGACCATTACCGCCACCGCCGCCACCCCCGGAGTGAAACGCTCCCGCGCCCGCCGCGGCGCCAATGGCGATGAGGGCCGGGAGGGGTCCACACCCCGTCAGGAACAGGACCCCCACGACGACGACGACGGAAGCTCCCCGCTTCGACATGCCCTCGAGCATACGCCCCGGGTTGCCGCATGACGAAGTGAAAACCAGGTGCCTCCTCGGAGGCTTCTACCGGTAGACGCTCACCTGCGAACACCGAGCGCCGCGGCGCGCTCGTAGTCCCGCGTCGCCGCATCGGAGTCGATCGCGACGATCGAGTCACCATGGAGGACGAGCGCCCTCGGATCCCCGAGCGCGCACGCCCGAGCGACGAGCGCCGGCGCCTCGTTCGCATGGAGTGCCGCGAGCGCCAGGAGCGCGTCCGGCTCGTTCCGCTCGGCCGCCGCGCGGAGGAGCTTCTCGTCCTTCTTCTCGACCGCAAGCAACAACGCAGCGAGCGGATCGTCGGAGTCTCCCTTCGCGCGTGCGACTTCTCGCCAGTGCTCCGCGGCGGCCACGTCGCGCGGTCCACCGAGGCCACGCTCGAAGGCCCAGGCGAGCCGCGCCGCGGCGGTCGCGACGCCCGCCTCCGCGGCGGCCCGCAGGTAAGCTCGACCGCTCGACGGCGCACCATCGAGAAGTAGACGCAGCCCTCGCGCCGCGAGAGCCTCCGGCGTCGCGACCGAGGAGTCGGTCCGATCGCTCTCGAGGCCGAGCGGGAGAGGCGCGCTCCGTGGCTTCTCGGCCCCCGCGTCGAAGCCCGGGAGCGCGCGGGAGGGACCGAGCTTCACGTTGAAGACCACGACGAGGCCGTCGAGATAGCCCGCGGCGAGCTCGCTCCCGTCGGGCGAGAACCCGAGCGAGGTCGCGGGCGTCTCGTTGCCCGGACGCGCGAACGACGTGAGTAGCCGGCCGCTCGCTCGATCCCAGAGCCGCACGAGCCCCGAGTCGGGCGTCGCGAGGAGCGCTCCATCCGGCGAGAAGACCGGCGAGCGCACCTCGTCCATGAACGTGCCGGCCCTGCGCGCTTCGAAGGTGCGCACGAGTCGTCCGGTCGCGGGATCGACGAGCTCCACGTGCTGCCCGCGGACGAGGACGAGCTCGTCTCCTTCGGGCGAGAACGCACCGTCCGACGCCGGATGCTCGAGCGAGCGCAGCGGCCGACCGCTCGCTCGATCCCAGAAGGAGACGCGCTTCCCCATCGCGACGACCTCGCGACCGTCGGGCGAGTAGAAGCAGCCCTCGCCCTCGCGCCTCTTGCCCTGGCCCTCGAAGGTCCGCAGGAGCGCGCCGGTCGCACGGTCGTAGGTGGCGATGGCTCCCTCCGTCGAGCTCGCGAGAACCTCGCGTCCGTCGGGCGAGAAGACGCACGACTGGACGCCCTTCGGCATCGCGGGGAGCTCGCGGCGGAGCTCGCCCGTCGCGCGCGACCAGATGCGCAGACTCCCCGAGGCGGTCCCGACGAGCACGTCCGCTCCGTCGGGCGAGAGCGCGCACGAGTAGACCGCCCCCGACTGCCCCTCGAAGGCGCGGATCAACCGCCCCGTGCGCGCGTCCCAGAGACGCGCCGTCTCGTCCACGCCGCCACTCAGGATCTCCGTCCCGTCGGGCGAGTAGGCGCAGGCGCTGACGAAAGCGCTGGGCTCCTGGACGCCGGCCATGCGGTGCCGCGAGAGCTCGAGGCGAATGCCCGCGCGCCGCCTCACCTCGAGGGTCCGCCCCACCGTGACGAGCTCGGCGCCGTCGGGCGAGAAAGCGCAACACTCCGCGCCGGCGAAGCGCTCGAGGATGCGTCCGCCGAAAGCCTCGCGGAGCTCGACGCGTCCCACCGCGAGGAGCACCGTGGAGCCGTCGGGCGAGAACGCGATCTGGGTGCGCCCCGGACCGAGCGGCGGCAGCGCGAAGACGCGGCGGAGCTCGCCGCTCGCGAGCCCGAAGAAGCGGAGCGTCGCGTCTCCGTTGCTCGCCCGCGAGAGGGTCGCGACCTCGCCCGTCACCGAGACGGCGAACGAGGCGACGCCCGTCGGATGCTCGAGGGTGCGGAGGAGCGCTCCCGTGCGCCGCTCGAGGACGAGGACCCTCGAGCTCACCGCGGCGAGCAACTCCGCGCCCCGGGGCGCGAACGCGCAGGCGACGAAGGAGCTGGACCCGTCGCCCTGCGTGCGGACGAGCGCGCCGCTCGCCGTGTCGAAGATGCGGAGCGTCTTGTCCTCGCAGCCGGTCGCGACCTGCTGCCCGTCGGGCGAGAAGGCGACCGCTCCCACGGCCTCCCCGTGCCCCTCGAACGAGCGGAGGAGACGTCCCGTGGCGCGCTGCCAGAGCTTCACCGTGTGGTCGTCCGAGGCCGAGAGGAGGAGGCTCCCGTCGGGCGAGAAGGCGACCGCTCTCACGTCGAGCGCGTGGGCCGCGATCGTCCGGAGGAGCACCCGGCTCGCGCGGTCCCAGAGGCGGAGCTCGCCCGCGCTCGTGCCGGCGAGGATCTCCGCGCCGTCCGGCGAGACCGCGCACGCTCTCACGCGGACGCCGCTCGTCCGCGACACGCGGACGAGCTCTCCCTTGGCGACGTCGATCGTCCCGAGGCCCCCCGCCGCGACGGCGAGGATGTCTCCCTTGCGCGAGAGAGCGAAGTTCCTCGGTCCGAGCCCCTGGACCGAGTCGCGCTCGCTCGCGCTCGCGAACGCCGGGACCTCGAGCCTGCGGAGGAGAGCGCCCGAATTCGCGTCGCGAAGCTCGACGTGAAGCGTCCGGGGCCCCGCGGGCTCCGAGAGCATGCGCCTCCAGTCGGGCGGAGCGACGAGGACCGCGAGGGCTCCCTCGATCGCCGTGCAACCGACGCCTGCGCCGGGGAGGTCGATCGTGACGCGGAGCGCGCCCGTCTCGCGGTCCCAGATCCTCAGGCGCTCGTCCGCCCCCTCGGTGCCAGTGCCGCCGAGGACGTACGCTCCGTCCCGCGAGAAGCCGCACGAGAGGACGAGGCTCGCCGCACCCTCGAGGGTCGTCACGAGCTCCCCCGAGGAGAGGTCGTGGAGCTCGATCTTCTCGGCCACGGCCAGGGCGACGACGCGTCCGTCGGGCGAGATCGCGAACGCCTTCACCCCGTAGTCGTCCCGGACCGAGATCGTGCGGCGGAGAGCGCCGCTCGATGCGTCGAAGATCCGGACCTCGCTCGCGCCACGGAGAACGACCGTGCGACCGTCGGGCGCGAGCTCGAGGTCGAGGGCCTCCTCCGGGAGAGCGATCGTTCGCACGAGCTCCCCCGAGGCGCGCTTCCAGAGCCGGACCGTCTTGTCCCAGGAGTGGGACGCGAGCGTCTCGCCGTCCGCGGAGAAGGCGAGCCCCTCCACGCGCTCCGTGTGACCGGCGAGGACGTGCTCGACGCGTCCACTCGCACGATCGAAGATGACGAGGAGTCCGTCGTCGCCCCCCGCGGCGATCATCTCGCCGCCCGGCGAGAGCGCGACGCACTGCCACGACTCGGCTCTCCCGAGCGAGAAGCTCGGCTCGCCCGGACCGAGAGCGAGCTCGGCGACCGTGCGCGACGAGCGCTTCGCGTCGGCGAGGATCCGCGCGGCACGATCGGCTCGCGCTCGCTGCTCGGGCGTCAGCGCCTCGAGAGGAGGCGCCTCGGCGAGCGCCGTCCGCGCAGCCGAGAAGACGCGCGCCGACTCCGCGAGGAGAGCGCTCTCGCCCGTCCGCTCCGGGTCGCCGCGGAGCGCCCAGAGCTTCGCGAGGTCGGCCTCGACGAGCCGCGCGTTCGCGTCGAACGCGGCGACGAGCGCCACGTCGCGCTCCTTGCGAGCGGTCGCCTCGGCGTCGAGAGCGCGCCTCTCCTTCTCCACGAGCGAACGCACGTAGAGCGTCGTCCCCGAGACGGCGAGCGCCAGGAAGGCGGCGACGAGGTTGACGACCGTCCGGTTGCGGCGGTAGCCGAGCTTGAGGCGCCGCACGAGCGAGGGGCGCCGGTACTCGATCGGCTCGTCGTTCAGGAAGCGCGCGACGTCGCGCTCGAGCGCGACGGCATTCGCGTAGCGATCCGAGACCTCGGGCTCGAGCCCTCCCTGGAGGATCGTGTCGAGCTCCCAGCCGAGCCCGGGCGCGAAGGTGCTCGGCCGCTCGGGTCGCGCGCCCTCGAGCTTCTTGGTCTCGACGGTCTTCGGACTCTCCTTGTCGTGGTCGAAGAGGCGCCGCCCCGTGAAGACCTCGTAGAACGTCGCGCAGAGCGAGTAGACGTCGGTCGCGACGCCGACGCCCGACTCGGCGTCCGCGGCGCGGATCTGCTCGGGCGACATGTAGGCCGGCGTGCCCACGGTGGTCCCCGTCTCGGTCGCGAGCGTCCGGTTCTCGCCCTGACTGCGAGCGATTCCGAAGTCCATGAGCTTGATCGTGCCGTCGAGCGTGACCATGAGGTTCGAGGGCTTCACGTCGCGGTGGATGAGGCCCGCTCCATGCACCGCGGCGAGCGCGCTCGCTGCCTGCTGGAACCACCCCGCCAGGACCGCGCGCGACGGAGCGGCGGCGCGCTCTCGCTTGATCACCTCCTCGAGCGTCTCGCCCTCGATCCACTCGAGGGCGAGGAACGTCTTCGAGGGCGCGGAGCGCGAGAACTCCTTCCACCACTCCTCGCCCGAGAGGATCGGCAAGCGCGGCGGGGTCCACGTCTCCTCTCCGTGGCCGAGGACGCGGACGACGTTCGGGTGGTCGAACCGCGAGAGGAACGCCGCCTCCTGCTGGAAGCGCATGCGCGCGTCCTCGGGCAGGCCGTCGTGGAGCACCTTGAGCGCGACCTTGCGCCCCGTCGAGAGCTGACGCCCCTTGTGCACGGTCGCGAAGCCGCCGCGACCCGCGGGCTCTCCGAGGAGCCAGTCGCCGAGGACGACGCCCTTGATCTCCTCGGGCGCGAGCTTGGCGAGGAGCCGCTTCACGTCGCGCTCGCGGGCCTCCGTCTTCCCGAGGAGCTCCTGGAACGCGAGGAGCACGGCCTGGCTCCTCTCGGGTGCCGCGCGCGCGACGCCGCTTCGCGAGACGTAGAGCGCGGCGTCGTCGTGGCCGAGCCCGTTGAAGGCCCACCGTTCTCCCTCGACGTCGAGGAACCAGGGCTCGCGCCAGGCCGCCGGCTCGCGGGCGATCTTGCAGGGTTCGCGTGTCGCGTGGAAGGCGACGAGCGGCCGGAGAG
>FTGE01001959.1_pt1 | contig 17782 bp, 11 predicted proteins | sample 1640581 | NCBI WGS metagenome assembly FTGE01 (sample SAMEA3914789, study PRJEB12502) | metagenome | biome: forest; material: soil | place: Canada | collected 2011-07-03 | depth 0.3 m | reverse complement strand
GCGAGACGCATGGTCTTGGAGTCGACCATGTAGAGGTTGTCACACGGACCCTTGCCCGTGTTCATGGTCCCCATGATCGCGATCATGTCGTTGTTGCCCGCGGTCTGGCCGTAGGCTTCCGGCATGCCGCGCCCCGAGGTCACGACGAGAGCCGCCGAGAGCGCGAGGACGACGCCGAGGAGGAAGGTGACGACGAGCTGGGTCCTGGCCATGCTTCTCCTGCCCTAACGGGGGTGAAGGGAACGAGTCTGAGTCTAGCGCACCGTCGCGGCGTCCGTCCAGAGCTACAAGCCTGGCGGGGAAGGATTTCGCTCCGGTCACCCTGGTGTCTCCGTTGCGTCATCGCGATCGGCGCGTGTATCTACGTCTGGAGGAAACGATGCGGCGCAGCTTCATCCGGATCACGCTCGCGGGGCTCGCTTCGTTCCTCGTGCTGGGCCTCGCCGCCGCGGACGACGAGAAGGACCTCGACACGTCCAAGCTCGCCCCGGAGGCGCTCTTGTGCCTCAAGCTCGCCCGCAAGGAGGTCATAAAGGGGAGCGCCGTCGACGACTACATAGACCTCCTCCAGGACGGGGATGTTCCTGCCTGGAACAAGAAGCGTAAGAAGGACGGGGGCAAGGTGCTCGATCTCGCGGCGCGCACGTGGGATGCGAAGGGGCGCGACGACCTCGTCCTCAAGCTCGAGGGGCTCGACCTCCACGGGGCCGACCTCTCGAACGTCATCTTCATGCCAGGGACGAGCTTCGCGTTCTCCGACCTCTCGGGGGCGAGCTTCCGCTCGAGCTGTCTCGAGGGAGTCAAGTTCGCGAGCATCTGGTCCTTCGAGGAGCGCTCGGAGAAGCAGGTGCGCTCCACCTCGCTCACGAACGCCGACTTCCGGGACGTCGTCTGGAGCTGGTGCTCGGCGCTCGAGCGCACGGTGAAGCGCACGGCGGAGCGCCGTCGGAGCGAGAGCGCCGACGCTCGGCGGAGAAAGCTCGAGGCCGAGCAGCAGCGCCTCATGGAGCAGCTCCGCCGCCTCCAGATGCAGATGGGCGGCGCCACGAGCGACGTCTTCGCCTTCTGCGACGTCGAGGGAATGGAGATCGACCGCGACGCTCCCGTGAAGGTCTCGATGGACGACGACGAGGAGCCCGACTCCCAGGGCCCGCTCCGTTCGCGCACCGTGGAGAAGCTCGCGCGGGCGGCGCGCGCCGGGACGCTCGACAAGGTGGTCGAGAAGCTCGCGGCGCGGCGCCGCACCGCGCGCACCCGCGAGTGCGCGAACCCTCTCAAGGCCGAGCCCGCGCTCGCGGCGGCGATAGCGGCCGCGAGCTCGAGCCTCGCCGGGATCGAGAAGTGGAAGGCGGTGACGCTCACGGAGGTCGCGGGCCGCGGCGAGGAGGCGACGATCGTGGGCGGCGACGACGTCCTCCTCGTGATCGACAACCCGCGGATCGTGTCGGGGTCGTCTCTCCTCGTGACCCGCGGGCCGATCTTCGCGTGGCGGAACGCCGTCCTGCCGCTCACCTTCTCGGCGAGCGCCGTCGTGCTCAAGGACCAGGCGTACGCCCAGAGCGTGGTCCACGGCCGTCCCGTCTTCGCCCTCTCGGAGCGTCTGCGGGGCGAGAAGCGCCAGGTCGTCGAGGGCGCGGGGACGTTCCACTCGGTCGTGATCGCCGAGGTCCCGGGCGTCGAGAACCTGAGCGAGGCCGAGGCGGAGAGGCGCGCGCTCCAGGACGCGCGGCTCAGGGACTACGCGGCGGCCCAGGGGGACCTCTGGGAGAACGCGCGCGTCCTCGACCCGACGAAGGAGATCGACGGGGTCGATCCGGAGAAAGGGCTCCCGGAGGACGTGCGGACGGCGGTCCTCTCCGAGGTGGGCAAGGACGCCCTCGACTCCATGCACTGCTACAAGCTCTCGGGGCAGGTCGCGAACCAGTACCAGGCCGTGATCTCGAACGACCCCAAGGCGATCCTCGTCGTCGCCGCGAGCTTCCAGGCGCACGGCTCGATTTACTCCGAGGGCCCCGTCGTCTTCCTCGAGGGCAAGCAGACCGTGTGGGTCCAGCGCTGCGTCACGAAGAGCTGGGTCGCCGTGAAGGGAGAGCCCCGCGTGGGGCAGCTCACGATGCTCGGGAAACGCGTGGACGTGGAAGCGAAGAAGGAGAAGGACGACGAGTGAGAGCTCGTCTCTGAACGGCCCTTGATTCGCGAGCGCTTCGGCGTACGCTCCTTGGTCAGATGGCGATCGAGAAGACGGACGCTCTCGTCCTGCGCGCGATCGACTACTCGGAGACGAGCCAGGTCGTCTGGTTCTTCACGCGCGAGCGGGGCCGCGTCCACGTGATCGCGAAGGGGTCGCGGCGCCCGCGTTCGCCCCTGGAGGGCGCGCTCGAGCCGCTCGTGCGGGGCGAGATCGTCTTCTACCGCAAGAAGCGCGAGATGACCGACGAGACCGGGCTCGACCTCTTGAAGGAGTTCGACCCGTGCGACCGGTACCCGGGGATCCGGAACGACCTCGGCCGCTTCTACCGGGGGACCTACGTCGTCGAGCTCCTGCGGGAGCTCACCATGGACGACGAGCCCATGCCCGCGCTCTTCGACGCCGCGGTCGCGACGCTCGAGACGCTCGCCCGGGGCGAGCCGCGCGTCCTCGATGCCGTGCTCGCGGCCTTCGAGGTGCGGGCGCTCCGGGCGGCGGGCGTCGAGCCCTCGCTCGATCGTTGCGTCGAGTGCGACGCCGTCCCGCGCGAGGAGACGGTCCACTTCGCGCCCGTCGCAGGCGGCGTCGTCTGCCGCGCCCACCGCGGCGTGGACGCGCACGCCTTCGAGGCGACGCGCGAGGCGCTGCTCGCGCTCGCGGCCCTCGGTGGCGAGGAGCGCCTGCGCGGTCGCGTCAACTTCGGGCCCGAGGTCGTGCGCGAGGTGCGGCGCGTCCTCGACGCGTTCATAGCGCACCGTCTCGGGAAGGAGCTCCGGTTGCCCCGCCACCTCTCGTTCGGAGTCAGCGCTTGAAGAAGCTTGCCCTCATCGTTCTCGTCGCCGCCGGGTGCGCGGCCCCGCCTCCGGCCTCCGAGGAGGCGTCCACCTCGCCCTCGCGCGTCCTCGCGGCGAGCGCGGCGCTCGGCGACTCGGCCGGCGCGACCTGGCGCGAGGCCGGTGGCCGCACGGGGACCGAGCGTCGCTCCACCCTGCTCGCGGCGCGCGTCGCCGAGGCGCGCGCCCTCGCCGACTCGGGCGAGCACTCGCGGGCGTCGGAGGTCTACGAGACGGTCTACAAGGGCGCTCCCCGCTCCAAGCTCGCGGAGGACGCCCTCTTCCTCGCCGCCGACGAGGCCTTCCGGGCCGAGGAGCACGCGCGCTCCTTCGACCTCCTCGAGAAGCTCCTCACCGTCTACCCCGCGACCACCCACTACGCCGAGGTCGTGGACCGCGTCTTCCAGATCGGCAAGGCGTTCGCCGAGGGGACGGCGAAACGGCCGTCCTGGGTCCTAGGGATCAAGAAGACGGACGAGAAATTCGGGATCGACATCCTCGAGTACTTCGAGCGGCAGCACCACACGTCGGACGTGAACCAGCAGGTCCACCTCCCGACCCAGAGCTGGGACCGCCACCCGCTCGCGCCCCAGGCTCTCTACATCATCGGCGAGACGCACGTGCGGGAGGACGAGCCCGAGCTCGCGATCGAGTCCTGGGAGCGCATCGTCAAGGAGTACCCCGGGACCTCGTGGGCGCGAGTCGCCGAGTACCGGATCGCGCTCGCGTTCATCTCGCTCTCCTACGGGCCCGACTACGACAAGCGGCCGCTCCTCACGGGCGTGAAGCGCCTGAGGAACTACCTCAAGAAGAACCCCACGGGCGACAACTTCCAGGAGGCGTCGCAGAAGCTCAAGGAGCTCGAGGAGAGCCTCGCCCGTCACGACCTCGCCATAGCGAAGAGGTACGCGAGCTCCGACCGCTACCGGGCGGCGCACATCTACCTCGATGCGATCCGCCGCGAGTACCCCAACACGGACGCCGCCAAGGAAGCCGAGCAGCTCTCGGGCGCGTGGGAGAACCCGCCCGATCCGCCGGCGCCGGACGAGACGAAGTGAGCGGGAACACGGAGCGGCGCCCCGCGCATCGAACCGCCCTCGCGGTCCTGGCGCTCGTCCTCCTCGGGGGCTGCGGCGTCTACCGCTGGGGCTACGAGCCCGAGGACGGGATCGCCACGGTCGCCGTGCCGATCTTCGAGAACAAGACCCTTCGCCGCGGTTACGAGTACGCGCTCACGCGCTACGTGAGGCAGGACGTCCTCGACAAGACGCCCATGCAGCTCGCCCGCGACGGCTCGGGCGCGGCGACGGTGAAGGGCACGATCGTCTCGGTGACGCAGGGGGTCGTGATCCCGAACCTGGTGGACCAGGACCCGCCGACCGAGTCGACGCTCTCGATCACGATCTCGGTCGTGGTCGCGAAGCCGGGGGGCGAGCTCGTTTCCGGGCCCACGACGCTGACCGAGACCGAGAACTGGGTGCCCACCTTCGCGCAGACGGTGGACAGCGCGTCCGATCGGATCCTCCGCAAGCTCGCCGAGCGTGTCGTGGACATGCTCGAGGAGGGCTGGGGTGCCGGTCCGGGCGAGCGCTGAGACGTTCTGATTCAATGACCGCGTGCTCGCACTCCATGTCCTGACGATCTTCGCGAGCGCGGCGCTCCTGTTCCTCGTGGAGCCCATGTTCGCGAAGATGGTCCTGCCCAGGCTCGGCGGCACGCCCGCGGTCTGGACGACCTGCATGGTCTTCTTCCAGGCGGCGCTCCTCGCGGGCTATGGCTACGCCCACCTCGCGTCGAAGGCGCTCTCGATGCGCCGCCACGCGCTCCTCCACGTGGGGGTGCTCGCGCTCCCGTTCCTCGCGCTCCCGGTCGCCGTGCCCGCGACCTGGGCGCCGACGGCCGACGCGAACCCGATCGGCTCGCTCCTCGTGCGCCTCGCGCTCTCGGTCGGGCTCCCCTTCTTCGCCGTCGCGACGAGCGGGCCGCTCCTCCAGCGGTGGTTCTCGAGCACCGGGCACGCCTCGGCGAAGGACCCATACTTCCTCTACGCGGCGAGCAACGCCGGGAGCCTCGTCGGCCTCCTCGCCTATCCCTTCCTCCTCGAGCCGCTCGCCGACCTCGGGACCCAGGGCTGGCTCTGGGCCGCGGGCTACGGCGCGTTCTTCGTCCTCGCGGCGCTCTGCGCGGTCGTGGCCATGCGCTCGGGCCCGGATCCGATCGAGGTCGAGGCGAAGGGCCCCGTCGAGCCGCTCGGACTCCGGCGCGCAGCTCGGTGGGTCGCCCTCGCCGCGCTCCCCTCGAGCCTGCTCCTCGGACTCACGACCCACATCACGACCGACATCTGCACCGTGCCGCTCTTCTGGGTCGTTCCGCTCGCGCTCTACGTCGTGAGCTTCATCATCGTCTTCGCCCGGAGGCGGCTCCTCCCCGCCGGGCTGAGCGGCCTCCTCGCGCAGGGGCTCCTCTTGCTCCTCGTGACGCTCAAGCTCTTCTTCCCGCAGCCTCCCTTGCTCGAGCTCGTGCCGCACGTCCTCGCGTTCTTCGCGTTCTCGCTCGCGCTCCACGAGGCGCTCGCCGACGACCGCCCGCCCGCGCAGCACCTCACGGCCTATTACCTCCTCCTCTCCCTCGGCGGGGTGCTCGGAGGGGTCTTCAACGGCGTCGTCGCCCCGCTCGTCTTCAAGAGCGCGACCGAGTACCCGATCGCGATCTTCATCGCGTGCCTCCTCGTGCCCCCCGCGCGACCGGGAAAGCGCATCCTCGACCTGGCGCTGCCCCTCGGGCTCGCGGTCGTCTTCGCCAGCGTGCGTGCTCTCGTGAGGTTCCTCGACCTGAGCACGCTCGTGGGCCTCATCCTCTGCGTCTTCTCTCCGGCCGCGGTCTGTGGCGGCTTCGTGGGGAGGCCCGTCCGCTTCGCCCTCGGAGTCGCCGCTCTGTTCCTCATCGCCGACCCGGCCGACCCCACGCTCGTCCTCGCCGAGCGGAGCTACTTCGGAATTCACCGCGTCGAGCGCCTCGATGACGAGGCCACCGGGCGGGCCTTCCACAGGCTCGTCCACGGCAGGACCTCGCACGGAATCCAGGCCGTCGACTCCGCGACCGCGACGCCGTCGAGCCCCCAGGACCCGCTCAGCTACTACACGCACGATGGCCCGATCGGGCAGGTCTTCTCGGCGATCCACTGCCCGAGGACGGTGGGCGCCGTCGGGCTCGGCGCGGGGACGCTCACCGCCTATGCGGTCCAGGGGCAAACGTGGACCTACCACGAGATCGACCCCGCCGTCGCGCGGATCGCCGAGGACCCTCGCCTCTTCACCTACGTGAGCGACGCGCGACGACGAGGCGCGCGCGTCGACATCGTCCTGGGTGATGCCCGCCTCACGATCCAGCGAGCCGCTCCCGGCTCGTTCGACTGGATCTTCCTCGACGCGTTCAGCAGCGACTCCGTGCCGGCGCACATCATCACGCGCGAGGCGATGCAGATCTACCTCGAGAAGCTCGGTCCTCGCGGCGTGATCGTGCTCAATATCTCGAACCGCTACCTCGACTTGAAGCCCGTCGTCGCCGCCCTCGCGGCCGATCTCGGACTCGAGGCCCGCGTGCAGCTCTTCCACCCGAGCGAGGAGGAGAAGGCACGCGGCGTCACTCCTTGCGAGTGGGTCGTCATCGCGCGCTCACCCGGAGACCTCGGCTCGATCGCGAGCGACGGCCGCTGGACCGTCCCCGAGCGACGTTCCCGGGTGCGCGTCTGGACCGACGGCTCCTCGAACCTGCTCTCGATCCTCAAGCTCGAGTGACGCTCGAGCCGCCATTCGACCCGCGAAGCGGGGAGCACTCGAGGCAGTATGCCCCGAAAAGTTACGCCGACCCTCACGTGAGCAGTCGCGTTGGAAACGCTGACGAGGACGACCAACGGAAAACAGCGTCACGCGGGACCCGTCGTCGAAAGAGCGAGCTCATCGTCCCCGTGACGCTGCGTCACGCCCGCGTGACGCACATCGGGCCCGGAACGGTCGGTCGGATGCTCGCGGAATTCGCGTTCCGATGCTTCACCAACGCGCTCATGAGCCTCATCGCCGAGCTCATGAAGCTCATCGTCGCGACCGGACGCTTCACCATCGCGTCCGGAGCCTTCATCGCCGAGTCCGGATCGCTCATGGACGCGTCCCGACGCTCACCATCCGCTCCCGGGAAGCATCCTCGTCCGTCCGGACGCTTCATCCGTGCGATTCAGAGCTTCTCGCGCGCGTTCATGAAGCTCATTCACCGGTTCATGAGCGTGAAGCGTGCGTTCATGAGCATCACGAACGTGTTCATGAGCTTCATCCGGGAGATCCCGAGCGTGATGCGCGGGTTCATGAGCTTCATGCGCGCGATCCGACGCGTCATGGTCGCGAGCCTGAGGCTCATCCTCGCGTCCATGAAGCCCACACTCGGAAGCCTATCTTCACTTACTGAGGCCCGATGATTCGCACGCCTCCTCGAGTGCTTCTCACGCGGGCTCATATCCTTCATCCGCGCGTCCGGATCCTTCATCATCCTGAGCACATCCTTCATCGATGGAACCATGAAGCTCACAGATGAGCTCCAGTGGCTCATCCGCCGGATGACTCTCTTCATCATCGCGATCCAGAGCTGTCGGACTTCGATGATGAAGCTCATGATCGCGCGGATGAAGCTCATGATCGCGATGGTGAAGCATCGGATGATGACTCCAAGGCTCTGGACCACACGCATGAGGCATCGGGACGCGATGATGAAGCTCCGCATCGCGTGACCTGGCGTCTGGACCGCGTCCACGACGCATCGGGCCTCATCATTGGGCCTCAAGGTCGCGATCGTGTGACTCAGGATCGTGACCCTGAGCTCTCCGGTCGCGCCGATGGCGGTCATGACTGCGGCGCTGACGCTCCGGATCGCGGTCGTGAGTCACAAGATCACAACGATGAGCACCCGGTTCGCGACCATGAAGCGTCCGGTCGCGCTCTTGAGCTTTCCGGTCGCGTTCATGAGCTCCACGAACGGGACCATGGCCTTCCGGATCGCACTCGAGAGGCGTCCGGTCGCAACCCTGAGCCTCAGGGTCACGTTCATGAGGCTCTGGTTCGCATTCATGAAGCGTCCGTTCGCGAGACGTAAGCGTCCGGACGCGCTCGAGAGGCTCCGGAAAGCGTTCGAGAGCTACATGCCTGCGCCCATGAGGCGTCAGGTCCGACCCATGAGTCGTCCGGTGTCCCCCGATCGCCGTCCGGGTCACCCGCTCGATGCTTGGAGTGCATCCACGTGCTCCCGCGCTCGCCCGCGTCGATCGGATGGAGGGAGGAGCTCCTCCGGAAAGGCGAAGGGCCCGAGGTTTCCCTCGGGCCCTTCATATCCCTGGCAACGACCTACTCTCCCGCCTTTAACAGTACCATCGGCGCGGTGGGCTTAACTACTGTGTTCGGAATGGGAACAGGTGTGGCCCCACCGCTATGGTCACCAGGAATTATTCTGGCGCTGCGTTGTCGACAGCGAGCTCGTCCAAGAGCCGCCCTCACACCCTCGAACGGGTGGGGCGCTGACCGAGCCTTCTCGGAAGCGCCGCGGCGAAGATATTGACGTATGCCTATAGCCTAAGCCTCACGGGCCATTAGTACCGGTCAGCTGAGAGCATTGCTGCCCTTACACCTCCGGCCTATCAACCTCGTAGTCTACGAGGACCCTTCAGGAATCGAAATTCAGGGAGAACTAGTCTTGGAGGGGGCTTCGCGCTTAGATGCCTTCAGCGCTTATCCTTTCCGGACGTGACTACCCTGCGCTGCCCCGGGCGGGACAACAGGAACATCAGAGGTCCGTCCTCCCCAATCCTCTCGTACTAGGGGAAGAACTCCGCAATTCTCCTACGCCCACGGAAGGTAGGGACCGACCTGGCTCACGCCGGTCTGAACCCAGCTCGCGTACCGCTTTAATCGGCGAACAGCCGAACCCTTGGGACCTTCTCCAGCCCCAGGATGCGATGGGCCGACATCGAGGTGCCAAACCTCCCCGTCGATGTGGACTCTTGGGGGAGATAAGCCTGTTATCCCTAGAGTACCTTTTATCCGTTGAGCGATGGCGCTTCCACACGCGACCACCGGATCACTAAGGCCTGCTTTCGCATCTGCTCGACTTGTAGGTCTCGCAGTCAAGCACCCTTCTACCTTTGCGCTCTACGCACGATTGCCAACCGTGCTGAGGGTACCTTTGCACTCCTCCGTTACCTTTTGGGAGGAGACCGCCCCAGTCAAACTGCCCACTTACCACTGTTCCAGGCCCGGTTTCACGGCACCCGGTTAGAGTTCAACCGATATAAGAGTGGTATTTCACATTGTGGCTCTGAAAGGGCTGGCGCCCCTTCTTCAACGCCTCCCACCTATTCTACACATACATTAGCTAAACCCAATAATAAGCTGCAGTAAAGGTTCATAGGGTCTTTCCGCCTACCCGCGGGGACGAGGTATCTTCACCTCGGCTTCAGTTTCGCCGAGTCCATGGCTGAGACAGAGCCCATGTGATTACGCTATTCATGCGGGTCGGAACTTACCCGACAAGGAACTTCGCTACCTTAGGACCGTCATAGTTACGGCCGCCCTTCATTGGGGCTTCGGTTATGAGCTTCGAGCATTGCTGCTCTAACCCGTCCCCTTAACCTTCCAACAGCGGGCAAGCGTCAGTCTGTATACGTAGGCTTCACGCCTTAGCACAGACCTGTGTTTTTGATAAACAGTTCCATGGGCCGATTCACTGCGACCTGGACAGGCTTCGGGAGTAAATCCCTACACCAACCCAGGCACTCCTTATCCCGAAGTTACGGAGTCAATTTGCCGAGTTCCTTAGCCATGGTTCTCTCGAGCGCCTTAGGATACTCTCCTCACCTACCTGTGTCAGTTTTAGTACGGACACCCTTGCCGTGATCGCTTAGGGGCTTTTCTTGAGAGTCGCTCCAGTCACTTCGGCTCAAAGCGGCCTCGTCATCATCCCCGAGGTGTTGGTGGCCGGGTTTTACCTCGACCCACCCCGCAGACTTAATCCGACATTTCCATCCGTCGGTAGACCTTCACGGTTCTGTGACCCCATCGCTCAGCAAGAGTGGTGCAGGAATATTAACCTGCCATCCATCGACTACGCCTTTCGGCCTCGTCTTAGGGTCCGACTAACCCTGGGCGGAATGGCCTGCCCCAGGAAACCTTAGGTTTACGGCGAGGGAGATTCTCACTCCCTTTCTCGCTACTCGTTCCGGCATAATCACTAGCACGAAGTCCACGGCTCCTCTCGGTGCCGCTTCCACCCTCGTGTTACGCTCCCCTACCAATGTAGAACGCCCTTGGCTCTACATTCCGTGGCTTCGGTATCTATCTTGAGTCCCGTTCATTTTCGGCGCAGAACTGCTCGACCAGTAAGCTATTACGCACTTTTTAAATGATGGCTGCTTCTAAGCCAACATCCTGGCTGTCTCAGCAATCCTACTTCCTTCAGCACTTAGATAGATTTCGGGACCTTAGCCGACGGTCTGGGCTGTTTCCCTCTTGTCTGACAAGCTTATCCCCGCCAGACTTACTCCCGGGGTAACTGCATGCGGTATTCGGAGTTTGGTTGGACAGGGTAGGCTGGTGACCCCCCACATCCATTCAGTCTCTCTACCCCCGCTTGCAGAATTCATCCGAGGCTAGCCCTAAAGCTATTTCGGGGAGAACGAGATATCTACGGGTTTGTAAAGACTTTCACTCCTATCCACACCTCATCGGACCATTTTTCAACACGGACCCGTTCGGACCTCCACGGGGTGTTACCCCCGTTTCATCCTGGACATGGATAGATCACCTGTTTTCGCGTCTACAGCCACCAACCCGCCCGAAGGCTACGCACGTTTCGTACTCGCTTTCGCTCAGGCTCCGCCCCAGAAAGGCTTAACCAAGCTGATGACTGTAACTCGCCGGATCATTATGCAAAAGGCACGCGATCAGGCCGGGCCAGCCCCGTAGGACTGACTAGACGCCCTCTCGCAGATTGTAGGTACCTGGTTTCAGATTCTATTTCACTCCCCTAAAAGGGGTTCTTTTCACCTTTCACTCGCGCTACTTTTACGCTATCGGTCTTGAGGTAGTACTTAGCCTTGGGGGGTGGTCCCCCCTGCTTCACGCCGGATTCCACGTGACCGGCGCTACTCGGGAACATGTCCGGGAGACAGGTCGTCTTTCGGCTACAGGGCTGTCACCTTCTGTGGCTCGACTTTCCAGACGCTTCGCCTAGACGCCTGTTTTCTCACTCCCTCGAGTTGCCTGCGCACTCCAGGTCCGTCCCACAACTCCTCCAACACATAAGCCGCAGGGCCGTTAGGTGCTGAAGGTTTAGGCTCTTTCCGGTTCGCTCGCCGCTACTACGGAAGTCGCTTTTGCTTTCTTTTCCTCCAGGTACTGAGATGTTTCAGTTCCCTGGGTTTGCTCTCCCACCCTATGCATTCAGATGGGAGTGACGAGGTATGACCCTCGACGGGTTGCCCCATTCGGATATCCCCGGATCAAAGCCTGGTTAGCGGCTCCCCGGGGCTTTTCGCAGCTACCCCACGTCCTTCTTCGCCTCCTCAAGCCAAGGCATCCACCAGATACCCTTAGTAGCTTAGGCAATATTTTCTTACATATTGCCGCGGCGCTTCCGAGAATTCTCGGACAGCTTTCTACTCGTTCTCTATCCGGTACGCGCCAATACAACACGCGCACCGGAGGGTATTCATGCGGTTCTTGGACTAAGCTCATTGTCAAAGATCAGGCCCTCCCCCTGGCACGTTCGCAGCCCCACGAAATGAATCTTCGTGGCGCCGCCGGCCTGGAGTAGGGTTTGGTCCCAGTGCGCGGGGATACGTCAAACTCACTTTTCCGCGCCAAGTCTTCCCCCGGATCGGCTGGTTGGCCGGTCCGGCTTCGACGAGTCGCGGTCCAAGGTATTCCCCTTAGAAAGGAGGTGATCCAGCCGCAGGTTCTCCTACGGCTACCTTGTTACGACTTAGTCCCAATCACCGAGCTTGCCGTCGACGCTTCCCTCCTTGACGGTTGGGTAGGCGGCTTCGGGCATTCCCGGCTCTCGTGGCTTGACGGGCGGTGTGTACAAGGCTCAGGAACATATTCACCGCTGCGTAGCTGATCAGCGGTTACTAGCGATTCCAGCTTCATGAAGGCGAATTGCAGCCTTCAATCCGAACTGGGACAGGCTTTTTGCGATTTGCTAGACCTCTCGGTTTTGCTTCGCTCTGTACCTGCCATTGTGGCACGTTTGTAGCCCTGGGCGTAAGGGCCATGAGGACTTGACGTCATCCCCACCTTCCTCCGGTTTAACACCGGCAGTCTCCCTAGAGTCCTCGGCTTTACCCGTTAGTAACTAGGGACAGGGGTTTCGCTCGTTATGGGACTTAACCCGACATCTCACGACACGAGCTGACGACAGCCATGCAACACCTGTGCTGGCTCTCCCAGAGGGAGTCGTTACCCTTTCAGGCTTCTACCACCAGCATGTCAAGCCCAGGTAAGGTTCTGCGCGTTGCTTCGAATTGAACAACATGCTCCACCGCTTGTGTGAGCCCCCGTCAATTCCTTTGAGTTTCAGCCTTGCGACTGTACTTCCCAGGCGGGGTACTTAATATATTCACTCCAGCAGAGAGACGTTTGAAATCCCCCTACCTAGTACCCATCGTTTACGGCCAGGACTACCGGGGTATCTAATCCCGTTTGCTCCCCTGGCTTTCGCACCTCAGCGTCAGAAACCAGCCAGTGCATCGCTTTCGCCGCCGGAGTTCCTTCCGATATCAACGCATTTCACCGCTCCACCGGAAATTCCATGCACCCCTCTGGTCCTCAAGCACCGCAGTATCGGACGCAGTTCCTCGGTTAGGCCGAGGGATTTCACATCCGACTTACGGCACCGCCTACGTGCGCTTTATGCCCAGTGATTCCGAACAACGCTCGCCACCTTCGTCTTACCGCGGCTGCTGGCACGAAGTTAGCCGTGGCTTCCTCTCTCGCCTTCGTCAGTGCTGGAGGCTGTTAACCCCCAACCCTTTCTTAACGAGTGACAGTGGTTTACAACCCGAAGGCCTTCATCCCACACGCGGCGTCGCTCCGTCAAGCTTGCGCTCATTGCGGAAGATCCTCGACTGCAGCCTCCCGTAGGAGTTTGGGCAGTGTCTCAGTCCCAATGTGGCCGGACACCCGCTAAGGCCGGCTACCCGTCAATGCCTTGGTGGGCCATTACCCTCACCAACAAGCTGATAGGACATAGATCCCTCCCCGAGCGGGAGCATATTCAGAGGCCTCCTTTAATCACCGAACCAGGCGATCCAGTGATCCCATCCGGTCTTAGCTCCGGTTTCCCGGAGTTATCCCGGTCTCGGGGGCAGGTTATCTATGCATTACTCACCCTTCCGCCACTAACACCGTATTGCTACGGTGTCCGTTCGACTTGCATGCCTAATCCACGCCGCTGGCGTTCGTTCTGAGCCAGGATCAAACCCTTCAGTTTGATATTCTTGGCTCTCGGTTTCGCAAAGCGAACCAACTCAAATTTCTTGAGTGGCTTCGCTGAGGATTCCGAGCTTACTTTTGGGAACTCCCGACCGAAGTCGAGAGCCTTCTGGAGCTCGTATCCCCAGCGCACTAGGGCCAAATTTTCAAAGACCAGACCCCGCGGTCGCGAGACCGCGGCGTGCTGACCTAGTGTTTTCAACTTTTCCCCAGAGCCGCAAGCGACGCGTCTCCGAGAAAGACAGCGAGCGCGTGTCAGCCACGCGCCGCCCAGCGAGGGGCGACTCTAACACGGCAACGCAGCTCGTCAAACGAAAATTCCCATTTCGTTCGAACGCTCCTCATGTGCGTAGCTCTTGCGGATGTCGCCGCGTGCTGGCAAAGTGAGCGCCCCCAGGGACCTGGAGGTAAGATGCACCTCGACGGCGAGACGCTCACCCTGGAGCAGGTCGAGCGCTTTCTCGACGCAGACGCTCACGGCAAACCCATTTCCGTCGATGTGCTGCCGGCCGCCCGGGTCCGTGTGGCGAAGTGCCGCGCGGCGATCGAGACGATCCTGTCCCGAGGTGAGACGGTCTACGGCGTGAACACGGGGTTCGGGCGCCTCGCGGACGTGAAGATCCCTCCCAGCGACATCCGCGCGCTCCAGGCAAACCTCATCCGGAGCCACGCGACGGGTGTCGGGGCTCCTCTCGACGCCGACGTCGTGCGACTCGCGCTCATCCTGAGAGCGAACACCCTCGCGAAGGGTTACTCAGGCGTCCGCACCGAGACACTCGAGGCGGTGATCGCGGCCATCAACGCCCACTTCGTCCCGTACGTGCCCGAGAGAGGGTCCGTCGGCGCATCAGGTGACCTCGCGCCCCTCGCTCACATGGCGCTCGCACTCATGGGCGAGGGCGAGGCGCTCGTGGACGGCCGCCGCGTCTCCGCGATCGACGCGCTCGCGCGCGCGGGCCTGAAGCCGATCGTGCCCGAGGCCAAGGAGGGCCTCGCGCTCGTGAACGGGACGCAGGTTTCCTGCGCCCTCGCGGCGAAAGCCGTCCTCCACGCGCGCCGTCTCGTTCGCTCGGCCGACGTGCTCGGAGCGCTCTCGCTCGACGCCCTGCTCGGGACGAACAAGGCCTTCTCGCCCAAGATCCACGAGCTGCGCCCCCACCCGGGACAGCGCGCGTCGGCCACGAACCTCTCGCGCCTGATCGAGGGGTCGGGCTACCTCTTCTCGCACCGGGACTGCGGGAAGGTGCAGGACGCCTACTCGCTCCGCTGCATGCCGCAGGTCCACGGAGCGGCGCGGGAGGGGATCGAGTTCGCCGCGACGCTCGTCGCGCGCGAGCTCAACGCGGCGACCGACAACCCCCTCGTCTTCCCGGAGGACGGGAGCGTCGTCGCGGGCGGAAACTTCCACGGAGCGCCGATCGCGCTCGCCGCCGACGTGCTCGCGATCTCGCTCGTGGACGTGGCCTCGATCTCGGAGCGCCGGATCGAGCGCCTCGTGAACCCGGACCTCTCCGAGCTCCCGCCGTTCCTCGCGGGCGCCGACGCCGGGCTCAACTCGGGACTCATGATGGCCCAGGTGACGGCGGCGGCCCTCGTTTCCGAGCTCAAGGTCTTCGCCCACCCGGCGAGCGTGGACAGCATCCCGACCTGCGGCTCGAGGGAAGACCACGTGAGCATGGCGACGCACGCCGCGCGCAAGGCGCTCGAGGCGACCGGCATGGTGGCCCAGGTGCTCGGCGTCGAGGCCCTCGCGGCCGCCCAGGGCCTCGACCTCCGCTCGAAGGAGCTCAAGAGCTCGCCCGCCCTCGAGGCCGCGCGCGCCGCGATCCGCGAGCGCTCCGCCCGGCTCGAGCGCGACCGCTCCCTCGCGCCCGACCTCGCGCGCCTCGCGGAGCTCGTCCTCTCGGGCGAGCTCGTCCGCGCGGCGGAGTCGGTCCTGGGAAAGCTGGAGTAGTTCCTCCGGAGCCTGTGAGAGGGCGCCGGAAGGTCAGTGGGCCCGCAGGACGCGCGCCCCGACGGGGACGCCGCGTACCTCGACGTTCTCCTGGTCGGCGTCGCCGAGCTCGACCGCCACCTCGTCGAACCAGGGCCCGAGCGGCGTGTGGACCACGGCGCGCCCATCGCGCACGAAGACCGCGTCGCGCGGGACGGCCGCCGAGACCGGGCGCGGCGGCCTCTCGACGTGGGCCTCGAGGCGCGCGCCGAGGGGGAACGGCGCGCGGTCGAGCTCGGCGCCCCCGGGTCCATGGGCGAGCTCGACCCACGCCGGATAGACGAGCGCGTCGGCGCGGACGCGAGCCTCCTCCGCGCCGATCGTCCGGCGCTCGAGCCGGCCGGCGACGCGCGTCACCCGGCCACGCGCGAGGACCCTGTCGTCGCCGGGGAGGGTCACGGCCACGGTCGATCCCACGGCGAGCGCGAGCGCGTCGTGCTGCTCGACCTCGATCTTGAGCTCGGCGCGCTCGTCGGCGATCTCGAAGAGGGGAGCGCCGGGCGCCACGACGTCGCCCGGGTTCACGAGCCGAGCGACGACGATCCCGTCGCGAGGAGCCACGACCCTCGTCCACGAGAGACGCGTCTCGAGCTCGTTCACGCGCGCGGCGGCGGCCGCGGCGCGCGCGCGTGCCGCCTCGACGTCGCAGGCGCGTCCTCCGGCGTCCGCGAGACGGCTGCGCGCGAGGGCGGCGTCGAGCCGCGCGCATGCCGCGTCGAGGCCACGGTCCGCCTCTATGCTCCGCTCGTCGGTCGTGAGGTCCGCGGCGAGGAGCCGCCCATGCCGCGCCGAGCGGTCACGTGCGAGCTCGAGCTCGGCCCGGGCGGCGCTCGCCTCCGCGGCGACGGCGTCGCGCTCCTCGGGGCGCGCGCCCTCCTCGACCGCCACCGCGGTCGCGGCGAGCGAGCGGAGGTCCGCCCGTGCCTGGGCGAGCTCGAGCGCCACGTCCTCCGACTCGAGCTCGGCGAGGAGCGCGCCCTTCGCCACGCGGTCGCCGGCGCGCGCGAGCACGCTCGTCGCGCTGCCCGCGACGCGCGCCCTGAGCTCGCTCGTCCCGTCCTTCGGCTCGACCAGGGCGCGAGCGACGAGGGACTCGCGCAGCACCGAGGGCCCCACCTCGACGATCTCGCGCGGCCACGAGCACGCGACGGCAACGCCCGCCGTGAGCACGAGCAAGAGCGAGATGATAGCGATCCGCCTCTTCATGCAGACCTCCTGGATTTTCTGGGGGGCTCCGCGCCCCCGAATTCGCCGAGGGCCTCGCCCCCTTCGGTCGGTGGAGCGATACGGCCTTCCTGGATCTCGATCACCCGGTCGGCGTACCGCTCGAGCCGCCGGTCGTGCGTCACGAGGAGCACCGACGCCCGGGAGCTCCGCTGGCGCGCGAGGATCTCGAGCACGTTGTCGGCGCTCTCCCGGTCGAGCGCCGCCGTGACCTCGTCCCCGATCACGAGCGAAGGGCCCCCGGCGAGCGCGCGCGCGACGGCGACGCGCTGCTTCTGGCCGCCCGAGAGGTCGCACGGGAGGTAGCCGAGACGGCTCCCGAGCCCGACCCCCTCGAGCGCCTGGGCGGCGCGCTCGCGCGCCTCGCCGCGGCGCGCTCCCTTGAGCACGAGCACCTCGGCCACGTTGTCGAGGGCCGTGAGCGCGGGGAAAAGGTTGTAGGACTGGAAGACGAAGCCCAGGTTCTCCCGCCGGACGCGGGTCACCTCGGACTCGGACAGCTCCGAGACGGGCTCTCCGCAGAGGACGACGCGACCCTTTGTCGGCCGCATGAAGCCGGCGAGGATCGAGATGAGCGTCGTCTTCCCCGACCCCGAGGGCCCCATGAGGAGGACGAGCTCGCCGGGCGCGATCTCCATGTCGATCCCCCGGAGCACCGGGGTCTCCGTCGCGCCGTTCCTGAACGTCTTCGTGAGGCCGCGCGCCTCGATCAAAAGGGAGTCCGAGGGGCGGAGCCCCTCGCGGGGGCCCGGGGGCGAAGCCCCCGAATTCAGAAGATCGCTCACTGGAACACCCTCGCCGCCTCGACGCGGAGGACGGCTCGCACGCTACCGACACTCGCCACGGCGCAGATCCCGACGATCGTCCCCACGCCGAGCGCGAGCACGCCGGGCGAGAGGACGACCGTGAGCCCGGCGCCCGAGACGACGCCCTTCCCGAGGAAGGCCATGACGACGCCCAGCCCCCCGCCCACGAGGGCGAGGAACCCGGCCTGGACCGTCACGAAGCTCGCGAG
>FTGE01000952.1_pt1 | contig 17929 bp, 12 predicted proteins | sample 1640581 | NCBI WGS metagenome assembly FTGE01 (sample SAMEA3914789, study PRJEB12502) | metagenome | biome: forest; material: soil | place: Canada | collected 2011-07-03 | depth 0.3 m | reverse complement strand
GCTCCAGGCGCTCGCGCGCCGCGGGTCGAGCTCGAGCGCCCTCGTGGCGTCCGCGATGACGCCCTCCATGTCTCCCTTCTGGCCCCGCGCCATGGCGCGCTCCTGCCACGCCTCGACGTTCCCGGGGGCGAGCTCGATCGCCCGGGTCTCGTCGGCAATCTTGCCCTCGAGGTCGTCGTTGACCCGTGCCCGGGCGCGCATGTGCCACGCCGTGGCCGCGTTCGGGGCGAGCTCGATCGCCCTGTCGAGGTCGGCCCTCGCCCCCTCGAGGTCACGCGCGAGGAACCGCGCCCCGCCGCGGTTCTGCCATGCGTTCGCGGCCTCGGGGTCGAGCTCGATCGCCCGGGTCAGGTCGGCGATCCCGTCATCGAGCTTGCCCGTCTGGGCGCGCGCCGTCCCACGCAACTCCCAGGCCTTGGGCAACCGGGGATCGAGCTCGATCGCCCGCGTCAGGGCCACGATGGACCCTTCGACGTCGCCCTTCATCGCGAGGGCGTAGCCTCGTTGCCGCCACGCGTGCGCGTTCCCGGGCTCGAGCTCGATCGCCCGCTCCAGGTCCACGAGGGCGCCGTCGTGGTCGCCCTTGCTGGTGCGCGACAAGCCTCGCTGGAGCCATGCGAGCGCGTTGCCGGGGTCGAGCTCGATGCCCTTCGTCTCGTCGGCGATGGCGGCATCGAAGTCCCCCTTCGACTGGCGTACGGCGCCGCGCGTGATCCACCCCGCGGCGAGCGTGGCATCGAGCTCGATCGCCTTCATCGCGTCGGCGAGCGCGCCATCGGGGTCGCCCTTCTTGTTGCGCCCCGACGATCGGATCGTCCACGCGCGGGCGCTCCCGGGATCGAGCTCGATCGCCCGGTTCGCGTCCGCGATGGCGCCATCGAGGTCGCCCTTCTGCTCCCGGATCCCTGCGCGGTTCGTCCAGGCCGTCACGCGCTCGGGCTCGAGCTCGATCCACCTCGTCTCGTCCTCGAGCGCGCCATCGAGGTCGCCCTTCCGCGCGCGCAGGAATCCCCGGCCTTCCCAGGCCGCCGCGAACCGGGGATCGAGGGCGATCGCGCTCGTCGCGGCGGCGATCGCGCCGTCCAGGTCACCGGCCCCGCACGCCGCCCTGGCGAGCTCGAGCTGCTGCTCGGCGGAGGGAGAGGAGGCCGTCGCGGCCGGGAGCGGGATCGGTCGACCCGCCGCGGCGGGGCTTGGGAGGTGCCGGGGAGCGACGGCGCTGCTTCCGCGGGAGCGCGGGACGAGCGCGATGAGCGCGAGCGCGAGCCCGCATGCGGTGACCCCGGCCGCGACGAGCGCGCGCCCCGGGCGCGCGCGCCGTTTCCGCTGCGCGAGCGCGCGGGCGAGCGCCGTCCCGTCGAGGAAGCGGTCCTCCGGCCGGTGACCGAGCGCCTGCGCGATGACCTGCTCGAGCCAGGCCGGCACGCCGCGGCGTCCGATCGGGTCGAGCTCGCCGGAGGTGACCTGGGCGACGACCTCGAGGAACCCGTCTCCCTCGAAGGCGGCTCGTCCCGCGAGGCACTCGAAGAGGACGGCTCCGAGGGCGAACACGTCCGCGGGCGGCCCGACGCGCGAGGCGTCCTCGATCTGCTCGGGAGCCATGTAGCCGGCGGTCCCCTTCGCGGCGCCGGCCGAGGTGAGGCTCAGGCTCTGGCTGCCTCCGGGGGCGCGGCGGTCGAAGTGCTTCGCGAGCCCGAGGTCGGCGAGGAGCGCGCGGCCGGAGGCGGCGAACAGGACGTTCTCCGGCTTCACGTCGCGGTGGACGATCCCCAGCGCGTGCGCGTGGCCGAGGGCCGAGGCGAGCTCGATCCCGAGCTTGACCGTCTCCTCGACGCCGAGCGGTCCCGACTCGAGCCGCCTCCGGAGCGTCCCGCCCGGGACGAACGGCATGAGGAGCCAGCAGCGGCTGCTCCCGCTCGCCCCCTCGCTCGAGCCCGCATCGAGGAGCCCGACGAAGCCTTCCGCCTCGCCGAGCGAGCCGAGGAGTCTCCGCTCGCGATCGAACCGCGCGAGGGACGCGGCATCGACCCGGTCGAGGAGCTTGAGCGCCGCCTCGCCGCCCGTGGGCGTGCGGACGCGGAAGACGACGCCCATGCCGCCGCGGCCCAGCTCGCCCAGGACCTCGTAAGGGCCGATCCTCATTGAGCCGAGGATGGCCCGCACGTTCGGCGTTCGCCACGCGGCTTGCGCGAGCGTTCAACCCCGGCCAAGCTCTGGTCAACGGGCTGGGCCGGAGTGGCCCATGGGACGTTACTACAACGGGTTGCTGGGGATCCCGCTCGAGATCCCGGCTCCCGACTACTACCAGCTCCTCGGGGTCGACCCCCACTCGGTCGATGACGAGAGCGTCAAGACAGCCCTCGCAGGCCGTCTCGAGAGGCTCGACTCCTCGCCGGGCTCGGGGAGTACGCTCGCCCAGCACCTGAAGCGCGAGCTCCAGAGGGCGCGCGCGACGCTCCTCGACCCGAAGTCCCGCGAGGAGTACGCGGAGTGGGTCCGGCAGCAGCGCTGGCTCGACGTGAAGCGCTACGTCCAGGACCTCGTCGAGGAGGGCGTCCTCTCGAGCACGAGGGAGCGCGCGCTCCAGGGCCGCATGGAGGCGCTCGGCGTTCCCGGGGACCTCGTCCAGTCGGCGATCGACGACGCAGTCGGCGAGCTCCAGGCGACGCGCCGCCCGGAGCCACGCGACGAGCGGCTCCAGCGCGAGGCCGAGGAGAGCGTCCTCTCCGTCATGCACGAAGTGACCGACGCGCAGCTCATCGAAGCAGTCGGCGTCCCCGGGACGCTGCCTCCGGCCGAGGACGTTGCCGCGGAGACGCCGCGAGACGTTCCCGCGGAGACGCCGCCCGAGGACGTTCCCGCGGAGACGCCTCGCAGCGAGGCGAGCATCTGGGCGGACTCGAGTCAGATCGGGGGCAGAGGGAAGAGCGCCGCCGAGCGCGCGCGCGACCAGGAGGAAGTCATGCGTGATGAGCGCGAGCGGCGCGCGGCGCGCCGTTCTTCACGGGCGTGGTCGTCTCTGTTCTTCGTCGCCTCCGCGTTCGTCGCCGCGAACGCGCTCGCGATCCTCGTCCCCGACCTCGCGGCCCGCGTCGAGTCCGCGACGGCGGAGGCGCGCGGCCAGCTCGTCCGGTCTCCGCACGCGCTCCACTTCGCTCTCGGCGCCCTCGGGACGAGCGGGCTCCTCGTGGGGCTCCTCGTCTTCCTCGCGGGTCGCCACGATCGGCGCTTCCTCGTCCCGGCGTTCCTCCTCGCGATGCCGGCCGTCTACTTCGGGCTCGTCCCGGGTGGGCAGAAGCGGCTCCTCCTCCGCGATCGGGCTGCTCTCGCCGCGCGGACGCAGGAGGTCGCGGCCGAGCGAGACAGCGCGATCGGCGAGGTCGACTCGGCGCGGAGCGTCGCGCAAGGCCTCGCGGACGAGCACGCGCGCGCGGTCGCCGAGCTCGAGAAACGTCACGAGGTGGAGGCGCGGGAGCTCACGAAGAGGCTCGAGACGGCCACCTCCGTTCAGCAAGCGCTCGGGAAGAAGCTCGAGGAGCAGAGCCGTCTCGCGCAGAAGGCGGCCGAGCAGGAACCCGTGCTGGCCGAGAAGACTGCGAAGGTCGCCGAGCTCCAGAAGTTCCTGAAGAACCAGGAGAGCGTGATCCTGAAGCTCCGTGCCGAGAACGAGGAGCTCAAGAAGAAGGCTGTTCCCCCGCCTCCCTCGGTCACCTCGAAGCCGTAGAGAGAGACGATCCGCCGAACACGCCGAAGACGCCGAAGGCGCCGAAGGGCTTTTTCGGCGCCTTCGGCGTCTTCGGCGTGTTCGGCGGATTCTCTCCAGCGTCCGGGCTCGCTAAGCTGAACGCGATGGCCGACGAGCCCCCGAAAAGAAAGAGCTCCTGCCTCCTCGTCTTCATGATCGCGACGACCCTGTTCGTCATGTTGGTCGTCGCGCGGACCCAGCCGATCGTCTGGACGTTCCTCTGGTGGCGCCAGTCCTTCGATCCCGTGGCCTGGCGGAGTGCGAAGTACACGCGTTACAGCATTCGCTACGAGATGGCCTTCGACCTCCTCTGTCACCACTTGCCGTGCGGGACGCCGCGCGCCGAGGTCAGGCGGCTTCTCGGACCTCCCGACGAGTTGCCTCGGCACAAGGGTGGCGACGGCTACGAGATCGGCTCCGGCGTCCTCGGCGAGTACATACTCCTCGTCTTCCAGTACGACGAGGAAGGCCGGGTCAGCCGTGTCGAGTTCGACGGTTCTTGCTGAGCCGTAGCCAGCCCCCGCCCCGGTTTGCGAGGATCTCGCCTCGTTGAGAGGTGATGAAATGCCCGGTGCCCGGAAGCTCATAACGAACGGAACCGTCGTCACGGCCGCCGATACCTACGCGGCCGACGTCCTCATCGAGGACGGGAAGGTCATGGGCCTCCTCGCCCCCGGCACGGGCCCCAAAGATGCCGAGAAGATCGAGGCCAAGGGCTGCTACGTCATTCCCGGCGGCATCGACGCCCACACGCACCTCGACATGCCCTTCGGCGGCACGACCTCGATCGACGACTTCGAGTCGGGCACGGTCGCCGCGGCGTTCGGTGGCACGACCTCAATCGTCGACTTCGCGATCCAGAAGAAGGGCGGCACGCTCAAGGAAGCGCTCGATACCTGGCACCAGAAGGCCGAGGGGAAGGCCGCGGTCGACTACGCCTTCCACATGATCGCGACGGACGTCCCCGAGAAGCAGCTCAAGGAAATGGGCGACATCGTCAACGAGGGCGTGACGAGCTTCAAGCTGTTCATGGCCTACCCGGGCGTGCTCCTGCTCGACGACCAGTCGATCTTCAAGGCCATGCTCCGCGCGGGCGAGATCGGAGCCCTCATAACGATGCACGCCGAGACGGGCCTCCCGATCGATGTGCTCGTCGAGCGCGCCGTGAAGGAAGGAAAGAAGGCGCCGATCTACCACGCCCTCACGCGCCCCGAGGCCGCGGAGGCGACGGGCACCGAGCGCGCAATCGCGCTCTCGGAGATGGCACAGGTACCCGTCTACATCGTCCACCTCTCGGCCCAGCGCGCCCTCGAGCGCGTCATGGAGGCGCGCGACAGGGGCCTGGACGTCTATGCGGAGACCTGCCCGCAGTACCTCTTCCTCAGCGAAGACGACCTCAAGGGCACGAAGGACGACCCCTTCGAGGGCGCCAAGTACGTCTGCACGCCGCCCCTCCGCCCGAAGCACCACCAGAATCACCTCTGGCGCGGCCTCAGGAACTTCGACCTCCAGGTCGTCTCGACCGACCACTGCCCCTTCTGCATGAAGGGCCAGAAGGAGCTCGGGAAGGACAGCTTCGCCAAGATCCCGAACGGCATGCCGGGGATCGAGACGCGGCTCCACCTCCTCTACGAAGGCGTCCGCGAGGGGAAGATCTCGCTCAACCGCTTCGTCGAGATCACCTCGACGGCGCCGGCCAAGATCTTCGGCCTCTACCCGGAGAAGGGGACGATCGCCGTCGGCTCCGACGCCGACATCGTGATCTGGGACCCCGAGAAGCGCTTCACGCTCGACCGCGAGAACCTCCACATGAAGGTGGACTACGCGGCCTACCCCGGGAAGACCGTGATCGGCGCGCCGAAGACCGTCCTCTCGCGCGGCGAGGTGATCGTGGACGGGACCAAGTTCCTCGGCCGGAAGGGCCGCGGCCGGTTCGTCCGGCGGAAGACCTACAAGCGCTACCTCTAGATGGAGTCCCCCGCGCGCGTCGTCGAGCTCCTCGAACAGTCCGGCCAGTTCATCCGCACGCGCCTCGGCGGACGCGCCGTGCCCTCGATCGGCGTCATCCTCGGCTCCGGGCTCGGCCGCCTCGCGGACGAGCTCGAGGGCGGGGTCGCCATTCCCTACGGGGAGATCCCCCACTTTCCGGTGTCCACCGTCACGGGCCACGCGGGAAGGCTCGTCGTGGGCTCGCTCGGGGGGACGCCGATCGTCGCGCTCCAGGGACGCTTCCACCTCTACGAGGGCTACGGACCGGGCGAGGTCGTCTTCCCGATCCGCACGCTCGCGCGCCTGGGCGTCAAGGCGTTCGTCATCACGAACGCGGCGGGCGGGATCAACAAGGCCTTCAAGGCGGGCGACCTCATGGTGATCTCCGATCACCTCAACTTGACCGGTCAGAACCCGCTCGCCGGGCCGCACGACGACCGGCTGGGCCTCCGCTTCCCCGACATGAGCGAGGCTTACTCGAAGGCGTTCCGCGAGCTCGCCCACGAGGCGGCGCGCGAGGTTAGCCTCGAGCTCAGGGACGGCGTCTACTGCGTCCTCTCGGGGCCGAGCTACGAGACGCCGGCCGAGGTCCGCATGCTCCACCAGTGCGGCGCGGACGCCGTCGGCATGTCGACGATCCCCGAGGTCGTCGCCTGCCGCCAGATGGGCGTCAAGGTGCTCGGGATCTCGCTCATCTCGAACCTCGCCGCCGGGATCTCGAAGGTCCCGCTCACGCACGCCGAGGTCATCGAGACCGGCGAGCGCGTGGCCGCCGACTTCGTCCGGCTGATCCGCGCCGTCGTCCCGAAGATCGCGAAGAGCATCCGCGGCTGACGCGGCTCAGCGCTTCCCGGCTTCGACCTGCTACCTCTGTTCCTCGATACACCCGGGCGACTCGAAGTTCCCGCCCGGGAGCACCTTGCCGCTCGAGAAGAACTCCTTCTTCATGAGGAGCTCCCAGCGCTGGTAGTTCGGGTCGCACTCGTCGCCTATGAGCCAGAGGAGGTCCGCGAGGTCCCTCCGGGCGTCGTCCCAGGTCTTGTGGGCGACCTGGTCGTCGTAACTCTTCTTCTTCAGGTTGATCCGGTCGTGCCACTCGCGGTCGGCGCGCTCCTGGACGGCGCGCACGTTGGGGCGGATGTTCTCGAGGTCGAGGTCCGTCAGGCCCTGGTCGGCGACCTTCTTCGTGAGCACGTCCACGGCGTCCTGCGCGAGCTCGAGCTCGTGGAGCGCGAGGCGCGGGAGGCGCACGGCTCTCGCGCCGCCGCCCGCGGCGTCCTTCATGAGCAGCTCGCCCTGGGCGACCCGGTAGCGGATCTCCTTCTTGAGCTCGTACGGCGAGAGCGTCTCGAGGTCGTCGAGGCGGTCCGCCTTGATGCGGTCGTGCTTCGAGACGCCCTCGACGCTGATGTGGTAGATCGTGACCTGGCCCGCCCGCGAGCGGAGCGAGAACTTCGTCTCGCCGGGCGCGATCCCGCTCACGAGGAAGTAGGCGACGCCCACGCTGTCGGGGACGGCCCACTCGACGGTCGCGATCCTCTGGTCCTCCGCCTGGACGATGTCGGCCGGGGACCCGTCGAGCGGAGTCTCGCGCGAGGGCACCTCGGGCGGGTCGTCCTCGTTGACCGGCTCGGAGTAGCGGCGCGTCTCGCCCACCGCCGTGGGCGGCTTCAAGAAGATGTCGCGCGGCTTCGGCGTCTCCGCGACCCGGGCCCTGCGCATGTCGCGTCCGGACGCGACGAAGACGGCGGCGACGCCGGCGCTCACCGCGAAGGCGGCGCTCACCGCGAAGGCCGCGAAGAGCGCCGGCGACACGCGCGCCGCTCGCCTCGTCACGGGCTGCGCGGGGGTCCGTGGCCGGACGATCCGGGTCTCCTCGCAGCCGGGAGCCGGGCAGCGGCCGTGCGTGCGGAAGCAATCGACGTGCGAAGGCGCGAGGCACGAAGCACAGTACGCCGCCTCGTCGCGGGCGAGGCCGTCGTGGCAGAACGTGCAGTTGAGGACGACGCGAACCGTCGTCGCGGGCGAGGCCTCGTCCTCGAGCCCGGCGCGCACGCGCTCCCACGAGCCCGCGGGCGCGGGCTTCGTCGGAACGGTGGCCCAGTCCTCGAGCCCCTCCTGCACGGAGGGGGCGAGCTCGCGACAGGCCGCGCAGCTCGCGAGGTGGGCGTCGAGTCGGCCGGTGTCCTCGGGAGCGAGGTCCTCATCGAGGGAGCGCTCGAGGAGGAGCGCCGTCGCCTCCCGGCAGCTCGTGCTCATGGTGTTCTCCTTTCGAGGAGCGTGCCCGCGAACGCGCTCGCGGCGTCGTGCAGGCGGTTCCTCACCGTGCGCTCCGTGCACGAGAACGACTGGGCGAGGTCGGTCAACTTCATGGCGAGGACGTGCCTCTGGAGGAGGAGCGCGCGCGTCTCGTCGGGGAGCCGCTCGAGCGCCTCCCGGACGCGCGCCCGCGCCTCGGTCGCGACCACCTCTCCCGAGGGGTCGCCGGGAACGGCGTCCGGTCGCGCCGCGCGCGTCTCGAGCCGCTCGTCCTTCTTGCGCTTGCGGAGGCTCATGAGCGCGGCGTTGCGCGCGATCTTGAAGACCCAGGGCCGGAAGGGCTGCCCGGGCTCGAAGCGGTCGAAGCTCGCATAGAGGTTGAGGAACGTCTCCTGGAGAGCGTCCTCGGCGAGGGTCTCGTCCCGGAGGAGCCGGGAGAGGAAGCCGAAGACCTCGTCCTTGAAGCGCTCGTGGAGCGCGTGAAGGGCGGCCTCGCGGTCGGCCCTGGAGCCTCGAGCGAGCTTCGCGAGACCTCGGTCGTCCGGCTTCGACGCCGAGTCCACCATGAGAACACCCACGCCCGTCCCGGATCCTTCCTCCTTGACTATGCAGCCGGGAGCAAGACCGGAAACGACGTTTCATGGTCCCAGGGGACCAGTCTCAAGTCCAGTTTGGCCTCGGCTGAGGCGCAGTTCGAGGGACAGACTTGGGAAGAAGTGACCCTCAAGCATGACTCTCTAAGAACCTGAAATGAATCAGTTTGAGCCTGATCACCAACGCAACCGAGACTCTTTTGGGTCCCAAAATGGTAAGTGCGGTTGGCGCATGTCGGTCCGTACGTCTACATTATGAGACGTGTCCGGGACGGACACAGTACGGGACAGAGGGAAGGGTCTCAATGCCTGGGACGACGGATGACTTCTTCGAGGGTCTCGATGAGACGAAAGCGCGCCTGAAGCCTTCGGGCGGCTCGGTGGTCAAGAGGTCCCCCGAGGCTCCCGCGATGGACGATCGCTGGCGTGTCCTCTACGAGATCTCGAACCTCTTCAACTCCCCTGTCTACAACTTCGAGGAGATCCTCGAGATCATCCTCGACATGACGATCAAGATCACCCACGCCGACCGTGGGCTCTTGATGCTGTTCGACGACGACGACCAGCTCCGCGTCCGCCTCGCGAAGAACATGAACTACGGCGAGCTAGCCCCCGAGGAGCGCGAGATCTCGAAGGGCGTGATCGAGGACGTGCTCAAGCGCGAGTCGGGCGTGGTCATCGCGAACGTCGAGCAGGACGCCAAGTTCAGCGAGCTCAGCTCGATCATCAACCTGAAGATCCTCTCGGTCATGTGCGTCCCGCTCAAGATCTCGCTCCGGGGCGAGCGGGCGACCAGCCAGGAGCACCGCTCGGTCGGGACCTTCTCGACGCGCAAGATCCTGGGCGTGATCTACGTCGACAGCCGGAACGTGACGCAGACGTTCCAGAACTCGGACCTCGAGCTCTTCCAGGCGCTCGCGAACAACGCGACGACCGCGATCCTGAACGCGACGCTCTACCGGCAGGCGACGACCGACCAGGCGACGAGCCTCTTCACGCGGCGTCACTTCGAGCAGCGGCTCGTGGACGAGGTGAAGCTCGCCCGCCGCACGGGGAGCCCGCTCTCCGTCATCATGGTGGACGTCGACCACCTCAAGAGGATCAACGCGACCAAGGGCTACAGCGAGGGCGACAAGGTCCTCGCCCGCGTCGCGCAGATGGTGCGCGACAGGACGCGCGGGATCGACCTCGCCGCGCGCTACGGCGGCGGCAAGTTCGTCGTCATCCTCCCGCAGACCGACATCCAGGGCGCCGAGGCGGTCGCGAGGAAGATCCTCTCCTCCGTCGAGAAGGAGAGCTTCTCGGGGAGGCCCTCGGGGGCGATCACCTCCTCGGTGGGAGGCGCCTCGCTCGCGGCGACGATCGGCGCCGACGCGCTCATAAAGCGCGCCGACCAGGCGCTCTACGACGCCAAGAGAGGGGGCCGGAACACCTTCCGGGCCTACGTCGACGCGCTTGCCCAGACGGCCAAGCGCACGGACCGGCTCGCGGGAGTCTTCTCGGGCGACCCGACGAAGGACTACCGGAACTGCCTCATGCTCCTCGAGACGATCGAGGAGATCAACCGCCGCAACGACTTCGACGAGCTCCTCCCGCTCGTGATCGACACGATCGTCGACATCACGCAGGCGGAGCGGGGCATCCTCTTGCTCAAGGACGACGCGGGGAACCTCGAAGCGCGCGTCGCCCGCAACAAGGGCAAGGAGGACATAGACGCGAAGGACTTCTCGCACTCGGTCGTGGACCGCGTGATCGAGGGCGACCAGCCCGTCCGCGAGGCGCGGACCGACGGGAGCGCGGTGTCCAAGTCGATCGGCGAGCTCGCGATCCACGCCGTCATGTGCGTCCCGCTCACGATCACGGACCCGCAGCACCAGGCGCGGCGCACCTTCGGCGCGATCTACGTCGACAGCCGCAGGAAGGGCGAGGAGTTCGACGAGTCGGCGCTCGCCTTCTTCGACACGATCGCGCGCCAGGTCGCCGTCTCGATCGAGAACGCCCGGCTCTACAAGCGGGTCGGCGAGCTCAACAAGCAGCTCGCGATCAAGCTCGAGAACACGACCAAGGAGCTCGAGGACGTGAAGGTCGAGCTCGCCGACCGGACGAAGCTCATCGAGCTCAAGTACAACTACGACCAGATCGTCGGCAAGTCGGGCCGCATGCAGGAGCTCTTCCGGCTCCTCGACCGCATCTGCGAGACGAACGTCCCGGTCTTCATCCACGGCGAGTCGGGCACGGGCAAGGAGCTCGTCGCCAAGGCGATCCACTACAACGGCCCGCGCCGCAAGGGCCGGATCATCTCCGAGAACTGCGCCGCCATGAGCGAGACGCTCCTCGAGTCCGAGCTCTTCGGCTACATGAAGGGCTCGTTCACGGGCGCCCAGGGCGACCGGAAGGGTCTCTTCGAGCTCGCGTCGGGCGGCTCGCTGTTCCTCGACGAGGTCGGCGACATGTCGCTCTCGATGCAGAAGAAGCTCCTGCGCGTCCTCCAGGAAGGCGAGATCCGGCGCGTCGGCGGCAAGGACACGATCAAGATCGACGTGCGCATCATCTCGGCGTCGAACAAGGACCTGAAGCGCCTCGTCGAGGAGGGCAAGTTCCGCGAGGACCTCTACTACCGCCTGAACGTCGTGAAGGTCGAGCTCCCGCCGCTCCGCGAGCGCAAGGAGGACCTGCCGCTCCTCATCGATCACTTCCTCAAGGAGGACGACGCGGCCGTCAAGCCCAAGAGGTTCGACTCCGAGGGGATGCAGATGATGCTGCGTTACAACTGGCCCGGCAACATCCGCGAGCTCAAGAACGTCGTCGAGCGGGCGAAGATCATCTCCGAGGGGGAGCTGATCACCAAGGAGAGCGTCATCCTCGACGCGGCCTTCGAGGGCTCGGGTCACCGGAGCCTCTCGGGCGATCCCGGTTCGGGCAGCTCGATGTCCGCGCCGGCGTCGCCGCTCACTCCGGTCGGCTCGGGCTCGCGGCCCTTCCCGCCGTCGCCGAACCTCCCGGAGCTCCCGGCCGAGCCTTACTACTTCGACCTCAACGAGCGTCAGCGGAAGCTCGTCGAGTACCTCAAGACCTACGGTTCGATCAGGAACCGCGACTACTACGAGATCATGCAGGTCTCGAAGTCGACGGGCTGGCGCGACATCAAGGACCTGATCGCGCGCAACGTCGTGGACGCGCACGGCAAGGGCAAGGGGAGCGTCTACACGCTCAAGAAGCCGGACGCGGTGAGCAAGCCGATCGTCTGAGACCGCGCCCCGAGGAGGACCCTCCTATGACCCCGGGCTCCCGCGCGGGTCGGCCGGGATGAGGCCCTTCGAGTAGGGCCCGAGGGCCTTTCGGTCCTGGATGACGGTATCGCGCGCGTTCTCGAGGGCGCCGCGGAGGTCCTCCGTGGGCCCGTGGAGGACGACGAACGGCGGCGCTCCGTCCTGGCCCTTCACGACGAGCGCGACGAGCGGATACCGCCGGACGAGAGACTGGCCGATCTCCTCGAGCGAGAAGTCGGCGGGAGACGGCGCGACCGGGGTCCCCTCGGGCTTCCCGACGCGGAGGCGCAGGGCCTGGGCGAGCCTCTCGCTCTCGGGGGCGCCCATGCGGATCCGGCGTCCGTCGCGGAGGATCACGAGGACGAGAGGCGAGCCGCAGCTCCACCACTCGCGGAGCGAGCGCGCCGGCTCGGTCTCGATCGCGGCGATCCGCGACACCGGGAGCTCGAGGACGATCTCGCTCCGGGGATCCGTGACAGTCTGCGCCGTGGCGCTGTGCCAGAGGAAGCGGAGGACGCCGCGCACGAGGTGGACGCTCCCGTCGTAGCGCTTTCCCGAGTCGAGGAGCCAGGCGGTCCACGAGACCCGCGCCTCGGCCGAGGAGGTCGAGCAGGCGAGCTGTCCGAGGAGCACGTCCCGGCGGCGGCGCAGGTTCGCCTGCGCGTGCGGCGCGACGAGCGCGCCGAGGCCGATGAATCCCACGAGGAAGAGCGCCATGACGACGGGCGGCCCCCACTCCCAGCCGTGGTAGGCGCAGGCCACGGCGAGCCCTCCGAGGAGGCTCAGGACCGGAGAGAAGACCATGAGACCCCGGAGGAGCGCCCTGAGGACGTGGCTCCAGTAGTCCGGACCGTCGCTCAGCTCGACGATCTCCTCGGTCATCGCCCCTCCGGTGAGATTGTACGACCCGGATCGCCCGGGGCCAGCAAGGAGGGCCCCGGGCGATCCCGGTCAAGCAAGCTAGGCCTTGGTCGTGGCCTTCGCGCCGACCGCCTTGAAGGCCTCGAGGACCTCGAGCGGCAGCGCGAAGACCACCGTGTTCGACGCGCTCGGCCCGAGCCCGTCGAGCGTCTGGAGCACGCGGAGCTGCATCGCCCCCGGGCTCGCCGACATGGTGGCCGCGGCCTCGGCGAGGGCGGTGGCCGCCTGGCGGTCGCCGTCCGCCTTGATGATCGTCGCGCGCTTCTCGCGCTCGGACGAGGCCTGGCGCGACATCATCTTCTTCAGGTCCTCGGGGACGTCGATCTCCTCGAGCTTGATCGCCTCGACGTGGAGACCCCAGGCGGCGCTCGCCGCCTCGACGGCGTGCTCGATCTCGTGCTCGAGCCGCTCCTGGTGCGAGAGGAGCTCGTCGAGCGAGAGCCGGCCGATCACGTCGCGCAGCGTCGCCTGGGCGAGCCGCGAGATCGCCGTCCGGTAGCTCTCGACGCGCAGGGCCGCGTTCTCGGCGTTGTCGACGCGGAAGAAGATCACCCCGTCGACGACGACCGGGACGTTGTCCTGCGTGATCGCCTGCTGGCGCGCTATGTCCACGGTCTGGACGCGCATCTCGACGAAGATCGCCGAGTCGAGGACCGGCACGATGAACCGGAGCCCCGGCTCGCCGATCCGCTGGAAGCGCCCCAGCCGGAGGACGACCATGCGCTCCCACTGCGCCACGACCTTGAGGCTCGAGGCAAGGAGGGAGCCGAGGATCGCGCCCACGAGCGCGGGCGCGACGAAGAGGAGCGGGTTCGGCCGGGGAGAACCATCCACGGCGAGGAGGAGCCCGCCGAGACCGAGTCCCGCGAGCAAGCACGCGGCGAAGCTGAACGCGGCGAGCGGATGAAGAGGTCTCATGGGCGACTCCTTTCATCGCTCGAGGCGCAAGCGCTCGGCCAATCTGACACTCCTCCTGCGGGCCGGACTTACGCGAGCTCGCTGGTCCCACGCGCCAACGCGCGGCCGATCTCCCTGCGCTCGGGCGCTCAGGCCTTGACGGTGGGGAGCCCGGCGGCCTCCCAGGCGTCGATCCCGCCCACGAGGTCGGCGGACTCGATCCCGAGCCGTGCGAGGAGGCTCGCGCCGATCGAGGAGCGGTAGCCGCTCCGGCAACTGAGGACGAGGGGGCGGCCCTGCGGGATCTCGCTCGCGCGCTCGACGAGGTGGTTGAGCGGGAGGTTGACGCTCCCCTCGATCCGGTTGGCCTTCCACTCGGCGGGAGCACGCACGTCGAGGACGACCGGCGGGGCGGGCGCACGGAGGTCGTCGGCCAGCGCGGACACCGCGAGCCGCGTGCGGCGCCGGGCGAGGTCGGGCCGCTCCTCGAGCGCCTCGATGCCGCCCTCGAGGCAGCCGAGGACGTTGTCGAAGCCGATCCGGCCGAGCCGGACCGCGGCCTCCTCCTCGGTGCCGGCGGAGCAGATCAGGATGATCGGGCGCGTCCGGTCGAGGACGGAGCCCGCCCACGTGGCGTACTTCCCGCCGAGACCTATGTTGATCGTGCCTTCGAGGTGCGCCCCCTCGAAGTCGGCCGGCGAGCGCGCGTCCACGACCTGGGCGCCCTCTCGCGCGCGCTCGAGGACCGCCTCGAGGCGGAGGGGCGTGAGCGCGCGCTTCATGGTCGCGTCGAGCGTCGCGCGCTCCTTCTTGTTGAGCTCGGCGTCGTAGGCGAAGTAGGCGGGCGGTTCGCCCTGCTCGGCGGTGAGGAGCCTCACGAAGTCGGCCCGCGCCATGGGCTGGAGCGCGTAGTTGAGCCGCCTCTGCTGGCCGAGAGTGGAGACGCGCTCGTCGCTCAGCGCCTTCCCGCAGGCCGAGCCCGCGCCGTGTCCCGGGTAGACGAGCGTCGCGTCGGGGAGCGCGAGGAGCTTCCCGTGGAGCGAGTCGTAGAGCTCTCCCGCGAGGTCGGTCGCCGAGATCCCCGCCGAGGCGAGGAGGTCCGGGCGCCCCACGTCGCCCAGGAAGAGCGTGTCGCCCGTGAGCACGGCGTGCGGCCGTGCGTCACTCTCGACGCGGTCGAAGACGAGGATCGAGATCGCCTCGGGCGTGTGGCCCGGCGTCTCGAGCGTCTCGAGCCGCACGCGGGGCCCGAGGTCGATCCGCGAGCCGTCCTTCATGGGCTCGAACGCGTACTCCGCGCTCGCGCGCGCCCCGAGGTGGATCCGCGCGCCGCACCGGTCGCGGAGCTCGAGGTGGCCGGCCACGAAGTCGGCGTGGAAGTGCGTGAGGAGGACGTGACGGATCGTGACTCCGTGCCGGGTCGCCAGGGCGACGTATTCGTCCACGTCGCGTCGCGGGTCCACGACAGCGGCGACCTTCGACTCCTCGTCGGCGACGAAATAAGACGCGTGGGCGAGGCAACCGAGGTAGAGCTGCTCGAGGATCACGAGTCCTCCGGCCGACGATTCTAACGTGAAGACCCGGGCGTTTCCGTGGAAACCCCTACCGTTCCACGCTTTGCCAAGAAGCGGGCCGAGGGGGGCGGTAAGGGACTCCCGTCACGCGCTCGTGGGACGTGAGTCTCCCCAAGTCGTTCCGCCGCAAGGAGCGGCCGCTGGCACCCTTCATGCGCGTGTCCGCGTCGGATCGAAGGGAAGGGACCACCATGCTCGTCTCACGGACCAGCGCGATCGCCATCGTTCTAGCGTTCACGGCTCCCGCGTTCGCCCAGGACGGCCTCGCCGCGACCGTCTCGGTGAAGAACGGAGAGGTCTGGGTCGTTCCGGCGGCGAACCAGCCGGGGACCACGATCGGCCCCTCCCACCCGACGAACGCGAGCTGGCGCGTCACGAACGAGCCCTTCAAGACGATCCTCGCGCAGGCGGACGGCAAGCCCGTCAACCTGACGCTCGCCGCGGACGGGACGGACGCGACCGTGACGAAGCTCAAGGCGAGCTGGGCCCCTCCCCCCTTCAAGCCCGTGGACACCTGGATCACGGGCGGCGACGGCTCGACGCTCTCGATCGACCCGAACCCCTACTCGGGGCGCAGCGCTTACGCGGACGAGCTCTCGGTCGGAGGCGTGCGCCTTGCCAAACCGGCGGCCCCGGACCTCCCGCTCCCGCCAAAGCCCACGACCACCACGCCCGTCACCCCGCCCCGGAAGCTCATTCCCATCAAGCACCCGCGCGCGATCCCGAAGGACCTGGGGAACGGACAGGACTTCGAGGCGACGGGGTCCGTCGGACCCGCTCCCTTCCCCGGGCTCGCGGCCGATCTCCTCTTCTTCAAGCTCTCGGGCTTCGAGACGAAGAACGGCGGCGGAGCGGGTCTCTCGCCCGATGCGCTGCCGCCCTTCCTCAACATGGACAAGGAGCTCGACGGGCCGCTCGTCCCTCAGCTCAAGGCGCTCAAGGGCGAGAGCGTGGACGTGACGGGCAAGATCGAGCACTGGGTCCCGTCGAAGCCGCCGGTCGTGACGGCCAAGGTCGTCCTCACGATCCTCTCGATCCAGAAGCTCGACGCCGAGGGGAAGCCCGTGGGCGACCCGATCAAGGCCGAGACCGCCGCGAAGTCTCCGGCGGCGCAGACCGAGGGGCTCGCCGGGAAGCTCGGTGGCCGGGGAACGCTGCGAGCCTCGCAAAGCGAGCCGGCGAAGGGCCCGGTCAAGGCGACCGAGCTGACGAGGATCGACGACGGCCAGTCGATCGCGGGGATCGCGCAGCATTACGGGCTGACTGCCAAGGATCTCCTCGCGGCCGTTGGGCCCGACGGCCTCACGAACGAGCAGCGCCTCGAGAAGCAGGCGCCCGGCCTCAAGCGAGACCGGGGTTACGTCTACATCGTCCGCCCGGGCGAGACGATCTACACCCCGCCCTCCAAGGGAACGGACAAGACGCCGCCCGACGTCCCGACCGAGTCGGCGCCCGAGACGCTCGAGAACCCCTGAGCCTTCGCGGGACGCGAACTCCCTAGCTCTTCCCGAGCCCGACCATCTTCACGACGAGGTCGACGACGCGGTTCGAGTAGCCCCACTCGTTGTCGTACCAGGCGATCGTCTTGACCAGGTTCCCGTCGGTCACCTGCGTCGAGAGGGCGTCGAAGATCGACGAGTGCGGGTTCCCGATGATGTCGCTCGAGACGACCGGGTCCTCGCAGTACTCGATCACGTCCTTGAGCGGGCCCTTCGCCGCCTCGCGGATCGCGGCGTTCACTTCCTCGACCGTCGTCTTCCGCTTGAGCTCGGTCACGAGGTCCACCGTCGAGCCGTCCGGCACGGGGACGCGCATGGCGAGGCCGTCGAGCTTGCCCTTGAGGTCGGGGAGGACCTCGCCGACCGCGACCGCGGCGCCCGTGGTCGTCGGGATGATGTTCTCGGCCGCGGCGCGCGAGCGGCGGAAGTCGCTGTGAGCGACCTCGGCGAGGCGCTGGTCGTTCGTGTAGGCGTGCACGGTCGTCATGAGGCCCTGGAGGATCCCGAACTTCTCGTGGAGGACCTTCGCGATCGGCGCGAGGCAGTTCGTCGTGCACGAGGCGTTCGAGACGATCTTCATGGCGGGCGTGAGGATGTCGTCGTTGACGCCCATGACCACCGTCGCGTCGAGCTTGTCCTTGGGCGGCACGGTGAGGATGACCCGGGGCGCTCCGCCCTGGATGTGCCCTTCGAGCTCGGAGCGCTTGAGGAATCGGCCCGTGCTCTCGATCACGACGTCGACGCCGAGCTTGCCCCAGGGGAGCTTGGCGGGCTCCTTCACGTTCAGGAACCGGGTGCGGAACCGCCCCGCGTGGAGGGTGTCGCCCTCGATCTTCACGTCCTCGTCCCACTTGCCCATGACGGTGTCGAACTTGAGGAGGTAGGCGAGCGCCTTGGGGTCGGCGACGTCGTTTATGGCGACGACGTCGATGTCGTTCCTCTTGTGGGCGATGCGGTAGACGCAGCGGCCGATGCGACCGAAACCGTTGATGCCGATCTTGATCATGTTCGCTGCGTCTCCTTAAAGCGTCGCCGCGAGGCGTTGCACGAGGTCGACGACGCGATTGGCGTAGCCCCAGCCGTTGTCGTACCAGGCGACCGTCTTGACGAACTTGCCGCCGAGCACCTTCGTCATGAGCGAGTCGAAGATCGCGGTGTGCGGGTTGCCGATCACGTCCGAGCT
>FTGE01001702.1_pt1 | contig 18326 bp, 13 predicted proteins | sample 1640581 | NCBI WGS metagenome assembly FTGE01 (sample SAMEA3914789, study PRJEB12502) | metagenome | biome: forest; material: soil | place: Canada | collected 2011-07-03 | depth 0.3 m | reverse complement strand
GGCGCGCCTCACGATCCTCGGAGCCGCGCGCGTTCGCGTGAAGGGGTGCGCGCCGAGCGCCCCTGGCGCGCACGCGACCGGCGCGCCTCACGATCCTCGGAGCCGCGCGCGTTCGCGTGAAGGGGTGCGCGCCGAGCGCCCCTGGCGCGCACGCGACCGGCGATGGTATCCGCCCTGTCAAGGGCGGAACGCGAGTGGAACGCGTCTAGTCTGTCGCGCGAGGCCCAGCGTCCCAACGAGGTCGGCGGCAGGATGTAGAGTTCGACACGTCTGGCTACGGCTCGAGACGACCAGGAGTTGCTCATGTCGAAGGCGACGAGGTCTTTCCTGCAGGCCGAGCGAGGGCTCATAGGTGTCGGATCTTGGGACGAATTCTGCGCCCTGGTGGCGCCACTCGAGAACAAAGGCAAGGGGGATGCGTTTGAGCTGCTCGTCAAGCTCTACCTGACTCTGGACCCGAAGTATCGGACCCAGCTGCGCCACGTGTGGTTGTACCACGAGGTTCCGAAGACGATCCGCGAGTTACTCAACCTTCCCGAGAAGGACAAGGGGATCGACCTCGTCGCGGAGGCGCTCGGCGGCGAGTTCTGGGCGATCCAGGCGAAATATCGGACGGACACGACGGCCTCGATCTCGTGGGGTGAGGAGCTTTCGACGTTCGTCGGCCTTGCGTTTGGAGTCTGCCGAAACGTCAGGTTCGGCCTCGTCTGCTCGACAACGGAGGAGGTTACCGAGATCGTCCAGGGCCTTCCGAACATCGGCATCGAGGGGAGCGATGTCTGGCGCGGGCTGGACGGCGAGTTCTTCGGCCAGATCCAGGAGTTTCTCGGCGGCAAGGCTGCGCCGCCTCTCGAGCCTCGCACGCCCAAGCCGCATCAGGGTCGTGCTGTTGCCAAGGCCGTCGCACACTACGTCGCCAAGGGGGAGAGACGGGGCAAGCTCATCTCGCCATGCGGCTCGGGGAAGAGCCTGACGGCCTACTGGATCGCGGAGGCGCTCAAGGCCAGGAAGATCGTCGTCGCGGTCCCGAGCCTCTCCTTGATCCGCCAGACGCTGACCACCTGGCTCCGCGAGTTGATCGCAGCCGGGAAAGAGGCGCCGCCCTGGATCTGCGTCTGTAGCGACGAGTCGGCTGGCGACCCCGACCTAGACGACGCGATCACCCACGTCCACAACCTCGGCGTTCCCTGCCTCACCGACCGGGGTGAGATCGCCGCCAAGCTGCGGGCTAGCCCCGATGGGATCGTCGTCTTCACTACCTACCAGAGCGGCCCAGCGCTCGGGGCCGCGGTGAAGGAGGCCGGTTTCCGTTTCGACCTGGGAGTTTTCGACGAGGCTCACAAGACGGTCGGGCGGCGCGACAAGATCTTCAGTCACTTACTGTTCGACGAGAACGTCGGGACTCAACGGCGTCTGTTCATGACCGCGACCGAGCGTCAGTATCGTGGCGACTCGGACGAGATCGTGAGCATGGACGACTCCGAGATGTACGGCGAAGCCTTCGAGGTCTTGACCTTCAAGGAGGCGATCGAGCAGGGCATTCTCTGCGACTACGAGATCGTAACCATCGCGGTCCGGCACCAGGAGATCGCGGAGCTCATCGAGACGAACGCCTTCGTCAAGCCGGACAAGGGCGAGTGGCGCGACGACGTGGAGGCGAGGGCGCTGGCGGCTGTCGTGGCGCTGAGGAAGGCCATGGAACGGCACCCGATCCGCCACGCCGTCTCGTTCCACTCGAGCATCAGGCGCGCGGAGACGTTCCGGGCCGACTACGAGTCCGCCTCGTCCGTGCTCCCCGGCCCCGTCGTGGAGACGTTCCACGTCTCCTCGAAGGTTCCCACAGGAACGAGGGCTCGCGCCCTGGAGGACTTCGCGAAGTCGGAGCGCGCGCTCATCACGAACGCCCGGTGCCTGACCGAGGGCGTCGACGTTCCGGGCATTGACTGCGTGTTCTTCGCCGACGCTCGCCAGAGCAAGATCGACAACGTGCAGGCCACCGGCCGTGCCCTTCGTCCAGCGACGGCCACAGGGAAGAAGAAAGGCTACGTGATCCTCCCCCTGCTCGTGGAGGACGGCGCGACGCCGATGGAGGTTTCTGAGGGCACGGCGTTCAAGGCAGTCATGGGCGTCCTGCGGGATCTCGGCTCCAACGACGAGAGGATCGTCGAGTACTTCCGCTCGATAGCGAACGGGAAGCGCCCAAACAACGGCAGCCTTATCCACTTCGACGACATCGACGTGAAGGATCCGGCGCACCTCGACATCGGAGAGTTCGCGAAGGCCATCGAGTTGGCGTGCTGGGGGCGGCTAGGCCGTCTTGCCGAGGAAGATTTCACATACGAGAGGGTTAAGGAGGCGATGGTCGCTTACCAGAGGGTCCATGGCCGTTTGCCGAAGTGCCATACGCCAGGCGAGGTTCCGGGACTGCCTGGCGAGACATGGTCGAGAATCGATGGAGCCCTCTGCGGGAATCGACGCGGCGTGGACAAGTGGCCCGTGAGCTACAGGTCCATCGCGGACTTCCAGGCCAAGGTCTTCGGCACCAGAAATATCATGGACCTAGACGACCTCGACGCCGAGAAAGTCGAGGACGCCATGGCCGCATACCGCGACGCGCACGGCGGCGGCCTGCCGGAATACGACACACCGGGCGAGGTCTCCGGCCTTCCCGGTGAGAAGTGGTTGGGGATCGACTACGCCCTCAGACGTCGCAAGCGCGGCACAGACAAGTGGCCGACACGCTACGACTCCCTCGCGGACTTCAAGGCCAAGGTGTTCGGCACCAGGAACAAGAAGAATCTCGACGCCCTCGAACACGAGGAGGTCAAGGACGCGATGGCCGCGTTCCGAGACGCGCACGGCGGTGACTTGCCGACGAGTCAAACGCCAGGGGAGGTTCCGGGACTTCCCGGAGAGACGTGGTTAGGGATCGAGTCCGCCCTCAAGGTAGTGGGGCGCGGCGTGGACAAGTGGCCCGTGCGCTACAAGTCGCTCGCGGACTTCAAGGCCAAGGTGTTCGGTGCCAAGAACATCATGGACATGGACGACCTTGACCACGAGAAGGTCAAGAAAGCCATTAGCGCTTACCGAGACGCGCATTTCGGCGACCTACCGAAGCGTGAAACGGCTGGTGAAGTTCCAGGGCTCTCGGGCGAAACGTGGTCGGGCATCAATTCGGCCCTCCAGCGCGAAAAGCGTGGCACGGACACGTGGCCCACGCGCTACGCGTCGCTCGCGGATCTCCACGCCAAGGTCTTCGGCGCCAAGAACCACATGGGTCTGGTCGATCTCGACCACGAGAAGGTCAAGGACGCGATGGCCGCGTTCCGAGACGCGCACGGCGGTGCATTGCCGAAATCCGAGACGCCGGACGAAGTGATGGGTCTCCCTGGCGAGACGTGGTCGGGAATCAACTCAGCCCTCCAGCGCGGAGGGCGTGGCACAGACAAGTGGCCCGTGAGCTGCACTTCTCTCGCGGACTTCAAGAAGAAGGTGTTCGGCGCCAGGAACAAGAGGGACTTGGACGACCTCGACCACGAGAACGTCAAGAAGGCGATGAGTGCATACCGGGACGCGCACGCTGGCGAGTTGCCTCGTCGAAAAACGCCAGGCGAGGTCCCGGGACTCTCGGGGGAAACGTGGTCGGAGATCGACAGTGCCCTCGCGACCAACAGGCGCGGCGTTGACAAGTGGCCCGTGCGCTACAAGTCCATCGCGGATTTCAACGAGAGGGTCTTCGGTGCCAGGAATCGGTGGGGGCAGGACGATCTCGACCACGAGACGATCAAGACGGCGATGAGCGCATACCGAGATGCGCACGGCGGCGAGCTGCCCGGTCGAAGAACTCCAGGGGAGGTTCCGGGGCTCCCCGGCGAGACGTGGTTGGTGATCGACAGAGCGTTCGTCAAGAACGGGCGCGGCTTGGGCAAGGAGCCTGTGCGCTACAAGTCCCTCGCGGACTTCAAGGCCGCGGTGTTCGGCGTCAGGAGCCACCTGGACCGAGACGATCTCGACTACGAGAAGGTCAAGAAGGCGATGAGCGCATACATGGATGCCCACAGTGGCGAGCTACCGAAACGCGACACACCGGGCGAGGTTCCGGGGCTACCGGGAGAGACGTGGATGAGCCTCAACACGGCCTTCAAGACCGCGGGGCGCGGCGTGGACAAGTGGCCCGTGCGCTGCAGATCCATCGCGGACTTCAGGGCGAAGGCGTTCGGCGTCAGGAACGAAAGGGACCTAGACGACCTCGACCACGAGACGCTCAAGAAGGCCATGGCCACGTATCGGGACGCCCATGGCGACTTGCCGAGATCTCACGCGCCAGGCGAGGTTCCGGGACTCCCCGGGGAGACGTGGTCGGCGATCGAGAACGCCTTTCGCCGGAAGCGGCGCGGCGTGGACAAGTGGCCCGTGCGCTACAAGTCCCTCGCGGACTTCAAGGCGAAGGTGTTCGGCCGCAGGAATCACAAGGGCCTGGACGGCCTCGACCACAAGACGGTCGAGGAGGCGGCGAGAACATACCGAGCCGCGCACGGCGGCGCACTGCCGAAGCGCGACACGCCGGGCGAGGTTCCGGGGCTTCCCGGCGAGACGTGGTCGAGAATCGACTCCGCATTCACGACCAACGGGCGCGGCGTAGACCAGTGGCCCGTGATCTACAAGTCGCTCGCGGACTTCGCGGCCAAGGTATTCGGCGCCAGGAACAAGAAGGACTTGGACGACCTCGACCACGAGAAGGTCAAGAGGGCAATAAGTGCATACAGGGACGCGCACGGCGGCAAGATGCCCACTCAAGGAACGCCGGGCGAGGTTCCGGGACTCCCCGGCGAGACGTGGCCAGGGATCAATGCTGCCCTCTACGCTGTCGGGCGCGGCGTGGACAAGTGGCCCGCAACGTACAAGTCCCTCGCGGACTTCAAGGCCAAAGTGTTCGGTGCACGGCCTTGATGAGATCTGGCCAGCACAGGAGATGACACTGCTGCTTGAGGTCGAACTTCTTGAGAAGCCACCCGTAGATGCTGAGGAGCGCTTCAACCTACTGCGTCTGGTTCGCGGTGCCCGCGCGTGTTCGCGTGAAGGGGTGCGCGCCGAGCGCCCCTGGCGCGCACGCGACCCTTCACGCGACTGGCGATGGCATGGATCCACATGAGCATGAGGTCGAACCGATTCGAGCGCCCCGCAAACCGCGACCGAGTCGTGGTCGTCTACTGCCGCGTCTCCTCGCGCGAGCAGGCCGAGGGCTACTCGATCGAGGCCCAACTCCGCCTCTGCCAGGAGCTCGTGGCTCGCGAGACGCTCCGCCTCGCGCACGATCCCTTCGTCGAGGTCCACTCGGCGAAGGAGGAAGGGCGTCCCGTCTTCCAGGAGATGCAGAAGTTCCTTCGGAAGAACACGCAGGTTGGCGGCGTGGTCGGCCACAAGATCGACCGCCTCGGACGGAACCTGGGCGACCTCGCGACGCTCTTCGAGGAGCTAAAGCTGCGCCCTTGGCTCGTGGACCAAGCGTTCCCCGACAACGCGCAGGGCCGGCTCGCGTACAACATGCTCGGAGTCTTCGCGAAGTACTACTCGGAGAACCTCCGCGAAGAGGTACGAAAGGGCCAGGGCGAGAAGGCGCGCCAAGGCGGCACGCCTTTTCACGCGCCGCATGGGTACGTTCACCGCCCAGAGAGCGGCGACGTGCCGGCGCTCGACCGCGAACGCCGCGCCGGTCTCCTCCAGATCTTCGATGACGCCGCGACGGGGAGGTTCACGCTCGACGTTATCCAGGACCGCGCGTGGCGGCGCGGCTACCGCTTCTCCGAGAAGCAGGCGCGAGTTCCGCGCTCGACCCTCCAGCGGATCCTCAAGAACCCGTACTACGCGGGCGAGATTCACTTTCGGGGCGACGTCCATGAGGGCGAGCACGAAGCGCTCGTCACTCGTGAGCTCTTCGGGCGCGTCCAGCGCGCCCTCGAGCGGACGCCGGGCGGCTACGGGAACCCGGCTATCCCGTACCGCGGTCTCCTGCGCTGCGCATGCGGCCGCCAGGTCACGCAGGAGGAGATCATCAAGGAGAAGAACGGCGTCGAGAAGGGCCGTTACGTCTACTACCGCTGCGCGCGCTACAAGGCCTGCAAGGGAGCGCGCCTCACGCTCGCGGAGCTCGAGGACGCCTTCGGCCAAGCCGTCGAGGCGCTCGGCTTCTCCGAGGAGCACATTACGACCGTCCGCGATGCGATCACCTTGGCACGGGGCCAGGAGTCCGACTTCCGCGAGAAGGCGCTCAAGAGGCTCGAGGAGCGCGCCCGTGAGGCCAGCGCGAAGCTCGACGCCCTCCTGCTCGAGAAGATCAGCGGCACCCTCACCGAGGACGAGTTTGTTCGGGTCCGGGACGTCGTCCGCCGCGAGGAGTCCGACGCGCGCATCGCGCTCGAGGCCCACAGCAAGGCTCCCGGCGCATCGCTGGACATGGCGGAGCGCGCGGTTGAGCTCGCGAAAACGATCCCGGGGCTATGGTTGCGCCAGAACAGGGAGGAACGCGAGACCCTGCTCAACGTGCTCTGTTCGAACTTCGTTCTCGACGGCACAAGTCTGCGTCCGGAGTGGAGGCGGCCGTTCGACCTCTTCCTCGAACGGCCCCTTCCCACCAAAACGCGCGCACGCGACTGACGCGCCCTACGATCCCGACGCGCGTCGTCGAGTGCTCATTGGGGAACTCCTTCCGGGCGTCGCTTCTGCGCGTCGTCAGACTTCGCGAGGAGCTCGAAGAGCGCGGTGATGTTCGCGGCCATCTCCCGCGTCGCATCGGGCCCGATCGGTTCGCCGTAGAGTTCAGAGAACGTCTGCGACAAGGCTGCTGCGGCGTCTGCCTTCCCCTCGCTGGCGGCCGGTGGACTGGGGTCGCCCTTCCGGGTCCGCTGGATTTCGGGCGAGGCCCCAAGGGGGAATCGGGCTTGTCGGCCCGGCGTGCGTGGCGAGGGTGCTCTTGCTGACGTTGACTTCCCCGGGGCCCTGCGCGTGGACGCCGCGTGTTCCATGAGTGCTGAGGCTCCCCGTTCGTGAAGCAGCCCGGGAGCAGGCGGTGCGGCGGATGGCCCGAGTTGGGCGCCACGGCTATGTGCATTCGCCGGAGAGTGTGCGTTCTCGCCGACGAATCTCTCGAGTTCGGCCTTGGAGATCCGGAGCGCGCGAGTCGAGAGCTTGATCGCCCGGAGCCTCCCGGTGGCGAGCAGCGTGAAGACGTGCCGTCTGGAGCAATCGAGAAGGGAGGCTACCTCCGCGACACGAAGGAGGTGAACGTGATCGAGCATCGGCTCATTAGAGCGCACCACCGGCGGGCACGCTCCGTGAAGACCGCGCCTCGCCAACTCGATCTCATGGACGAAGCGGTGCCGTCACGCGCGTCTGGCGACGTCAAGTAGGCGGAGAGGCCCGACTAACGATCGCCAGATGTCGCGGTACACGTGGCCCTCTTGGTCTCCAGCGTCGTGCAGGTGATGCGCAACGTCGAGGGTCCCGAGGCGCACGAGGGCGTCGATAGCCCTCACGACCTCGACTCCGGCCGGCGCCTCGACCAGGAGGCGCGCACGCCACGCGGCGAGGAGGTCGGTCTTCTCAGTCGGGGCGGGACCGACGAAGCGCTTGTAGGCCGCTCGCAACACGTCTTCCGTCACGCTCCCCGCGTTCCTCATTCCGAACTCGACGTCAACCGGCGATGGGATCGGGACTGTCCACGCACAATCTGGCGTTACCCAGCGAGCGCTTACCGCGAGGCGCCTTCTCCCGGACTTGCAGGGGAGGCTCGCGTGCCAAACGAACGGATCGAAGACCAGCACGTCGCCAGCTGCCACGGGGAAGACGACCTCGCGCGCGGAGGTGTCAGGCGCACGGTCTACGAAGTCAGGGCGCCAGTAATCGACCAGGGGCGCGGGGGCCTGCCTGTGCGTGCCCGGGAGGAATCGGAGCATCGCATCGCCTTCCCCAGCGTCGTCGAGCGCGAGCCACGTCGAGACCACATACGGCGTCCGCCGCGCGTAGGGGGCGTCCTGGTGCCAGGGCGTGCCGGTGGCGGAGTGCCTCGACTTGCGGATCACGCTCGTCTTCGTCGACGTTACCGCCTGCCCGAGGAGAGCACTCACGAGCTCGGCGACCGGGGCTTGCACTTCTTGAACGCCGCCAACAGCAGCGGACCGACAACGCCAGACGGACACCGACCGCATGTAGGTCTCCACCGGGCGATCGATGTCGTCCGCGAGCCGGGCGATCGTCCGATCGGAGGCAGCGGCGACGTCCAGCGCCAACTCGCGCGGGACGACGCCGCGAACAACCACGACGCCGTCCCGTTCCAACGTGGTCCTCTCGATCCTCACGACGGCACCGTGCTCCGAGACCACGACGGGGGCCGCTCGCGCCCGCGGTACCGGACGATCACGTCGCCGGTGTCACCCTCCCACGCGAACAACCCCTCGAGGAACCTGGGCCAGTCCGGCCTCTCCAATACCTCGTCGAATGCCATGGCCGCGGTGAGGGTGATCAGGAAGTCGTGAGTGACGAACACGTGAAACCCGGGCTGCCTCCCGGCCTTGGCACAGCCAAGCATGGACTCGATCAGGCGGCGGGCGGCGGCCGTAGGCTCGTGGAACCCGGGCAGCGGCTTCCGCGTCCGCATCGTCCGCATCAGCATCGCCTCATGGCCCACGGTTAGGAACGTGTCGAGCGCGGCCTTCTCCTCGGCGACGTAGCTCCCTGGCCCTTCAAGAAGCCGATCGGGGGTCACCTGGACGTGACCTTCCGCCCCGATAGCTATCGCCGAACCGGTCTCGAGACAGCGGCGAATGGGGCTTGAGCGTAGCCCGAGAAGACGCCCGCCAAAGATCCGCCCGAGACCGCTCGCTAGGGCAACGCCCTCGGTCGTGAGCGGCAGACTCTGCCCGAGCTCCCCCTTGGGGATCGGAGGTCTCTCCGAGTGACGGAGAAGGACGACAACCGGTCGGTCCCGGGGGGAGCGGTCGAGACCCTCGATCAGGGAGGACGGGATCGCGATCATTTGGTCACGATGCCTCTCCGATCAGGATGGACGATACCGACGGGAGGCTCCGGATGCCGATGAGCCGCAACCCGGCGGCCTCGAAGAGCGCTCGAAAGTCGCCCTCGGTCCGCTCACGACCGCCCGTCATGACGAGCATGTTTAGGTCGAGCATTCCCCCGACCGGCGAATCGTCCCGGAGGAGGAGCTCCAGGACGTAGACACGACCCCCGGGCTCAAGCGCCGCTCGGGCGTTCGCGAGAACTCGCGTCGCTTCCGCGTCGGGCCAGTCGTGGAGAACCCGCGCGAGGACGACCGCGTCGGCGCGCTCCGGCCAGGGGCGGAAGAAATCGGCGCCGATCACCTGGCAGCGAGCAACCACGTCGCTCGGCACGGCAACGTGGTCCACAACCAGCGGCAGGTCCAGGAGCCGGCCTTCGAGCGCGGTGTGCTGCCTCAGAAGCCCGAACAACAGCGCGCCTTGCCCGCCGCCCACGTCAATGACACGCCGGTGGAGAGACCAGTCGATCGTTTCAGGGAGCGCGGCGTAATCATGTCGAGCATAGCCGTCGATCGCCCGTTGGTAGCGCTCGAGATCGGTTCCAACAAGCGCCTCGAAGTACGACGGCCCCGCTCGCTTGCCGCTCGCCCGGAGCGTTTCGACAAGCGAGAGCCAGCGCCGGTAATGGTCGTCGCCCCAGATGCGCGCGGCGTCGTCCATGCCGCTTCCCGAGCGGCGCGCGAGAAGGACACCCGTCTCGGTCGCGCGCCAGTGGTCGTCGGTGTCGCGCTCGACCAAGGCCATGTCCCACAGGGCACGGAGAAGCCTGCGCGTCGTCGGAACGTCGAGCTTCGCGACTCGCGAGACGACCCTCGTGTCTCCGGGAAGCGCGTCGAAGACGCCGACTTCCACGGCGGCGGCCACGGTCTGCGTTCGCCAGAACCCAACGAGATCGCCCGAGAGGCGCTGAAGCGGCGTGCGACGACCATGCCGCAGTTCGAGGAGGGCGACTCCGTGCTCATCGATCACTTCGAGTCCGCCGTCGCTCCTCTCGACGCGTGCCTGCCCGTTGTAGAAGGGCTCAATGGCGGCGAAGCGTCGGTCGTAGGCCGGCCGGCCGGAACGATCAACGTGGTGCCAACCACGCGCATCGCGCGCCCGAGCGTGTCCTTTGTGAAAGACGTCCAGATCCTCGAACGTCCCTTCGCGAACAGTAGCGCCAGTCGGATCGATGTGGAGGTGACGGCCATCCGCGTCCTGGACAACGGCGAGCCCGTCGCGGAAGTCGCCGACGTACCGAAAACGAGAGGGGTAAGCGAACGTCCCATCGGCACGCACGTGCGCGTAGAGGTTGCCCTCGAGTCGGACCGCGGCTCGGCCTCCCTGAAAGTTGCCGACCCAGGCGAAGCGGTCGCTCGAGACCGGGCGTCCGTCGGTGCCGATGAAGAACCACCCGGCTTCGTCCTCGACCGCGGCACGACCGTCGTAGAAGCCGAACGCCTGCCGGTACCGTTCCGCGTAGATCGGGCGGCCGGTCGCCTCGATGTGACACCACCGCGCAGCGATCCTGACCGGGGCTAGCCCTGGGGCGTGGAAGCTCAGGACACGTTCGAAGCGCGCGGAGTAAAGCGGGGCGCCGTCCACGATGTGGAACGTCTCGCAGGGCGAGACCGAGGATCGGCGCCAGCGGGCCTGATATGCGGGAACGCTGAGACGGGGCGCCGAAGACTTGGGGCGCAGGGCCGTCTGGTTGGCGCCAAGGTGGCCGAATGCGGCGGTGATCAGGTCCGCGGGCGGCTTCGTAGCGTCGATCTCGATGACCGGACCCGGCCACTGCCGGAGGCGGGCACGGTCGGCTACGAGACTCTCCTCGACCTCTGCGATGACTCGGTCCGGGGGTACGCCCAGCTCCGAGTAGGGCGTCTCGCAGACGCGTCCCGCGATCCTCTTCTGGCAGACCTCGAAGGGCGCCCGCAGCCAGAAGACGACCGTCCGTGTCCCGCTCCGACCCAGAGCATGCCGGAGGAGGTCGGCGAACGGTCCGGTGCCGCTGCACTCGAAAACGCCGGCTCCGGGCTCGCCGATCGCCGCGAGAAACGCCGTCCACGCCGCGGTCTCGCCAGCGGCCGAGCCATCACCCTCCCGGAACCTGCAGTCGTCGATGCCAAGGACGGGAATGTCGAGCGCATTCGCAAGAGCGCTCGCGAGCACGCTCTTTCCCGTACCGACGTTTCCGACGACGACGATCTTGAGCGGTCCGTCCAGGAACGGGTCGGCACTGCTTGCAGCGCTCACGAGGCGCCCCCGGGCTTCCGCATGTTGCAGCCAAGGCACAGGGACCGCGTCCGGTAAGTCTTGACGAGCTGCGTGTAGGACTCTCCCGACCAGACCTCACCAAGACCGATCTTGTTGAGGTCGCCGAATTCCCCGAGTGTGCGGCGGAGCTCGTCGGGGGCGCAGCACGGATCGAAGCGTCCTTCCGCGCTGACCCAAGCCTCTCTCGCCAAGAACGGGCAGGGGGCGCCCGGGGCGAGATCCGTGGAGGCCGCGCCGTCGAGCGTGAAGATGTTTTCGAGGAGCACGGGCTTGCCGTTAGGGAGCGGCGTCGCCTCTGCCACCTCACGCGCGGCGAGGACGGCCGCGTTCCAGCGAGTGATGGCCTGAGGGTCGCGGCGCATCGAGAGCGCCTTCACCTCCTCGAAGTGCGCCCAGAGGTGGTGCCCTTTCACACGATCGACGCCGAGCCGGGCCGCAAGGCGCACGATCTCGGCGAGCTCGGCGACGTTCGTCTCGAGGAAAGTGAGCTGGAACGTGACGCGACACCGATTGCCGCCAGCGGCTGCGTGGGCGTCGCGTACCTCGATGAACGTCTTCACGTTCTCGAGAACGCGGTCCCACTGCGCCCCGACCATGATCTTCTCCTGCGTCGCGCGCGTCGCGCCGTTCCAGGAGATCTTGACGTCGGAGCCAATCGGCACGACGAGCTCGGCCCATTCCCGCGCTCCCCTCACTGGGAAGGTGCCGTTCGTCGTCAGGTTCAGCTTGAGTCTGTGCTTCACGCAGAGCTCGACGATCACGTCGAAGTGCTCGTAGAGGAGCGGCTCCCCCATGGTCGACGGAATGACCTCGCGCAGACCGAGCGGAACGGCGTCCTCAATCACGCGTCGGATCAGCTCGACGGGCATGTGACGACGGGCGAGACCGGCTGCGGCGCGCTCCTTCTGTCGCGTACTGAACGGGGAGAACCCCTCGCACATGATGCACTTGAGGTTGCAGTCGTCGGGGTTTGTGTCGAGCGTGATCCGCCAGGGTCCGGCGCCAGTTGGGATGCGACAGCCGTCGCGCCGCGCGAGAGCGGCGTTGTAGATGCCCTCGATCTTCTGAACGTGGTCCTCGATGCTCGGGACGTCGCCCGTCGCCGAGAGGTAGCCGCGGCGCCCAAGCTTCTGCGCGAGAACCGGATCGCCGGCGAGGCGCCGCATCTGCTCGCTGAGGCTCAGCGGATCACGGTGCCGGAAGACGAGGCCGTTCTCTTCGTGGCGAACGAGTTCAGCCATGCCGCCAGCGTCCGCTGTGATGACGGGCACGCGCGCCTGGAGCGCCTCGTGGATCACAAGCGGGGAGTTCTCGAGCCAGATCGAGGGAACAATCACCGCGTCGGCCCTATCGAAGACCTCGCGGACGATCTCCTCGTTTCGGTACTCGCCGCACCATTCGACCCGCGCCGCCTGCTCTCGCGGGAGGGCGAGCGCAACCGCCTCGAGTGCCGGCGTCCCGTCACGAGGGCGTCCCCAGATCCGGAGCCGCGCCTCGGTCGAAAGTCGCCCAAATGCGCGGAGCAGCTGGTCGATGCCCTTAGGCGGGGTGTGCGTCCCGATGTACCCGAATGTGAACGGCTCGCCAGCGACGCGTCGTCGGCCGCCGAGCCTCTCGAGATCGAAACCGTACGGCAAGAGGGCGAGCTTCGCCGTCGACACGCCGAAGTCGGCCTTGAAGCGGTCGTGGAGATGTCGGGACGGTGTGATGAACGTGTCGACGAGCTCGACCATCTCGCGGACGTTCTTCATCCGGCGGCCGACCCACGACGACCAGTACGCCATGTCCTCAGGCCGCTCGTCGGCCGCGCCTGAGAAGGAGCGCTGGTAGCAGCGCTCGGCACACTTCCGATCGTCCTGCCCGTCGCAGAGGGCCCACACGTCCTCGGGGTTCTCCGGGAAGGCTTGAACGAACTGCCCGCGCGGACACTGAAGCCAGTAGTCGTGGAGCGTGAAGACGACGGGGATCTCGCGGGCGGCGGCCTCCTTGACGAGCGTCGTCGAGAGGTGGCTCAGGTGACCGACATGAACGACGTCGGGCCGGACCATGTCGAGGACCTCGGCGAAGTTCTGGTCGATCCCCGCATGGCGGTACCGATCGCGGCCGCGATACACGTTGACGAAGTGGAGGGTGACACGCCGGTCACCGGGATCGAACCCGCTCCGAAAGGCGTCGTCGGGGCGGAAGGGATCCTCCTCGCGCGTGAAGACGTGGACCTCGTGCCGCGCCGCGAGCGCGCGGCAGAGCGTCTGCGAATAGACCTCGGAGCCCGCGTTGTACAGCGGCGGGTAGCCGTGGATCACCTTGAGTACTCTCACGACAAGTTCCTTCCGCCGTTGCTCGGCGGAACGCACCGCCAGAGGCGGTGCTATCGGCAAACCCCGTCAGGGATAGCCCCAGACCGTAGTCGTAGGGCCGCTCCGGCGAAGCCGGAGGATGGGGTTTCGACAGGGAGAGGATGTCAAGGCGCCGGGCCGCCTGTCAAGGTGCCAGTTCAGCCCGTCACCGGTCCGCGTTCGTCTCCAAGCGTCTCGGATCAGTAGTGAAGGATGCGGTCCGCGTCGGCAGGCACCTTCGCGATCTCCGCGAGGAGTCGCTCGACACCGTTTAGGTCCGCGGCGCTGATCGCGACCCGGCGGAGATCGTTCGCCGGCAACTGACCAGTGCGCCGCCTCAAGCAGTCGACGAGTGACGAGGCCGGACGAGCCCCGTTGCTCTGGAGGTCCAGGTTGGCGGCGCCGAATAGATCGCGGACGCTCGTGAGCAACGTCCTGCCGACATACGGACCCGAGACGGTCAAGCAGTGGTTCATGCCGCTGACGATCGTGTCCAGCTCGCGGATCACCGTCCGTAGGTTCGAGAGCTCTCTGTGGAGACCGGCAACGTCTTCGGGGGTCGGCGGCAGTGGGTTGAACCCGATACCAGTCGGCGTCTCGGCGAGCTCGTCCACGATGCGCTCGAGGGAGGCGCGGAGCGCACGCGCAAGCTGAAGGGTCTGAGGGGATGTCGTGGTCTGGTGCATCCGCACCCGAGACCTCTCGGCGACTTCTTGAGTGTTGTCGCGGATCACGGCCAGGTGGGGGTGGTACGGGATCCCGTTTCTCATCTCAATGTAGGACATCGTGCGCTTCCTTAACTGCATCCTAACGGCTGATAGACGGACGAGCCGGAAAATCCGGCCGACGCCGAGCCTGGCAGGGAAGGGCTCACTCCTCGCCGCGCAGCCGCGCCGCGATCCCTCTAAGAAGGGGCACGACGTCGATCGCAGCCCGCTCGACTTGCTGGCGGTTGAGGCCCGTGCGGAGGATGAGGCGTACGAGCAGGGCGTCGTGGTCCTTCACGCCCACACGCCCGTGCTCCTTCAGCTCGGCGACGATTGCCTCGACGACCTTGATCCGCTCGGACGACGTCGAGCCTTCCGGCTTCTTCCGCCGCTTCGCTGCCATGCTCGCACCTCTCGCCGGGCAGGTGCGGGTCGCGGTCCCGACGCAAGGTTCGAGTCCGCGAAAGGCGTGGGGCGTATCCGTGGCCAAAGTGAACCTCGTGGGGCGCTATTAGAAACCGCGCGAGGCCCCCACGCGTGAGACCGCGCGCGCGAGGTGGGCCGTTCGTTTACTTGCGGGCCCGCGACTTTGAGTGCCCGTACCCCGCGTGCGCCGCGCGCGAGTGGCCGTGGGAAGGTGGCAGCCGGTCGCCGACCCTCAGCTTCACCGGGTGCGCTTCGTGGACGTAGTGCACGACCGCCCCGCCCTTCGTGTCCGGGCAAGGCGAGACGGCGATCGTCCCGGTAGTGCCGGCCCACATGTCGAACCGCTCCCAGTCGCAGGTCGCCTGGGCGGCGAGCACGGGCCACGGCGCGTTGTGGATTCCGACCGCCTCGTGTCCGTTGACGTCGGGCGAGTGCTCGGTCTGGTGGCCGATGTGATGGACCCTGCAGAGCTTGACGTTCGCGTTGTACGTGCTGTCGACCCAGTCCATGACGTCCCGGGTCGTCTTGATCGGCTTCGTGTAGCTGCAGAGGCCAGCGTTGTTGAGCTGGGTCACGAACGCCTGGATCTTACTCGGACTCGCGCCCCATCCCATGCTCCACTCGAGGGGGAAGATGTTGAAGCCGACGAGCACGCTCCCCTTGTAGATGCCGCCGCCGTGGTGGTCCTCGAGTCCCTTGGAGTCCGCAGGCGCGTCCGGGTGGCTGAGATCAGCGGGGCCGCCGCAGACGAAGCAGCCGCCGCTCGTCTGATTCATGAGCCACTTGCGACTTCGCACGTATTCGGGAGAGTCCTTCCGCTCGGGATGCTGCGCGGTGTTGACGAGGAGCTGCTCGCCGATCCTCTCCTTGGCCATGGTCCTGTCCTCCTTCCAGAAATTCCGAGCGGGGCGCCCAGGTCCCAGTGCGCGTCGCACCAGGACCCGGGCGCCCCCAGTCACGAGGGGAGAAGCGTCAACGCCCCGACTTCACGAGCGCGCGGCTACGCGAGTAGCCGAACGCCGTGAGCGCGGCCGAGGCGATCGCGACGGCGCCGCTCGTGTCGAGCGCCTTCGCGTGTGCCTGGAGCGAGACGATCGCGCTCGCGATCACGACGACGAGGAGCGAGATCCAGAACTCCGTCGTCTTGATCCCAGGCTTCAGGTGGTACGGCTTCGGGTGGACGTGGATCTCCTTCTCCGCGCCGCTCACTTGGCCCCTCCGCTCGAGGAAGACGTCGTCTGCGTCGACGACGTCTGGCTCTGCGTGGGCCCGGCGAGCCGCGTCTGGAAGAACTGAAGCGTCGCCGACCACGCCTCGGGAGCGTGGTACGTCGACGCGTCATGGAGACCGCCGTAGACCCGAACGAAGTCGACGTCGGCCTTGACCGCACTGAGCTTCGAGAAGAGATGCTCCGAGTGGTCGATCGAGACGAAGCTATCCGCGGTGCCGTGAAGGATCAGGACCGAAGCGTCCCGCCGCGCATAGTTCGTCGTCGAAGCCTCGATGAGCTTGCTCAGGGCGAGGTCCGCCCTCGGCGCACCCAGGAAGTCCCGCAGGATCCCGTCCTCGTCGGGAGCCATGCCGTTCGGGATCGTGAGGTCCGCAGGACCGAACGCATCCACCGCGCAGCGGACACGTCGAGCCGTGACCACGACTTCCTCGAGCGGCGGGGAGCCGGTCGTCCCGGGAGGGCTCGTGGTCGTCGGAGGCGGGCTCGTGCTCGTCGGCGTCGAGCTCACCTTCGGATCGTCCACGAGCGCGAGCATCGTGGCGAGGTGACCGCCAGCCGAGCCTCCCCAGGCACCGATCTTGTCCGGGTCGATCCCGAACTGATCGGCATTCGCGCGCATGAAGCGCGTGAGCGCCTGGAGGTCGACCAGCGGAGCCGGCCACTGCACCCGAGGGGCGAGGCTGTAGTCCGGCGCGAAGGCCACGAAGCCCTCGCGTGCGAACTCCGAAGCCACACCCGAGACCTGGAACTTGCTGCCCGAGCGCCACGCCCCGCCGTGGATGACGATGACCGCGGGCCGCTTGGGATTGAACGTGGTCGTCTTCGAGTCGGTCGACGTAGGTGCCGTCGGCGGCTCGTAGACGTCCACGTAGCCCGGCCCGCCCATCTGCAGCGTGGGCGTGTAGACCACGTTCGACTTCGTCGGGAGCGGCGACCTGGACTTCTTGTCGTCGCTCCCGCAGCCCACGACACCCGCGGCCACGAGGACCGCGAGCACGAGAGCCTGGATCAGGGAAAAGAACTTGTTCACAAGGACTCTCCTTGCGCCCCGAGGCCAATTCCTCAGAGCGCGCAGGAGAGGGTCTGTGAGTTGGGTGACAGGTCCCTCAGGCGGGCTCCGATCGCCCCTCGGACGGCGGCCTCGCCGGCGTGGCCACGCCAGCGTCCCTGAGCGGCGACCGTCTTCCGTGCCTCTTGAGGAACCGCCATGCCGTCGCGAGGCCACAGGGTGCGAGGACCTGCGCTACGTCACGGACCGTCCCGCCCTTATCGAAGACATCGAGCGCGCGGGCGACTACCTCCGCCTGGCGCACGTCCTCAATCCCGAGGGGGCGTCGGCGGTCGAGCTTGATGTTCTTGCAGCTCAGCAGATAACGAAGCCGTCCGTAGCTGATTCCGAACCGCCGCATCAACTCGCGGTGCGTGGGTTGTTCCGCGTTGTTTTCCTCCGATAGACGGATCACCGCGAGGACGTCGTCGCTGCGAACGCGCTGCGCCTTCTGGCGGAAGCCGACGAGTTGCGGCTTCTCGCGTGCGCGCCGCGCGACGATCTCGACCTCGAGACGCTCGGCCACGTGAAGCCACGGTTCGATCAGCGCTCGGATCGCCGGGGCGTTCGCCGACACGCTCTTCCAGAGCTCGTACCCAAGGTGGACACCGTACTCCTTGAGAGTGCTGCGGAGGCGCATGATCGCCCGCTTCGAGCCCTTTGCCGTGTAGTGCGAGTGGCGGAACCAGATCTTGTTCCACTCCGCCCACGTCGCGGGGCGCCTCAGCCGTCCTGCCTCGTCGAGCGCGAGGATCCACCGCACGCGCGCGGCGCGCGCGGAGGGCCCGACGTCTTGGGCGAGCAGTCTCTTCGCGTCCTTCATGGGAACCTCCGACCGAGTGACCGAGCGCTGGGCTCGTTACACTCGAGGGCGAAATGACCGCCCTCGCCCTGGCCCCCGGAAGGGCGGCCGCCCTCGCGCGCCGCCCCACCGGGCGCGGAACTAAAGCGTCAGGGCAATCACTTGCGTCTCCTCGGTTCCCACAACACTGCGGGGGCTTCTATCACCGGGAGTGCTGGGAGGAGTGCGCGACGAGCTACGGCGGCTGCGCCGTCTTCGGCTGCGAGTCGCGCAGGTGCCGCGAGGTCTCGGCCGCCGGGTTCGTCCTGAGGATCCTCCGGCTCGTCCTCGCGGCGATCGTCTTCCCGCCGCGGCTCATCCGCGCGATCGCCTCCGACGAGCGGAGCGAGCAGCGCCAGTCGATCTGGGCCCGCTCGCTCCGCTACGCCAAGCTCCTCGACCCGCGGAGC
>FTGE01001115.1_pt1 | contig 27148 bp, 26 predicted proteins | sample 1640581 | NCBI WGS metagenome assembly FTGE01 (sample SAMEA3914789, study PRJEB12502) | metagenome | biome: forest; material: soil | place: Canada | collected 2011-07-03 | depth 0.3 m | reverse complement strand
GCGAGCTGGCCGACCTGGTCGCGGAGAGCCTGGTACTTCGCCGGATCGACGTGGGCCGCGAGCGCCGTGAAGGCGATCATCTTCTCGGGGCTCTGCGCGAACGGAGCCGACATGGTCACGTTGTCGTGGTCCATGGCGACCCAGCCGTTCGCGACGAGGTAGTCCACGACGCGCGTCATGAGCGAGCCCGCGTCCTGCTTGATCCCCGGGTCGTCGAGGTAGTCGTAGGCACACGCGAGCCCGTGCATGATCCCGAGGTACTGATCGCGCGAGATGTGCCCGAGGCAGACGACGCTCTGCCCGCGGACCGTCGAGGTGAAGGAGCCCGGATCCTGGAGGAGCGTCGCCGCGTCGGGCGCCGTCGCGGGGACGACGCAGCGCGCGAGGTGCCCGCCGCCGGGAGTCTCGGCGTCGAGCATGTCCTCGATCGCCGCGATCGTCTTCGCGGCGTTCGTCTGAGCCTTGGGGTCCTTCGTCACGGCGTAGCGGAAGGTCTCGCCCGCGAGGTAGTGGCCCGTCCAGATCGCCGAGTCGCCGTAGCCTTCCCAGTGAGTCGGCGAGCCCTGGCCGTAGGTCGGATCCGACATGTAGGCCGTGACGACCCCGCCATAGGGAGTGTGGACCGCCTGGATGTCGTCCGAGATCGCGAGCGCGGCCTTCTCGAGGTCGGGCTGCTGCCCGAAGGGTGCGCGCGCCGGGGCGCCGAGGCCCCAGATCCTCGACGCGACGGGCTGACCGGCGAGGTTCGCCAGGATCGCGTCGAAGTTCGCGAGCTGGGCCTGGACGAGGCCGCTCACGAACGTGTCGATGAGGGGCTTGAGGGCCGAGAGCGCGGGACCCGAGATCGTGCCCGACGAGTTTATGTCGAGGTTGTAGTTGAGCTGGATCTTCCCCGCGTTCGTGCAGACGGGGAGCGTCGGGTCCGTCGTGTCGAGGAGGAGCGTCTCGGTCGCCTGGATGTTCTGCACGTCCACCGTCGCGCCGATCGTGATCGGGATCGTGATCCCACCGAGGTTCACGTCGTACTCGAGCTGGGCCGCGAGCTCGACCTCCCAGGTGCTCGCCGGAAGGAAGAGCTCGATCTGGGCGCTCGTGCTCGACGTGTTCGTGATGACGAGCCGCGGAGGAGACGAGAGGTCCTTCTTGACCACGGTGAGCGAGTTGATCTTGAGGCTCCCCGACTTCATGCCGGCGAGCTTCTGGAGCTCCCGCGCGAGGACACCGTCGATCGTCGGCTGGACGGCCGTCCAGGTCCCGGCGAGCGCGCTGTCGAGCTCGGTCTGGGTGCTCGCGGGCACGCTCAGAGGAGGCGAGATGCTCGTCGCGCCCGTGCGCCCGAGGAAGAAGCCGGGCGAGCTCGCGGGGGGAGTCGTGGATCCGGGTTGAGTCGACCCCGGAGGCGTCGTGCTCGAGGTCACGGGCGAGATCGTTCCCCCACCCCCCGAGCTCTTCGAGGAGCCGCACGCGGTGAGGAGCACGAGGCTCGTCGTCGCGAAGACCGCGGTGTGTCGCATGTGAGAGCACCTCCTCAAGGCGCACCGGCTGCGTGGGGGCCATCCCGCCCGGCGGCTTCGCCGGCGAGAGCCTGCGCCGTTCGGGCGCAGAGACCCGTAGGATCCCGTCGCGTGGCGAGCGCCTGCGCGACTCGTGTGCGGTCCTCGCCCGTGTGGAGGGCGAGGCGAGCGGCCGCGAGGGCGACCTCGGCCGGCGCGTCCGGCTCGGAGAGCGCGCTCAGGGCGAGCGCTCGATCGGCGGACTCGGGGGCTCGCGCGAGGAGCCCGAGCGCCTCGGCGCGGAGGTGTCCGTCCTCCGAGGGCGAGGACCCTATCGCACGCGCCGTCGCGAACGCGTCCGCGGGAGCGTGGTCGAGGTCCGCGGCGAGAGCCCAGGCTCCGGCTGCGCGGACCGTGGGAGCCGCGCCCCCGTCCTCGAACGCCGCGCGGGCGAGGCTCGGAGTCGCCTCGTCGCGCGCGCTCGAGAGCGCGAGGAGCGCGATCTCGCGCTGGGCTGAGCTCCCCGAGGTCGCCGCATCGACGAGCGTCGTGTGGACCGCGGGGTCGTTCGCGCAGGGGACGAGCGCGCGCGAGAGGACGAAGAGCTCCTCGCGGTCGTCGAGCTTCTTCCAGGCTCGGGCAACACCGGGCGCGAGGTCGGGCCGATCGCGGAGGAGCTTCTCGAGCCGCGGGCGCGCCGCGAGGAGGTCGCGCCTCTTCGTCGCGAGGAGCTCGGCCTCGAGCTGGTCCTGCCCTGTCCTGGTTGCCGCGAACGCCACGGCCCGGGTCGCGATCCCCTGAGCGGAGGCGCTCGCTTCGAGCGAGATCTCGGAGCGAAGGCTCAGGCGGTGAACGTTCGGGGAATCAACGGGTGTCACCCGTGCGCTCTGCGCACGGTTTGTGGCGAGAGTCCCCTCGCGACCCCGGAGGAGCGTTAGGACTCCCGCACTTAGGAGCAAGAAGACCAGCCCTGTCCCGACCCATTTCACACCCGGCGGATGGCAAAGGAGAGGCCTCGACTCAAGTCCTTCTCTGACAAGGGCCGAAGCCGCATCTTGCCCCCCCAATTCCCGAAGATCGGAGGGGCTTCTCCCTTTCATTTGTTGCAGGGGTTCGCGCCGCCGCCTTCAGGGGCGGACGCCACCGACCCGGGCGAGAACGGCACGGACGGTCGCGGAACGGCCGAGCGGGTCGAGCGCGGCCTCGATTGTCCGCATGCGCGTGGCGAGCTCGAACGCCTCCTCGCGGCTCGCGGGCGAGAGGTCGTGCCAGGCGGGAAGGAAGGCGACCGCGCGCGGATCGCGCGGCCGGTAGGCGCCCGCCACCTCCTCGATGAGCTCCGACTCGTCGCCCTTCATGCGAGCTCCGCGCGGATGTTGATCCCCGCGCGCTCGAGGCACTCGAGGAGGAGCTTTCGCGCGCGCGTGATGTTCTGGAGGAAGGTGTTCTTCTCCATGCCGAGACGCTCGGCGAGCGTGGCGTCGGGCTCCGTGCCCTCGCCGTCGAGGCGCGCGGCGAGCGCTTCCTTCGGTCGAGGAGGCAATTTCTCGCGGCACCGAACGATCTGCTCGCGGAGAAGCGGGTCCGGAGCTGAGACCTCGAAGCGCTGCGACTCATCCAGTCCCGCGGCGAGGACCACGGGGGCCGTGGGCGTCGTTCGAGCGCGGCGGGCCTCTCCGATCGCGAGGTTGCGCGCGATGCGCTGAGCGAGCCGGACGAGCCCGTTGGGCGCGCCGTCCGCCTCGAAGCGCGGTGCCACCTGCCACGTTCGGAGGAGCGCCTCCTGGAGCACCGCCTCGACATCCACCTGCCGCGCGAAGGAGCGGAGCCCCCGCCGGAGCGACGGCTCCGCCGCCACGAGCCAGAGCCCGAAGGCCCCGGCGTCGCCGGCTTTGATCGCGGGCAGGTGGATGTCGAGGTCTTCCGTCACAGGACCCCAACCAACCAGAGCACGAAGACGATGACCGCGATCGCCGCGAGGAGCGCCAGCAGCCGGAGGAGACGGCGACGCGGGGCCATCGTGGCCGTGAGCCGGTATTCCTGAGGCTGGAGGTTGAACCCGGCGACCCGCTTCATCGCCTCCTTGTCCGCGGGCTCCCGCGAGCGAGCCGCTCCCGAGCGAGACAGCGAGCGGGTAATGTCCTCGCGCTTCGACACGGGGCCGCGCGCGCTGAGGCGCATGTCAGCGTCCGGGTATCCACCGATCATCGCTCCGTCCGCCGTCAGCTTGAAGTCCGCGCCACCGCCGCCGGCGAGCGTCATGCCGGGAGCGGCGGCACGGAGCCCGAGGCCCTCCGCGGAGACCCCGTGGGGAAGCTCGTGCGGCTGCTCCACGGTCCTAAACGCGCGGCCGGGCTCGACCGTCACGCTCCGGCTCACCGCGACCCACGATGTAAGCCGCGTCGATATCTGGAACGCGACCCCGGTCGTCTCGATCGTCTTCTCGATCTCGGGGCGGTCGCCGCCCGCCGTGAGGTGCGTCTCGAGATCCTCGACCTTCTCGCGAGCGAAGAGCGCCGCGATCGCACGCGGACCCTCGCCGGGCGCGAGAGCCGGGACCGTGAGCCGCCGCTCGAAGGTCCCGTTGGCGGTCGCGCCGCGAAGGATGACCTCGCCTCCCTGGGAACGGACGCGGAGCGCGAAGAGCGCCGGCGACTCGACGAACAGGTCGGGGAGGCGCCTCGGCGCCGACTCGATGATCGCGGAGCCCTCGAGGACGAGGTCCGTCACGAGCGGAGCCGTCGTCCGGGCGAGGAGGCGCGGGACGACCCGGTCGGGGTCCTCCTCGAGGCCGACGATCACCTCGACACCGCGCCCGGCGCGAGCCGCGGCCTGCGTCAGCGAGCGGTTGACGCTGCCGCCCACTCCGACCGTGTGGAGGCGCGCGCCCGCGGGGAGCTTCTCGAGGAGCGTCTCCACGATCTCGCTCTCGAAGCCAATGTAGCCGTCGGTCACGAGGACGACTTGCCGCTGCGACCCGGAACGCAAGGGACGGAGCGCCTCGACGACGGCGCGCCGCATCTCGGTGCCGCCGCTCGAGCGGAGCGCCTCGAGCCATGCGCGCGCCGCCTGCTTGTTGGGCTCGGTCGCGAGGAGCGGCTCCGCCTTCCAGCGCCGGGGGGCCGAGCCGAACTCGATCATCTCGAGGCGGTCCTCCGGGCCGAGCGTGCCGATCATGGCCCCGAGGATGCGCTTCGCCTGCTCGAGAGGCCGGCCGCCCATGGAGCCGCTCGTGTCGATGAGGAAGGCGAGGTCGCGCGCCTGCGCGAGCGCGGCCTCGTTCGGGGGAGCGATCGTCACGAGGGCGAACGCGTCGCCTCCGTGGGTGTCGCCCGCGGGCCGCGCTGCCAGCACGTTCGCGCTCACCTCGGGAAGGGCGACCGGCCACCGGACGACGAGGTCACGGTCGAGTCGAGCGGAGCCCTCCGCGAGGCCGTGGACCGTGCCCTCGCGCCAGAGCTGGTGGCTCGGTGACTCGACGGATCCGGTCGTCCTGTCGCCGATCGAGAGAGCGAGCGTCGCGCGCACCTGGAGCTCGCCGGCCGCGACGGGAACGGAGATCCGGGCCGCGTCGGGGACGCGGCCCGGCTCGCCCTGATACCGCGGCCCGACGACGGTCGGGAAGCGCCACTCCCAGGCTCCCTCCTCGAGCCAGCGGAGAGGCTGGTCCACCGTGATCTCGGCGGTCACGGCCGTGCGCGGCGGGATGTTCCCGACGTGCTGGGTGAAGACGCTCGTCCGCTCCTGGTCGAGGAGAGCCGCCGTGCGCCCTTCGACGAGCGCCCTCTCGAACCGTTCGCGGGCGGCCGCGCGCGGGGCGACCTCGCCCTCGACGCGCTCCTCGCCCACGGTGAACGCGAAGCCGCTCACGGCTCCGTCGCTCGGGAGCGGGAGGAGGTAGCGAACCTGGAGGGGCTCGTCGAACGTGTTCTCGAAGCGCTGCTTGAGGACGGTGCGTGCGATGCCTCCGCCCGCCTCCGTGGCGAGGTGCACGCTCGCGAGCGGCAGCTCGCGGCCGTCCGTCGCGACGAGGCGGCCTCCCCGCGACTCGGTGGCCTGCGGCTCGGATGCTTGGGGGGTCTCTCGGGTCATGATCATCGTGGTCTTCGCTCCATGCGGGTCCACGTGGTCAACGCGGGAGCGAGAGGCCTGGTGACAGAGAATCTTCCGTTTTCTCAAGCTGCTGTTGCCAGGGGGGATCGGCCAGCGATGGACCTGGCAGGATCGAGTCGGCATACTTGGCCCCGAATGGGCGTCTACTACAAGCATTACCTCGTGCCGGTCCAGGCATCGTTCGAGCACGCGGCGAGCCCCGCGCAGATCGGCGCGACGTTCGACGTGCTCGCGCAGGGGAAGTGGATCGACCGCGCGCCCCTCGTTGCCGCCCGCGCCTTCGCCCAGAAGCGAAAGCCCTCGACCAAGGAGAAGGACCGGCTCCTCGACCGGGCGCAAGCCCGCGGCATCACGGTCCGGTTCTGCCTCGACAGCCTCCCTGACCCGGTCTTCGCGAGGACCGAGACCTCCGAGATCCCGATCGCCGACTTGCCGGGGGCCGTGGAGGAGTGGAAGGGCTGGCACGCGTTCGCCGTCTCGTCCGCCGAGCGACCGGGTGGGGGCGCAGAGTACGAGGCCGCGTATCACCAGCTCGTCGGGTTCGGCCAGCTCACGCCGGCCGCCGTCCTCGTCGCTTCGATCTTGAGGACCGAGGCGCTCGTTCAAGCTCCCCTTGGCCCCCAGGACGATCACGTCCATGTCACCTGCCCTCGCTGCCGGGGAAAGGCGCTCGGCGTCTTCGAGAGCGAAGTGATGAGCAGGTTCTCCCCGAAGGCCATGTACCCCGGTGCCTGCGCCTCTTGTCGCAAAGAGATACCGGTATCCACTCTCTCCCGGGGAGACCTCATGCGGACCGCGATCGTCCTCGACTGCGGAAAGGGCTCGCCCGGCGGAGACGCGCAGCTGCCCCAGCCCTTCCTCGCGAGCCTCGAGCGCGCGATCGGGTGCAAGCTGAGGTCGATCCCCGTCTGGGAGTAGACTCAACGGCTCCCGGCCCTCGACTTCGGCGAGACCGAATTCGGCGACGCCGGGATCGGTCGATGAGGTGGAGGTTCCGGGTGATGCGCCTGCTCGCCGTTCTCGGTCTGCTCTCGCTCCAAGGCTGCATCTGCGTGAGCGGGCTCACGCGCCTCGGCGGAGATCGGGTCCCGGACCAGGAAGCGTCCATCGCCGACGTGCAGAGCTCGGACCTCGGGCCCTCGGTGGTCGAGGTCGTCGTCCGCGCCACCGACGGCAGAGTGCGGCGCTCCTGGGTGGACCTCGACCCGGAGAAGGATGCCGGAGCCGCCCTGTCGATCGAGAAGCACGTCCAGGGCGACATGATCGATCCGGCACACGTCTTCGGTCCCACGCCCTGGACTTTCGGCGTCTACGCCGCGAAGGGCGCGGACGCTCACCGCGCGGGCGAGGTGCAACCCATCCGCGAGGAGGCGAGCACTCCGGCCCGGGTGGTCGAGGCGGTCCTGATGCCATTCGCGATCGTCATCGACGTCGCGGCCTTCCCGCTCGAGTGGCCGATCGTCCTCTTGATCTTCTGACGCCGCGACGAAGAGAAATTCTTCGCGAGGAGCCTCGGCGCGACCCCGGGCCCTCGGCGGCTACCGAGTTGCAAGAGAAGCTTTCAAACCCTTCGTCTTCGGGACCGAAACGAACCGAGGGGAGATTCGCCCGGCACCACCGTTCAATCCCACTCGTTCTCCCAAGGACTTCCGTCGGGCCTCCGCGTTGCTCGATCTCGGGTCCGGGCGCAGCCCCGACGGCGGAGGTGACGGTGGCGACAGAAGCAAAGACTCAGACGAAGGCGAAGCAGAGCCGATCGACGTTCCGGCAGGAGTGTGCCGTGACGATCAACATCCGCGCGACGCCCGCGGTGATCTGGACGCTCCTCACGGACGCCAAGGGATTCCCGCGGTGGAACTCGACCGTGACGAGCATCGAGGGTGACATCGCGCTCGGAGAGAAGCTCGCGCTTCGAGTGCCCATAAGCGACCGCGTCTTCACGCCGAAGGTGACGGAGCTCCTCCCCGAGAAGCGCATGGTCTGGAGCGACGGCGCGGCGCCCTTCTTCAAGGGGGTCCGCACGTTCACGCTCACGCCGGCCACGGATGGCTCCACGGACTTTTCGATGGTGGAGGTCCTCGCGGGGATCATGCTGCCCCTCATCAGGGGATCGCTCCCCGACTTCGGGCCCCCCTTCGAGCGCTACGCGCACGACCTCAAGGCGGCGGCCGAGGGCTCTCCGAATCGGTGAACGAGCGCAGAGGTCGGCTTCGGCGAAGGGCGGCTTCGGCGACCCTTTCGCCGATTCGACCGACGCTGCCGGGACCACCACGCAGAACGCGTCGAGCGTCGTGGGCTCGTGCGATGCGACCCACCGTCGGGCAGGCGAGCGAGGATCGCGCAGACGGCCCGTGTTCTCCCAGGGACGGGCCTGGGTATCACGCCAGAAGGACTCACCGAGAGCCCATGCTCTCTGGATCTCGGGGTCGTCGGGCGCCCCGCGGACCAGGGTCGCCACCTCGTCGTTCGTGGCGAGCCCGCCCGTCATGTTGGCGGAGCCGGCGAGGACCGCGGCGCGCCGCTTTCCGCGCGTGAGGTAGAGCTTGGGGTGGTAACTCGAGCCGCCAGAAGGGTTGAGCACCTTCACGTCGAGCCTCATGCGCTGCACTCGGTCCAGGGCCGACGCATCCGTCGTCCCGAAGGTCGTCGTCTTGAGCAGGCATCCCCGCGCGCCGAGCGTCTTCAACTGATGCTCGAGGAGGTTCACTCCCTTGTTGTCGGGGAAGGCCACACAAAGAAGCGCGTCGTCCGCCTCCTCGAGGATCCCGCGCAGCTCCTCGAGGAGGAGCGGCTCGTCGCGAGTTGTGACGATCCGCGGCTCCTCCGCCATGAAACGAGCGTACTTCGTGGCGATCCACGGTGCGAACGGGGTCTTGAAGCCGTCCGTCGTGCAACGCGAATGAGAAAAAACGCGTCACGCGTACGTGATCCGGCTTCACGCTCGAACAAACGGGCGTCACGCGCCACTCGTCGAGGGAGATCGGGAGAGTCGCTCCGGCTCGCCGCCGAGTCTCTTGGTTTCGAGAGCCTTTTCTTGCGACGGACGGCCTATGAGAAGTGTCTTGCCGTCCGTCGAACGCGACGGGCGGCCGGACGAACGCGATTTGCCGGCGATCATTCGCGTCTGGCCGCGATTCACATGCGATTGGCCGTCTATGCGAGGACCGAGGAAACGCGACCGAGGGACGGCGCCACCGACGGAACCTCGCGGCGGCGAGCGGTCTCCGGAGTCAGCCCTGAAAACACTGGGCTCGCGGGCGTCGTCGCGGATCGCTCGGGGAAGGTCTTGGGTGAGTCCTCCATCCTTCCACCGCACGTCCTCGCACGTCAGCTTCTCCTCACCGCGGCATCGGCCGAGATCCGATTCCGCTCATCGATGCTGCTCGCGCGCTCCTCCTGGCGAGAGGCGTCTCCACTCCGACCAGCGTGGACGTGACGGTCGCCCGTTCGCCGACGCCCGGAGCGGGACCTGATCGGTCGCCAGAGCCTCCGACGTTCCTCACCGACGTTGGAAGAAGACTTCGAGGAGCTGCTCCTTGAACGTCGCGCTGCTCTCGAGCGCGGCCTGGAAGTACGCCTTGGAGAGGGAGTAGAGCGTGACCTCGGTCCTCGCCTCGACCGTCGCGTTCCGGGGCTGGCCCGTGAGGAGCGCCGCCTCGCCGAAGAATCCGCCCGGTCCCTGCTGCGAGACGAGCGCGCGCGCGCCATCCTTCGCGACGAGTATGTCGACCGAGCCCTCGGCGACGACATAGAACCGGTCGCCGGCCTCTCCTTGCCGGACGATCGTCGCTCCGGACGAATGCACCTCTCTCGTCATGCGCTGCGCGATCTCGGCGAGCTCGGCCGCCGCCAGGGGGGCGAAGACCGGACACGCCTTGAGGAGCTCGCAGATCCTCAGCGACTCGCGCGCGCGGACGTCCGAGGCGAGGCGCCCGTCCACCATGTTGACGATCCGGTCCGCCACATCGAGCACGCGGCTGTCATGAGTGACCATGAGGACCGTCGTTCCGTCGCGCGCGAGCTCCTGGAAGAGCGTCACGACCTCCCTCCCCGCCTTCTCGTCGAGGGCAGCAGTGGGCTCGTCGGCGAGGACGAGCCGCGGGCGGTTCACGAGCGCGCGGGCGATCGCGACGCGCTGCCGCTGTCCACCCGAAAGAGCTGCCGGCTTGTAGTGCACGCGGTGGCCGAGCCCGACCCGCTCGAGGATCACGCGCGCGCTCTCGTGGGTCTCTCGCTCGGGGAGGTCGTGGAGCTCGAGCGCCATGCGGACGTTCTCGTGCGCGGACAGAGCGTCGAACAGGTTGTGCGCCTGGAAGACGAACCCGATCCCGCGCCGCACCGCGATCATCTCCCGCGGCGCGAGTCCCAGGAGCTCTCTCCCGAGCACGGCGAGGCTCCCCTCCTGCACGCAGCGGAGCGCGCCCACGAGCGTGAGGAGCGTCGTCTTCCCGGAGCCCGACGGTCCCGTCAGGATCACGATCTCGCCCGAAGAGACCTCGAGGTTCACGTCCTGGAGGACGACCTTGCTCGTCTCTCCGGCGCCGAACGTGTGCCGGAGCGACCGCGCTTGAACGACGGGCTCGCTCATTCAGAACAGCTCCGCCGGGTCCGCGGCGAGCCCCTTGCGCGCCGCGAGGCAACCCGAGACGGCGCACATGACGAGGGCGAGCGCGAAGACGACGGCGGCGCGACCCACGGTGAGGCGCATGTGGATCCCCGTGACCCCGTCGAGCCACCCGTAGAGGAGCTCGCTGAGGACGAACCCGGCCGCGAACCCGAAGATGGCGAGGAAGACCGCCTGCTGGAGGACGAGCCGGAGAAGGGTGCCGTCCTCGTGGCCGATGGCCCGGAGAGTCGCGAGCTGGCGGAGCTGGTCGGAGATCTCCGTGGCGAGCACCTGGAAGCAGATGAAGACCCCGACGACGAAGCCCATGAGAGCGCCGAGCCCGAACATGGCGCCGATCGGGGTGTTCACCTTCCAGAAGGTGAGCTCGCGCTCGACGAGCTCCTCGCGCGAGAGCACGACGACGTCGCCGGGGAGGATCGCGCGGAGCTCCTCGAGCGCTCGCCCCGGATCGCGGCCGGGGCGGAGCTTGAGGACCCCGAGCTCGACGCGCTCGAGGCGCGGCGGCGATGCGTCGGCATCCGAGGCGATCTTGAGGAAGCTCCGGTCGCTCGTCACGAGCGTCCCGTTGAAGACAAGGTCCGTCCCGAGGTCGAAGGTGCCGACGCCGCGAAAGCGGCGGCCGCTCACCTCGGTCTGGACGCCCGGGTGGCGGGGACCGAGGTAGGAGCGGGAGCGGCGGTCGATGAGAACGGTGTCAGGGAACGCGAGCTCGTCGAGCCGCCCCGCGACCTCGGGATCCGCCGAGGGCGAGGCTCCGGGATCGATGCCCAGGACGCGCATCCGGTGCAGCGAGCGATCGGCCGGGTTGCGCCAGAGCGCCCCGCCCGCGATCCAGAGCGGCGTGGCCGATGCGACCGACTCGCAGGCGAGGGCCTGCTCGATCCGCCGCCTGGGGAACGGCATGTCGACCGCGAGCGAGAACTTGACCCGGCTCAGGATGAACGCGTCCCCGTCGATCTTGTCGAGGACCTCGACCTGTCCGTCGTAGAGACCGTTCAGGAACCCGACCTCGGCGAAGATGATGAGCACGGCGAACGTGATCCCGCCGACCGAGAGCGCGAGGCGCCGCGGGTCGTGGCTGAGGAGCCTCCAGGCGAGCGGAACGCGCCTCATCCGAAGAGCTCCGCGGGGTCGGCCGCGCGGAGCTTCCGCGTCGCGACGAAGCCAGCGATCGCGGCGATCGCGAGCGTCCAGACGAGGACGACGATCGCTCGCGGCAGGGTCATCGCCACCGGGAGCTGCGTCGCGCGGCCGGTCAGGTCGCCGAGCACGGTCGCCACGGGTACCGAGACGAGCCATGCGGCCGCGGCGAGGATCGTGCCCTGGCGCAGGACGACGAGCGAGACGGAGACCGGCCGGTAGCCGAGCGCCTTGAGGGTCGCGTACTCGCGCATCCTGTTCGTTATGTCGGTCGCGAGCACCTGGTAGGAGATGATCGCCGTCGTGAGCAGCGCGACGAGGACTCCCGAGCCGAAGATGAGCCCGAACGAGCTGCTCGTGCTCCAGTAGTCGCGCTCGTGGGCCTCGAGCCCGGCGCGCGTGAAGACACGGACGTCGCCCGGGAGCGCCCCCTCGAGCGCCCTCGCCACCGACGCGGGATCGGCGCCCGGCGCAACCTTGATGAGGCCGAACGTGGCGCGGTCGAGCGAGATGCCCGTCACGCGAGACCAGGTCTCATCGCTCGTCGCGACGCAGCCGTAGACGACGAACCCGAGGCCGAGCGTGTAGTGGCCGGCGACCGTCACGCGCCGCCAGTCGAGCTCCCCGACCATGCCATCCGGGTGCGGGCCATAGTCGGGGCGCGTGATCCGGTCGACGAGGATCGTGTCCGGGACCACGAGCAAGGGCGCCCCCTCGCAGAGCTCCTGGATCAGGAAGGGCGCGTCCTCGGGACGGAAGCCGAGGACCATGACCTCCCGGCGCATCCCCGTCTCGGGGTGACGCCAGTGGCCGAGCTTGGCGTAGAAGGGGACGGCGCTCGCAACGCCCTCGACCGACGACGCCTGCTTCACGCGCGCGAATGGGATCGTGCCCGGCGAGCGTGTGTAGACGTACTCGGGCGAGACGAGGATCACGTCGAAGTCGAGGCGATCCTGGAGGGAGGTCGCCGCGCGCATGAGCGCCGCGTGGAACCCCATCTGCACGAACGCGAGGACGATCGTGAAGGACATGCCCGCCGCGGCGACGAGCGTCCGGGCGCGGTTCTGCGTGAGGTTCCTCCACGCGAGGGGGACCTTCATCGCTCTCCCGTCGCCACGTGCACGGTCACCTGGAGGCCAACGAAGCGCGATGCGACCTCGGGCGAGTCCAGCCGGACGCGTGACTCGACGACGCGCGCGTCGGCATCGGCCGCGGGATCTATGTCCATGACGGCGTTCCGCGCGACGATCCGTCCGATCCGGTCGACGCCGCCCTCGAGCTCGGCGGGGAGCGCCGGGCTCGTGACGCGCGCCCGCGCGCCGAGCGCAAGGAACCGGGCGTCCGTCTCGTAAATCTCCGCGATCACCACCATCTGGCGCGTGTCGGCCATGCGGAGGATCGCGCGCGCGCCGGTGCTCTCTCCCGGGTGCGCGATCACCTTGAGGATCCGGCCCGGGCAGGGCGCGCGGAGCTCGGTGCGGCGGAGGCGCTCCTCGGCGAGCGCGAGCTCGCGGAGCGTCGAGTCGACGGTGATCTCGCTCCGCGCGCGCTCGCTCGTCGAGAGGGCGGTCGCGAGCTGCTCGCGCGCAAGCTCGAGCTCGAGGGCGGTCGACGACCGGAGGCGCTCGAGCGCCGTCCGGGCGCGCGCGAGGTCCTCCTCGGCCTGCCGCACCGCGAGCTTCCGGCGCTCTCCCTCCTCGATCGTCCCCGTCTCCCCCTGGATGAGACCCGTCTGCCGGTTCTGCTGACCGAGCGCGAACTCGAGCGTGGCCTCGGCGGTGCGCACGAGCGCTTCCTGGGCCGCGATGTCGTGCGGAGCGAGCTTCTCCGCCTGCTCGATGCGGTTCCGCGCCTCGGCGGCGCGCGCGAGACCGAGCGCGGTCTCGGTCGCGAGGCGCGTGCGCGCCTCGGAGAGGACGCTCGCGATCCGGTCGCGGTCGCGGAGGCGCTCGCCCTGGCTCTCGAGGCGAACGAGGAGCGCGTCCCTCTCGACCTCGTCTCCCTCGGCGACCGCGATCGTCTCGATCCGGTCGTTCGGAGGAGCGGCGATCTCGATCACCTCGCTCACGGGCTGGATGCGGCCGCGCGCCGAGACGGTGGTGCGCTTCGGCGCCGGTGCGGTCGTGGAGCCGCTCCCGGGACGAGCGCCCTCGAGAAGGGGTGAGAGGCTCCTCGCGGCGAACCCGGTTCCCGCGGCCAGGAGGAGCATGACCGCCATCTTCGCGCGCACGATCCCCCCGATCGGGGCGGCATTCTAAGTCAGCGCACCGATGGGAGCACGGCTTCGCGCGCGGGCCGGTGACTGAGCTTCCCGAGCACCAACGTGCGACCCGCGCGAATCATGGTCGGCCGACGCGATGCGCGGCGCCGGGCGGTTCGCCCTGGCGCGAAATTTGATCGCTCGGCGGGCGACTGTGTTAGCTTCCGCGCCCCATCAAGGAGAAAGTCCATGGCGAATACCACGCTCGCTGAGCTCCGCACCATGCTCGAGAAGTCGACGGGCAGCAAGGCGTCCTCGATCACGCTCGACTCCAAGCTCGAGGACCTCGGCCTCGCATCCGCCGACCAGGCCAGCTTCGCGGCTTCGGTCCAGAAGAGGTACAAGGTCGAGATCAAGGCGAACGAGCTCTCGAAGATGAAGACGGTCGGCGACTTCTATCGCCGGATCAACAGCAGCGCGAGCTGACCTGACGACCGGTGGTCGAAGGCGCCCTCGCGATCCCGCCCCAGCTCGCCGAGCTTTCGCCGGCTGACTGGGCGGTCCTCGAGCCGTACCTCGCGACCCTCCGGTTCGCGGCGGGGACCTGTATCTTCAGGGCGGGCTCTTCCGGCGATGCCAGCTACATCATCAATGAGGGCATCGTCCGGATCGACGTCGACCGCGAGCACTCGAAGCACGAGGTCGACAGCGAGAACACGCTGGGTTACGTCGAGCCAGGCGGGCTTCTCGGCGAGCTGAGCCTCCTCGATGGGCTCCCTCGCTCGGCGAGCGCTTTCGCCCAGACGGACGTGGTCGCCCTGCGGATCGATGCCGAGGCGGTGAAGAGACTGACCCACGAACAGCCGAAAGTGGCGGTCGCTCTCTACGCCGCGCTCGGACGCGACGCTGCCATGAAGCTCCGCGAGACGAACCTCCGGCTCGCGAACGCGATCTTCTCGCGGGGGCGCGACCCGGACCAGGACGACGTGGACGCCATGGTCGCGCGCGCGCGCGTGGCACAGAAGGCGTTCGAGTCCTGGCCCGAGGAGCGGGTCGATCGGCTCCTCGAGGCGATCGCGACGGCCGTCCACGGGGCCGCCCTGGAGCTGGCGCGCGCGAGCGTCGCCGAGACGGGGATCGGCCTCGTCGCGAGCAAGGTCCTCAAGAACCGCGCGACGAGCCTCGGCGTCTACCGGCTGTTCCTCCAGGGCCAGAAGGGGCACGGGCCGATCGCCGACGACGGCAAGCGCCGCGTGACGGAGATCGCGAGCCCCGTGGGCGTCGTCCTCGGTCTCGGTCCGGTGACGAACCCCGTCTCGACGTTCACGTTCAAGACGCTCATCTGCCTCAAGAGCCGGAACGCGCTCATCCTCAGCCCGAACCGGAGCGCGCAGAACGTGAGCGCGCGAGTGGGCGGCATGATCCGCGCCGAGCTCGAGCGCGCCGGAGCTCCGGTGGACCTGGTCCAGTTCGTCGCGACGCGGACGAGCCGGAAGAAGACGCTCCTCTTCATGGCCCACGAGGGGATCTCGCTCATCCTCGCGACGGGCGGCGCGAGCATGGTCAAGGCGGCCTACTCCTCGGGCCGGCCCGCGATCGGCGTCGGTCCCGGGAACGCGCCCGTCCTCGTCGCGGCGAACGTGGACACGCGGCGCGTCGTCGCCGACATCGTGCTCAGCAAGACCTTCGACAACGGCCTCCCGTGCGGGGGCGAGCACAACCTCGTCGTTCTCTCGGGGGCGCGCGCAGCCTTCGTCGCGGAGTGCGAGCGACAGGGCGCGGCGGTCCTCTCACCCGACGAGGCCGCCCTGTTCGCGCGCGACGCGGTCAACCCGTCGACGCGGCGGCTCAAGCCCGAGCTCGTGGGGCAGTCCGCCGCGTCGATCGCGGAGCGCATGGGCATACGGCGAAGCGGGACGATCCAGCTGATCGTCGTGCCGACCGAGGGCGCCGACGACGAGAACCCGTTCGCCCACGAGAAGATGGCGCCCGTCCTGAGCCTCTTCACGGTCCAGGACGAGGCGCGCGGCCTCGACCTCTGCCAGGCGCTCCTCACGGTCGACGGCTGCGGACACACGGCCGTGATCCACTCCGACGACGAGGCGCTCATCCAGCGCTTCGCGGAGCGCATGCCGGCGAGCCGGATCCTCGTGAACTCGCCCTCCGTGCACGGGACGCTCGGGATCTGCACGGGTCTCGTGCTCTCCTCGACGCTCGGGTGCGGGACCTTCGGAGGGACCTCGACGACCGACAACGTCGGCTTCAAGCACCTCCTGAACGTGAAGCGGCTCGCGCGGCGCCTCCCCGAGGCGCAGGCCGCCTGGGCGCCTCTCCTCGCGTGACCGGCCTCGAGCCGATCGCTGTCGTCGGTGCGAGCTGCCGCCTCCCCGGGGCCCGCGATCTCGCCGAGCTCTGGGAGCTCCTCCGGGCGGGACGCGAGGCCGTCTCGAGGGTCCCGGCCGATCGCTGGGAGGTGGACGCGTACCACGACCCGGGCGCCGGAGTCCCCGGCAAGACCAACGCCATCCACGGCGGATTCCTCGACCGCGTCGACGAGTTCGACCCAGGCTTCTTCGGCATCTCTCCGGGCGAGGCCGCGGGCATGGATCCGCAGCACCGGCTCCTGCTCGAGGTGGGCTTCGAGGCGTTCGAGGACGCGGGGATCGTGCCCGGGATGGCGGCCGGCCGCTGCGGCACGTTCGTCGGGATCGCGTCGAGCGACTACGCGCAGCTCGTCCTCGCGGACCTGAGGAACGTGAACGCCTACTCGCTGCCCGGGAACGCGGCGAGCGTCGCCGTGAACCGGCTCTCGGAGCGCCTCGACCTCCAGGGACCGAGCGTCGCGGTCGACACGGCGTGCTCCTCCTCGCTCGTGGCGCTCCACCTCGCCTGCCAGAGCCTGAGGACCCACGAGGTGGACCTCGCGCTCGCGGGCGGCGTCAACGTCATGCTCTCCCCGCACGGAAGCATCGCGCTCTCGCAGCTCTGGATGACGACCGGCGAGGCGCACTGCCGGAGCTTCGACGCCGAGGCCGACGGCTACCTCCGCGCCGAGGGCTGCGGCATGGTCGTCCTCGAGCGCCTCTCCTCGGCGCTCGCGCGCGGCGACGTCGTCCTCGGGGTCCTCCGCGGATCGGCCACGGGCCACGGCGGCCGCGGCGGAGGGTTGATCTCCCCGAGCCGGAGCGGGCAGGAGGACGTGATCCGGCGCGCGCTCGAGGCCGCGGGCGCGACGCCCGGAGAGGTCGACTTCGTCGAGGCGCACGGAAACGGAATCCAGGCGAGCGACGCCGTCGAGCTCGCGGCGCTCCGCTCCGTGTTCGGGCCGGGGCGCTCGCCGGAGCGGCCGCTCCTCGTGGGCGCCGTCAAGACGAACTTCGGATCGCTCGAGGCGGCGGCCGGCATGGCGTCGCTCCTCAAGGCGCTCCTCGCGGTCGAACACGAGGAGCTGCCTCCTCACCTGAACCTGGCGACGCCGTGCGAGGCGCTCGTGGCGGCGCAGGGCGCGCTCGTCGTCTCGACCGAGCGCCGTCCCTTGCCCGGGGTGCGTCTCGCCGGGGTGAGCTCCTTCGGCTTCAGCGGCACGAACGCGCACGTCCTCGTCGAGAGGGCGCCGCGCCGCGAGCCTCGGGCGCCCCTGGGCGAGCGTCCCGGGCTCCTCCTCCTCTCGGCGAACGATCGGCCGGCGCTCGCCGAGCTGGCGCGGCGCTTCGCGCGCCACCTCGCCGCTCACCCCGAGCTCACGCTGGCCGACGTGTGCTTCTCCGCGAACACCGGCCGCGCCCAGCGCGTCACGCGGCTCGCGGTCGTCGCTCGCACGACGAGCGAGCTCGCGAGCCTTCTCGGCGGCTTCGCCGAGACGGGCGCTCTACCCCGAGACGCGAGCGACGCGAGGCTCGCGGCGGTCGCCGCCGCCTTCCTCGCGGGCAAGGCGGTCGATACCTCGGCCCTCCGCGCCCCGGGAGCGCGGCGCGTGCGGCTTCCGACTTACCCCTTCCAGCGTCAGCGCTGCTGGTTCGAGAAGGCATCGGAGGAAGGCGATGCCTAGAACGAAGACGGGTGGGGCGGGCGTCTTGCCCGCGCGCCGGGCCCTCCGCGGCGGGCGAGACGCCCTTGGACTTCCTCTCCCCGGCGAGGTCCACGTCTGGTGCGCTTCGCTCGACGAGCCCGCCGCGGCCCGGCGCGTCCGGCGTCACCTGGCGCCCGACGAGCTCGCGCGCGCCGCCCGGTTCGTTCGCTCCGAGGATCGGGTCCGCTCGATCGTCGCGAGGGGCATCCTCCGCGAGCTCCTCTCCGGCTACGTCGGTGGCGCGCCTGGCGAGCTCCGCTTCGAGTACCCGTGTGCCTGCGGCGTCGCCGGCTGCGGTCTCACGCGCCGGAAGCCGCGGCTCGCAGGGGGCCTCGACGTGCGTTTCAACGTCGCTCATTCGGAGGGGCTTGCGCTCTTCGCGTTCGCGAGCCGGCGCGAGGTCGGAGTCGACCTCGAGCGGATCCGCGCCCGCGTGGACCGGACCGCGGTCGCCGAGCAGTTCCTCGCGCCCGCGGAGGCGCGCGCGCTCGACCGGTTGGCGCCCCGCGCGCGACGGAGCGCCTTCTTCCGGTGCTGGACCCGGAAGGAGGCCTACGTGAAGGCGCGCGGCGAGGGCCTCTCGCGGCCGTTCGATCGCTTCGAGGTGACGCTCGCTCCGCACGAGCGCGTCCGCCTCGTCGATCGCGACGACGCCACGGCCGCCTCGCGGTTCACGCTTGTCGATCTCGGAGGTCTTGCGGGGTTCGCCGCGGCGCTCGCGGTAGAGGGGTCGATCGACGATCTCCGCCGGTTCACCGTGGCCCCGGCGAGGACCGCGAGGGTTGGCCCATGACCGTGACGCCGGTCTTCCTCTTCCCGGGCCAGAGCTCGAAGGACGCGCGCGTCTTCGAGCGCCTCGCCCGGGGCGCGCCCACCGAGACCGGAGCGACGCTCGCGCGCGCCTCGGAGAGGCTCGGCCGCGACCTCGCGGCGCACTACGCCCCGGGGAACGCCTCGATCTTCGCGCGGAACCGAGACCTCCAGGTAGGCGTCTTCCTCGCGAACCACGTGTTCCTCGAGATACTCGAGCGCGCGGGCGTCACGGCCCCTCTCTCGGCCGGCCTGAGCCTCGGCGAGTACAACCACCTCGTCCACGTGGGCGCCCTCGACTTCGAGGACGCGCTCGTGCTCGTCGACGCTCGCGGCGCCGCCTACGACGAGGGCCCCGAGGGCTCCATGGCCGCCGTCTTCCCGGTCGATCGGGCCGACCTCGACTCCGTCCTCGAGCGAGCGCGCGCGCACGGCTGCATCGAGATCGGGAACGACAACTCGCCGACCCAGCATGTGCTCACGGGCGCGCGCGAGGCGATCGCGGCCGCGGTGACGATCGTCGAGGACGAGCTCTACGCGCGCGCGATCGTGATCGAGCCCCGGATCCCGATGCACTCGTCGCTCTTCCGCCCCGTCGCCGAGCGCTTTCGCGCCGCCCTCAGCGCGGCGCGCTTCTTCACGCCGGACCTGGCTTACCTGCCGAACGTCCTCGGACGATTCGTCGAGGGGCCGACTCCAGAGGTCTTCCGGTCGCTCCTCGAGCGGCACGTCCACGAGCCCGTGAGGTTCCGCGAGTCGATCGAGCTCATCGCCGCGCTCCATCCGGACGCGGCCTTCGTCGAGGTCGGCCCGCGCTCGGTGCTCCACGACCTCCTCGACCGGCGCTGGCGGAAGGAGCCCCGCTTCAAGACGGACGGCGAGGACGTTGCCGCCATCATCGCGAGCCTCGCGAAGGAGCTCGGCCGTGGAACGTGAAGCTCTCGAGGCGCTCGTGAAGAGCTGCCGGCGCCGTCCGCTCTGGACGCGCGGGCCGACGACGCGCGAGGTGGCTCTCGGCCGCCCGGCGATCGAGCGCGTCCTCCGGCACCGCGAGCCCTTTCTCCTCGTCGACGAGGTCACGTCCGTGGACCTCGAACAGGGCTGCCTCGCCGGACGGCGGAGGATCGACCCCGGGGACCCCATCCTCGCCGGACACTTCCCCGGCGAGCCCGTCTACCCGGGCGTCCTCCAGATCGAGATCATGGGGCAGCTCGGCATCTGCCTCCTCCACATTCACGAGAGCGGGCGCCACGACGTGGCGCCCGACGCGGTCGCGCGGAGCCTCCGCGCGGTCGCCGTCCGCGACGCGCGTTTCCTCGCCGAGGTGAAGGGAGGCGACGACCTCGAGGTCCTCGGGAAGGTCGTGGATCGGGACGAGCTCACGGCCACGGTCGCGGGCCAGATCCTCAGGGGCGAGACGATCTGCGCGCTCGCCATCACGGAGGTGTACTTTGCCGACTGAGAGGCGCGTCGCGATCACGGGGATGTCGATCAACACGCCGCTCGGCGACACCCTGGACGGCTTCCTCGAGGGCCTCCTCGCGGGGCGCTCCGCGATCACGCGCTGGAAGACGCTCGATACCTCGCGCATCTACTCCAAGGTCGGCGCCGACCTCTCGCAGTACGACATAGCCCGCAAGGTCGCCTCGCTCCGGGGCGTCGTGCCCGAGGACGTGCACGCGCGACTGCGCAAGCTCTGCGGGACCGTCGCCTGGTCGACGAAGTTCTCGATCCTCGTCGCGATCGACGCCTACCGGGACGCCGGGCTCTTCGCTCACGCGCCCGACCCGACGCGCGTCGCCGCTGTCGTCTCCGGGCACAACCTCAACTTCAACTACCAGTACGAGAACCGGGTCCGCTTCGAGGAGGAGCCCGACTTCATAGACGGCCTCTTCTCGCTCCACGGTCTCGATACCGACCACGCGGGCTGCGTCTCGGAGGTCTTGCCCGTTCTCGGCCCGATCTACACCGTCGGCGCCGCCTGCGCGAGCGCGAACGCGGCGCTGCGGTGCGCCGTCGACGAGATCCGCTACCACGGTCAGCAGGCCGCCCTCGTCGTCGGAGCCGTGCTCGACTACTCGCCGGTCGAGCTCCACGCCATGGCGCTCATGGGCGCGATCACGTTCGAGAGCTGGAACGACGAGCCGGCCCGAGCGAGCCGCCCGTTCGACGTGCGGCGGGAGGGGTTCGTGCCCGCGCACGGTGGGGCCGCCCTCGTCCTCGAGGACATGGACGCGGCCCGCACCCGCGGCGCACGCATCCACGCCGAGGTCCTGGGCGTCGAGGCCGGCGCCGACGGCAACCACCTGCCGCAGCCCTCGGAGGAGGGGCAGTCGCGCGTCATGTCGCGGCTCCTCGAGAAGTGCGGCATCGAGCCGGCGCGCGTCGACTACCTGAACGCCCACGCGACCTCGACTCCCGTGGGCGACTTGACCGAGCTCCGCTCGATCAAGCGCGTCTTCGGCGCCCACGCGAAGAAGCTCAAGATCAACGCGACCAAGTCCATGCTCGGCCACACCTGCTGGGCCGCGCCCGTGGTCGAGACGGTCGCCTCGGTGCTCCAGATGAACGCGGGCCGCCTCCACCCGTCGATCAACATCGACGAGCTCGACCCGGCCGTGGACCTCGACGTGTGCGCGCGCGGCCCGGTCGACCACGACGTCCGGATCCTCATGAAGAGCTCGTTCGGCTTCGGCGGCATCAACTGCGTCTCGCTGCTCGCCCGTCACGAGGAGAAGCGATGATCTTCTTCGTGACGGGCGGCTCCCGCGGCATAGGCGAGGCGATCGTGCTCGCCGCGATCCAGCGGGGGCACGACGTGGCCTTCACCTACAAGACGGGCGCGGAGGCGGCCCAGGCCGTCGTCGCGAAGGCGCGCGCGCTCGACCCGAGGCGCGCCTGTCGCGCCTACGAGCTCGACGTCCGGAGCTCGGAGGCCGTCGAGTCGGTCGCCGACCGCGTCCTCGACGACTTCGAGACCGTCGACGCCGTGGTCGCGAACGCCGGCATCACGCACGACGCGCTCGCCGTGACCATGACGGACGAGCAATGGCGCGACGTGATCGACACGAACCTCACGGGAGCGTTCTTCGTCGCCCGCCAGTTCCTGCCCGTCTTCCTCGCGAACGGGCGCGGGCGGATCATCATGATCTCGTCACTCGGCCACCGGGGCGTGAGCGGCCAGGCGAACTACGCCGCGAGCAAGGCGGGCCTGCACGGGCTCTCGGCCTCGCTCGCCAAGGAGTACGGACGGAAGGGGATCACGAGCAACGTCGTCGTCCCGGGCCACTTCGAGACCGACATGACCCGGGACGCCATGTCCGAGAAGAACCGGAAGTTCTGGCTCGACTACTGCCCCGCGGGCCGCGTCGGGCGAGTCGAGGAGGTGGCGGGCGTCGTCCTGTTCCTCGCCTCCGACGACGCGCGCTTCGTGAACGGCGAGGCGATCCGCGTGGACGGAGGGCTCGATTGGGCGCCATGACCCGCGTGGGGATCGAGAAGCTCCGCATCTACCCCTGCACGCTTGCCCTCGACCTCGAGGCGCTGTGCCGCGCGCGGGGGCGCGACCCGGTCGAGCTTCGCGAGACCATGATGGTCGACGAGCGCTCCGTGAACCCGCCCTACGAGGATCCGGTGACCATGGCGGTCAACGCCGCGGACCCCATGCTCACGGAGGAGGACCGCCGCTCGATCCAGCTCCTCATCGTCGCCACGGAGAGCGGCGTCGATCAGGAGAAGCCGATCAGCGCCTGGGTCCACCGCCACCTCGGGCTCGGCTCGAGCTGCCGGAACTTCGAGGTGAAGCACGCCTGCTACGGCGGGACGGCGGGCCTCCAGATGGCGGCTCACTGGATCGCCATGGCGCGCGACGACGCGAAGGCGCTCGTCATCGCGACGGACGAGAGCCGCATGCACCTGGGCAAGCCCTGGGAGTACGTGCTCGGAGCGGGCGCCGCCGCCCTCCTCGTCTCGAAGCGGCCGCGCCTCGTCGAGCTCGAGCTCGGCGCGAGCGGCTTCCACAGCAACGAGGTCTCGGACCTGATCCGGCCGACCTCGCGCGTCGAGACGGGCGACAGCGAGACGAGCCTCCTCTCGTACCTCGAGGCGATCGAGGGCGCCTACGAGGACTACTGCCGGCGCACGGGCCGCCCCGCGGAGCTCGCGGCGCACTCGAAGAAGGTCGTGTATCACGTCCCCTTCGGCGGTATGAGCTTCCTCGCGCACAAGACGCTCCTCCGGCGCGAGCGCACGCCCTCGCGGAACGAGGCCTGGGCGGACTACGAGAAGCGCTCCCTCGCGTCGCTGCGCTACACGCGGCGCATGGGCGGCACGTACTCGGCGAGCACGTTCATCGCCCTCCTCGGTCTCCTCGAAGGAAGCGACGACCTGGCGCCCGGAGACCGCGTGAGCGTCTTCTCCTACGGCTCGGGCTCCTGCGCCGAGTTCTACAGCGTCCTCGTCGCCGAGGAGAGCCGGGCCGCCGTCCGGGAGGCCGGCCTCGCGAAGCTCCTCGACGAGCGCCGCCGCCTGAGCGTCGAGGAGTACGAGGAGGTCGAGCGCGAGCGAGCGCGCGCCATCGACAACGGCGACTTCGAGACCCGGACCACCTGCCCGGGCGACTGGTACGAGCGCCGCTATCGCGGGCGAGGCGCGCTCGTCTTCCGCGGCAGCGCCGAGCACTACCGCCGCTACGAGCGGAGCTAGGGAGCATGGAACCTTCCCGCGTCCTGGTGCCGGAGACCCTCAGCGTCGCGACGATCGCGGCGTTCGTCGACGCCCTCGCGCGCGCGGAGCGCGAGCCCTCGCGCGTCGCGGTCGTCGAGAGCGCGGCGGGAGGCGTCTTCTGCCGCGGTCTCGACCTCGCGAGCGTGTCCGGCGAGGGCGAGCGTGGCGCGGCCGCGCGCGCGCAGGCGATCGCCGTCGCGTTCGCGCGGTGCCTCGAGACGCTCCGCGGCTTCCCCAAGCCGACGATCGCGGCCGTCCGTGGCGAGGCGCTCGGAGGCGGCCTCGGGATCGCCGCGGCGTGCGACCTCGTGGTCGCGACCGAGAGCGCGAGCTTCGGCCTCCCGGAGACGCTCTTCGGCTTGCTCCCCGCGACCGTCCTGCCGGTGCTCCTCGAGCGCATGGCGCCCCAGAAGGCCCGGCTTCTCGCGCTGTCGGCCCAGGCCTGCGACGCGGTCCGCGCCCGCGACCTCGGGCTCGCCGACGACGTCGTGACCCCCGGCGAGCTCGAAACGGCGCTCAGGCGGTGGGTCCGCGTCCTCGCGCGCTCGGGGCCCCGCGCCGTCGGCACGATCAAGCGGATGACCGCCGAGGCCTCGGGCCTCCTGCTCGACGATGCGCTCGGGCGGGCCGCGGTCGCGAGCGGATCCCTCGCGAGAGACCCGGCCGTCCTCGGCGCGATCCGGGAGTTCCTCGCGGATGGTGTCGCGCCCTGGCTCCGCGACGAGGAGGACCCATGAGAGTCCTGGTCGAGCACGAGCCGGAGGGGATCTCGCGCATCGAGCTTCGCGACGAGGCGGCGAAGAACGCGCTCTCGGCCGGGCTCGTCGCCGAGATGCACGGGGCGCTCGAGGCCGTGGCCGCGAGGCAGGGCCTCAAGGTCGTCGTCCTCCTGGGTCTCCCGAAGGTCTTCTGCGCGGGCGCGAGCCGCGACGTGCTCGAGGCGCTCGTCAAGGGAGATGCCGGGCCGGACGACCTCCGCCTCGCGAAGGCGGTCCTCGACCTCCCCGTCCCGACGATCGCCGCCATGGAGGGACATGCGGTCGGCGGGGGGCTCGCGCTCGGCATCTGCGCCGACATCATCATCATCGCGCGCGAGAGCCGCTACGGCTGCAGCTTCATGAACCTGGGCTTCACGCCCGGCATGGGGACGACGCGCCTCCTCGAGCATGTGCTCTCGCCCGCGATCGCGCACGAGCTCATGTACACGGGCGAGCTGCGGAAGGGCTCCGAGCTCGAGGGGCGGAGCGGGTTCAACTACATCCTCCCCCGGGCCGAGGTCCGGCCCAAGGCTCTCGAGCTCGCCCGGAGGATCGCCGAGAAGCCCGCCGTTGCCCTCGCAGCCTTGAAGCGTACCCTCGCCCTCCCGAAGCGCCGCGCCTTCGAATCGGCGCACGCGCACGAGGCTGTCATGCACGGGGTCTGCTTCGCGCAGCCCGGGATCTCGAAGCTCATCGAGGAGAACTATGCTGAATGACCTCCGCGGCAAGGCCGTGCTCATCACCGGGGGGACGATGGGCATAGGCCTCGCGACCGGGCTCGCGTTCGGTCGCCAGGGAGCGCGCTGCACCCTGACGCACAAGTGGGGCACCGCGGACGAGAGCGAGGTCCTGCGCGCGTTCGCCGAGGCGGGGGCGCCGCCGCCTCGCATCGCGAACGCGGACATCTGCGTCGAGGAGGACATGGAGGCGCTCCTCCAGGAGCTCAAGCGCGAGCACGACCGGATCGAGGCCTTCATCTCGAACGTGTCGGTCGGCCTCGTGGTCAAGGGGCTCGAGGACTACAAGAAGCGCTCGCTCCTCCAGAGCATCGAGTACAGCGCCTGGCCCATGGTCGCCTACACGCAGCGGATCCATGAGGTCTTCGGCCACTACCCCCGCTACGTCGTCGGCCTCTCGAGCGGGGGACCGGACGCCTTCTACAAGAACTACGACTTCGTCGCCGCCTCGAAGGCCGTCATGGAGACGCTCTGTCGCTACATGAACTACCGGCTCTATGACGAGGGCGTGCGGATCAACGTCGTGCGCTCGCGGCTCGTCCGCACCGAATCCCTGCGCGCGACGTTCGGCCGCGACTTCGAGGAGTTCGCCGAGCGCTTCAACATGAAGCGTCAGTTCATCTCGTGCGAGGAGGTCGCCAACGCGATCCTCGCCCTCTGCAGCGGGCTCATGGACGGCGTGAGCGGTCAGGTGATCATGGTCGACCGCGGCACGGCTTTCTTCGACAACCTCATGCGCCTCTACGAAGAGCGCGACTCGTTGGACCTCTAGGAGGAGAACATGGCCGTGACGCGGGAGCAGATCTTCTCGGTCGTCAAGAAGCACCTCATGGATGCGCTCGAGGGCCTCAAGGAGGTCGACATCGACCCGACGCGCTCGATGAAGGACTACGGGGCCAACAGCCTCGACATGGTCGAGGTCGTCTCGCGCACCATGCGTGAGCTCAAGATCAAGGTCCCGCGCGCCGAGCTCGCCAAGCTCACGAACCTGAACGGCCTGATCGATCTGCTCCACCGGATTGCTGAAGACAAGGCCAAGAGCGAATCCAAGACCTGATCGCGCGAGCTCGACCTGGTCGCGGCGGGCCTCGCCAAGAACGAGAGAACACGACTCTTGGAAAGAGAGCGGGCTCCGCATCCCTGCGGAGCCCGCGCTTTCATCCAAGTGGGTGATAGAGGACTCGAACCTCCGACCTCCTGCATGTCAAGCAGGCACTCTAGCCAACTGAGCTAATCACCCGTGAACCGAGGATCCTAAGAGGCTACACCGGACGCGTCAAGACCTGTCGCATGTTCGATCCCGCTGGTACAACCGGGGCACGCATGTTCGGTAGCCACGAGGCACGCTGGGCCGCGCTCTACAGACAGCTCGGAGCGCTCGAGACGGCGGGGATCCCGCTCGGGACGGCCGTCAACAAGGTCATCGACGGACAGCTCGAGCGCGTGGGAACACTCCTCGACCAGGGAGAGGACCCCGGAACGGCCTGGCAGAAGGCGGGGTTCGCGCCGCTCGACGTGGCGCTCGTCAAGGCGGGGGCCAAGGGCGGCATGCTCGCCGCCACGTTCAAGGACCTCGAGAAGATCCACGAGGAGCGAGCCAAGGCGGCGAGGACCCTCGGCGTCACACTCGCCTATCCGGTTGGCCTCCTTCACCTCGCTGTATTCCTCCCGAACCTGGCACTTCTTTTCAGTTCGGGACTCCTGGGCTACGCCAAGGCGACCGTCGTGCCGCTCCTCATTGCCTGGGCCTCGCTCGCTGCCGCGGTCTGTCTTGGACGCGCGGCAAGAAAGGCCGCGCCCGCAGCCATCGACACGCTCCTCGCATCGATCCCACCCTTTGGAGCCCTCCTCAGGAAGCAGGCGATCGCGCACGGACTCCACGTCCTCGGGGCGCTCTACCGCGCGGGCGTACCCGTCCGCGACGCGGTCGACGCCGCGCGCGACGCGGCGACGCTCCATCCGGTGAGCATGGCCTTCTCCCGGATCGGCCAGAGACTAGACGCAGGACTCACGATCGGCGATGCGTTCCTCAAGGAGGAAGCCCTACCCGTTGAGGTACGCGAAGCCGGGAACACCGGTTCGATCTCGGGTCAGCTCGATGAGACGCTCGCGGGAGCGGAGCGGCAGCTTGTCGAGGAGGCGAAGATGCGCCTCCAGCTCATCCTCACAGCGACGCCCGTCGTCATCTTCCTCATCGTCGCCGCCTACATCGGCTACACGGTCATCACCTTCTACGTGGGTCACATCAACGAAGCGCTCAACATCAAGTGAGCAGCCTCAGCGACTCCCGGTGATCGCGAGGACGCCGTCGACGCCACGGCGAGCCATGTCTCCGAGCTCGCCGAGGGCGTGCCCGAGACCGCCGCGCACCGCGAAGCCACCCTCCGAGGTCGTCGAGGTGAGGAAGATCCCGCTCACGAGGACCGGGGCGAGGACGTAGGCCGAGAGCCTGAGCACGGCGAGCGAGCGCACCTTC
>FTGE01001162.1_pt1 | contig 30306 bp, 21 predicted proteins | sample 1640581 | NCBI WGS metagenome assembly FTGE01 (sample SAMEA3914789, study PRJEB12502) | metagenome | biome: forest; material: soil | place: Canada | collected 2011-07-03 | depth 0.3 m | reverse complement strand
GATCGACGGCGATCGCGCGTTCGGCATCGGCGAGGGCCTCGACGCCCATACCCTTCCGGCTGTAGGCGCTGCTCCGATTCACGTAGGGCCACCAGGCGCGCGGTGAAGAGCCGTCGAACTCGATCGCCCGGGTCAGGTCGAGGATCGCCTTGTCGGACTGCCCGAGCCGGGTCAGGACGAGGCCGCGGTTGATGAGCGCGTCGTAGTCGTTCGCGTCGATGTCGAGGGCGCTCGTGAGGTCGTGACGAGCGCCCTCGAGGTTGCCCTGGTTGCAGAGCGCCTTCCCACGGGCGATGAGAGTCGCGGTGTCGAGCTGGTTGATTGCCAGGCGTTTCGTGTACGCCTCGACCTCTCGCTCGAGATCCTCGGCAGACGGTGGAACGAACGAGGTTCTCCAGGCGGCGTCGCGCCTGGCTTCAGGACCAGAGAAGGCCGGAGCGTGGCGCGCCCAGATCTCCTCAGCCCCGAAGATAACGGCCGTTGCGAGGACGAATGGCCCCAAAGCGACGAGACCCAGGAAGACGGCCCGCTCGAGGAGAGGCCGTCTCGTTCGGGGGATCGATCCGCGGCACCCGAGCGTCGGACAGCGCTCCAGATCCGTGCGGCATTCTTCGTGGAACCTGGAGCCGCAACTGCCGCAATATCCATCCACGGCAGGGCGGAGCACGCCGTGGCAGACGGCGCACCGGAGCACGGTCGATGCTCGCGGCTTGATCCTCATGATCTCCATCGTAGCCACGGCATGAGTTGAGGACGAGGGATCCGGCCACAGCGACGTCGTCGCGGTCGCCGCCGACGTCCGGAACCTAGAGGAGACCGTTCACGCCTTTCACGTCTGCCCCGAGCCCCCGGCGGTCAGCCACCTCGGCCGCCCGAAGGCAAGCCCGTCGGCGAACGTCTCCTGGTCGGCGCTTCCCCGGTGGACGCAGGTCGCTCACGATCTGCCCCGGGGCGGGAAGCAAGCGATCATCGAGGGCTCGGACCGAGCCTGAGAGGGCACTGAGAGGCCTCACTCTGGACTCTTAGCCGCGGTCCGCGCGGTCAACGGTCCAGAGTGGCCCCGGATACCTATTCGAGGAGAGACGGGTTCAGGTACCCCCGGCCTGCTTGCGCGTCCCGGCGGCCGCGGCTTGAAGTGACCCCGGTTCAGGGAGCCCCGGCGAGCCGCTCGAGCGCCGCGCGGATCCGCGCCGGGATCGGTGCCGGCCGCCTCGAAGCGCGGTCCACGAAGACGTGGACGAAGTGACCGCGGGCGGCCGCGAGCGGCTCGCCGCGGCGGAAGATGCCGATCTCCCACCGGACGCTCGTGCGCCCGAGCTTCGACACGCGAAGCCCCGCCTCGAGCGCGTCCGGGAAGGCGAGCGAGCGGAGGAAACGGCACCCCGTCTCGGCGACGACCCCGATCACCTCGCCGCCCGCGACGTCGAGACCGGCCTCGGTGATGAGCCAGTTATTCACGGCCGTGTCGAAATACGAGTAATAGATGACGTTGTTCACGTGACCGTAGACGTCGTTGTCGTGCCACCGCGTCTCGATCGGGTAGAAGTGGACGTAGCGCTCGCGCGCCTCGCCGGTCGTGTCCTGGCTCACTTGTCCGCTCCGCCGGGGACGATGAGCTGGCGCACGGCGTGGCCCGAGGCCAACCGATCGAGCGCGACGTTCACCTCGTCGAGCCCGATCCGCGCGCTCACGAGCCGGTCGATCGGGAGCTTGTTGCTCCCGGCGAGGGCGAGGAAGCGCGGCACGTCGCGAGCGGGCACGCAGCCGCCCATGTAGCTGCCCTTCAAGGTCCGCTCCTCGGCCACGAACGCCGCGTGCGGGAGAGCGAAGCGGCGATCGGGGGCCGGGAGCCCCGTGCTCACGGTCGTCCCGCCCCGGCGCGTCACGCGATAGGCGATCTCGAGCGCCTCGGTCGAGCCGGCGGTCTCGAAGGCGAAGTCGACGCCGCCCGAGGTCGCGGCGAGAGCCCGCTCGACGCAGTCCCGGTCGCGAGCGCTGAACGTGTCCGTGGCTCCGAGCTCCCGCGCGAGCGCGAGCTTGTCCTCGTGGACGTCGATCGCGACGAGACGCCGCGCCGAGACGACACGGGCCCCGAGGAGCGCATTGAGCCCGACGCCGCCGAGGCCGACGACGGCGATCGTGCTCGCGGCAGGGACCTGCGCCGTGTTGAGGACCGCGCCGAGGCCCGTGAGCACGGCGCATCCGAAGAGCGCGGCGCGCTCGAGCGGAACGGCGGCGTCGATCTTGACCAGCGAGCGCCGCGAGACGACGGCGTGGCCCGCGAAGCACGAGACGCCCAGATGATGATGGAGTGCCTCGCCCCGGGACCGGAGGCGACGCTTCCCCGAGAGGAGCGTCGCCGCGGCGTTCGCGGCCGCGCCGGGCTCGCAGAGCGCCGGGCGCCCCGACCGGCAGGGCACGCACTCCCCGCAGCTCGGGACGAAGACCATGACGACGTGGTCCCCGGGCTCGAGGTCGGTGACGTTCGGCCCCAGGGCCGCGACGACGCCGCTCGCTTCGTGCCCGAGGAGCATGGGGAGAGGCCGGGGCCGGCTCCCGTCGACCACCGAGAGGTCGGAGTGGCAGAGGCCCGCGGCCATGATCTCGACCAGCACCTCGTCCGGGCCGGGGTCGTCGAGCTCGACCTCCTCGATCGCGAGGGGCCGGCTCTCGGCGTAGGGCTGGGGGAGACCGCTCCGGCGCAGGATGGCGGCGCGCGTCTTCATTGCGTGAGTCTATCTGAACCGCGACGAGGATCCGGCGGGAGGATCCATCGTCCTGGCGTCTCGCGCGCCGAGGCGGCGTGGGTCAGACTCGGCTCGTGCGCGTCGGCCCTTACGAGCTCCTCTCCGAGATCGGCAGCGGCGGCGCCGGGATCGCCTATCGCGCGCGCTCGCCCGAGGGCCGCGACGTCGTCGTCAAGGTGATCCGCGAGGTGGGCGATCTCGACGCGATCGATGCCTTCGAGAGGGAACGCCGACTCCTCGGGAGCCTGGCAGAGGCCGATGGATTCGTGCCGATCCTCGACGCGGGAAGGAACGGGGGCCGCGTCTACCTCGTCCTCCCCTACCTCTCCGGAGGGACGCTCGCCGAGCGGATCGGGAAGCTCGACCCGGCCGAGGCCGTCGCGCTCGTGCGGCGACTCGCGCTCTCGCTCGGGCGCGCGCACGAGCGAGGGATCGTCCATCGTGACCTGAAGCCCGGAAACGTGCTCTTCACGGCCGAAGGGGAAGCCCTGGTCACGGATCTCGGGCTCGCGAAGATCTCCCGCCGCGCCCCGGGCGAGGGCTCGCTCTCGACCACGGGCATGATCGCAGGGACGCCGGGCTACATGGCGCCCGAGCAGATCGAGGATTCGAAGCGGGTCGGTCCGGCGGCGGACGTCTTCGCCCTCGGCGTGATCCTCGTCGAGGCGCTCACGCGGGAACGGCCGTTCCCCGGAGCGAACGTCGTCGAGTATGCGCTCGCGCTCCGGAAGAAGCCCACCCTCGCCGGGCTCCCGCGCTGGCTCGAGCCGGTCGCGACGCGCGCTCTCGCCCTCGACCCGCGCGCGCGCTATCCGGACGGCGGCACGCTCGCGCGAGCACTCGTCCCGCCCCGTTCGAGGACGCGCCTCGCCGGCTTCGTCGCGGCGCTCGCGGCATCGGCCGCGCTCCTCGCGATCGTGTCGAGCCTCGCGCCGGCGAGGCCGTCGTCCCTCGCCCCGGTGCCCCCCGTCGCGATGCCCGCCGAGACCGCCGGCGAGCTCGTTCGAGAGAGCGAGGCCCGCCTCGCGGGCGGCGACAGCGCCGGGGCGGTCGAGCTCGCGAACCGCGCGCTCGCGATCGACCCGCGACTCGCGAGGGCCTTCGCTTGCCGTGCCGGCGCCCTGGGTGACCGGGGAGAGACCGGCAGGGCGGTCGAGGACGCGACACGCGCGATCGAGCTCGATCCCGGGCTCTCGCTCGGCTGGACTTACAGGGCGCTCGTTCGCGGGCTCGGAAGCGACCTTGACGGAGCGTTCGAGGACGCGACGCGTGCGATCGAGCTCGACCCCAGGGCCGCGCTCGCCTGGGCCGTGAGGGCGCACGTCCGGGGCCTGAGGGGAGACCGCGCGCGCGAGATCGAGGAGGAGACGCGCGCGATCGAGCTCGACCCGAAGCTCGTGATCGCCTGGGCGAACCGCGCCGGCGCCCGCAGGCTCGAGCGCGATCTGGACGGAGCGATCGCGGACGCGAACCGCGCGCTCGAGCTCGACTCGCGCGCCGTCTCCGCGTGGGTCGCCCGGGCCGCGGTCCGGACCGAGAGAGGAGACCTGGACGGCGCGCTCGACGACGCGACCCACGCTCTCGAGGTGAACCCTCGAAGCGCCTCGGCCTGGTCGATCCGGGCGGCCGTGCGCGGCAAGAAGGGGGATGCCGAGGGACTCCTCTCGGACGCGACGCGCGCGCTCGAGCTCGACCCCGCGAGCGCGACGGACTGGACGAACCGCGCCAGGGCACGGCGGATGAAGAAGGACTGGCGAGGCACGATCGAGGACGCGACGCGGGCGCTCGAGATCGACCGTCGCGCCGTCTGGGCCTGGGTGCACCGAGGGGCGGCGCTCGGCGCGGAGGGAGACATCGACGGGCAGATCGCGGACCTCACCCAGGCGCTCGCGCTCGACCCGACGGTCACCGAGGCCTGGACGAACCGTGGGAGGGCCCGCCTCCTCAAGGGCGACGTCGAGGGCGACATCGCGGACGCGACCCGCGCGATCGAGCTCGATCCTGGGTGCGCCGACGCCTGGGTCAACCGGGGAGCCGCCAGGGGAATCCGCCGCGACTTCGATGGCGCGATCGCGGACTCGACGCGTGCCATCGAGCTCGCCCCCCGGATCACCGAGGCGTGGATGAACCGTGGGCTCGCGCGCGACCAGAAGGGCGACATCCCGGCCGCCCGCGCGGACCTCCTGCACGTCCTCGAGATCGATCCTTCGGGGGCGGACGCGGCCGACGTGCATCGCTGGCTCGCCCTGCACCGCTGACGCACGCGCGAGAAGCGAAGCGACGTGGACGTCGCGATGCTCGATACGAAGCGCCCCCGAGGTCGTGAGTCCCTGTGCGCGCCGTCCCGGGGTCGACGTGTCCCCGGGACGGCTCTGACGGCTCAGAACGAGTCGTCGTCCGACTTCTTGCCGTCGCCCGACTTCGCCTTCGCCACGATCTTCTTGAACGCCTCCTCGCCGCGAATGTTGTCGAGGTCGGAGTCCTGATCGATCTGCTTCCACTCCTGGTAGCCGAGCTCGACCGCCTTGCCGAAGTGCTCGATCGCCTTGGCTTTCTTGCTCGCGAGCGAGAGCGCGCACGCGAGGTTGTAGTGGGCGATCTGCCGGTGCTGCGTCCTCGCGCTCTCGTCGAGGTCGTCGGACTTGCCAGCGATCTCGAGCACCTTCTCGAGGTCCGCGACGGCGAGGTCGTATTTCTTCGCCTGGATCTCCTTCACGGCCTTGGCCTGAAGCTGGTCGAGCTGGCTCCCGGCTTCGTCGTCGTTGCCGTCGTCGTCGTCGCCATCCGCGTCCTTCTTGCCGGTCGCCTTCGCGGGCTCGAGGACACGGAGGACGGGCTTGCCCTTCACACTCTTGAGCGCAAAGTAGACGCGGTGCGTCGCGGGGTCAACGGCGACCGTGTGCGCGTTAGCCGCGAGGTGCCCCTCGGCGACCTTCTTCACGTCCTGGCTCTTCGCCTCGCTCGCGGACCCGACCTCGAAGATGGACACGGTGCCGCTCTCGCTCGAGACATAGAGCCAGCGGAGACCCGGGTCGAACGCGAGCACGTCATTGCCGCGACCGATCGAGAAGCTCGTCTTCTCCTTCTTCGAGTCGAGATCGAGCACGACGAGCTTCGAGTCTCCCTGGCAGGCGAGGAAGGCGAGCCGCCGCTCGGAGTCGATGAGCATGCCGTGGTTCCCGTCTCCCTCGACCGCCGTGCGACTCACGATCGCGTCCTTCGCGGGGTCGATCTCCACGAGCTCGTTCGTCGTCTGGATGTTCACGAAGATGTGCTTCGAGCCTGAGTCGTACTGCGAGTTCCCGACCTCTCCGCCGAGCTCGATCGTCGCGACGCGCTTCTGCGTCTTCGTATCGATGACGGTCTCGGTCTTGCCGCTCTCGTCCGAGACGTAGAGCTTCTTCGTGACGGGGTCGTAGGCCATCCCGTCCGGGTAGTCGCCGCCGGGGATCCGATCCGTGATCTTGAGCGTCTTCTCGTCGATCGAGACGATCTCGTTCCGTCCCGTGGCCGAGGCGTAGCACCGCCCCAGCTCGGGGACGACGAGGACGCCGTGCACGGCGTCCACATCGGGGATGTCGGCGACGATCGACCCCTTCTCGGTGTCGTAGACGTGCACGACCCCGTCGCCCAGGTGCGCGATGAAGAGAAGGTGCGTCTTCTCGTCGAGGCTCTGGTAGTCGAGCCGGTTCGCCCGCCCGCTCAGCGGCACGTCGTTCAGCGCCTTGAGCGGGAGACCGTCCTCGCCGCGGGCGAGGCTCGACGGGAAGAGAGTCAGCGGAGCCGTCGCGAGGACGGCGAGCACGAGCGATCTCATTGAGCGACCTCCTTGAACGTCAGCGAGCGACGGGCCGGACGAACGCTCCGTCCGGCTTCCCCCGCTTCAACATCTCCTGGCAGTAAGCGTACAGGGCGTCGTAGACGATCCACTCCGCCGCGTTGACCTCGTGGTCGTTCTCGAAGCCGAGGTGCCTGAACCCCTCGGCGATCGCCTGGAGGCCGGCCGACTCGGGCTGGTTCCAGAGCTCGTTTGCCGTGTCGGCTCCGTTCACGATCCGGGCGAGGAGGGCGATCGCCGGGTCCCGGTCGAGCGCGTACTTCTGCACGATCGCATCGAAGCTGCACTCCAGCCCGTGGTGGCCGAGCTCGACCCCCGGCACGTCGTAGGGTGTCGCCCCGAGGCGCGCCGCCTCGCGCATGACCTGGGCGGCGGGGACGAAGACGAACTCCGCTTCCTTGTCGATGAACTTCTTGATGAGCCAGGGGCAGGCGACCCGGTCGACCTTCACCTTCTCGCGAGTGATCCAGCGCATGGGGAGCTCCTTCAGTGGGCCTTCTTGGCGGTCGCGCCCAAGGCGTGTCGTGTAGCATGGATTACAACGCATGTTCAAGCTCGAGGTGCGTCACTCGAGTGTAACGTTCCCCTCGGCAGCCATTCGTTGACTTCAAACGCCATTACTGGGTAGCTCGTATTACTTCACCGTGGGCACCACGCTCACGCGAAAGGGAGATGCCATGCGACTGAACCGTCTCATCGTCCCGTCCGTGCTCGCGCTCGGCCTCGTCGCCGGCCTCGCGGTCGCGGGCGAGTCGGAGAACCTCGCGCCGGAGTCGGTCCCGGAGGCGATCCGCGCCGTGGCGGCGAAGATCTTCAAGTCGGAGAAGGTCGTCTATCACAAGGTCACCGTCTACGAGGTCGAGGGCAAGGACGCGAAGGGAGCTCCTGTGAGCTACCTCGTCGACTCCTCGGGGGCCCCGTTCCGGAAGCTCGCGACCGAGACCTCGCGGACTCCCGCGGGGCGTCCGTTCCTCGGAGTGCAGCTCGCCCAGAAGGGCGAGGGCGCCGTCATCGGCGAGATCGTTGCGCGCACGGGAGCGGCGGCCGCGGGGCTCAAGGCGGGCGACCGTATCGTGAAGGTCGGGGACACGGCCGTGAGCTCGCCCGAGGAGCTCGTCGCCGCGATCGGGAAGCACGCTCCGGGCGAGAACGTCTCGCTCACGATCGAGCGCGACGGCTGGAAGAAGGTCGTGTCGGCGACGCTCGGGAGCCGCAAGGATGACGACGGGGATGACGGCGACGACGACGACGACCGCGGCGCCCAGGGCATGAAGAAGCACCACGACGAGAAGGGCGAGCATCACGGCGGCAAGGACGACGACGACGACTGAGCTCGAAGCCTCCAACCCTGTCTCTCTCCTTCGGGGCGCCGGTGGAAGACCACCGGCGCCCCTCTCTCGGGCCATGCACTGGGGGATCGCGTCCTCGGTTCCTTCGCATGGAACGGGCCAGCGGTCCCAAGTCACGGGGCCGTCTCGTCCGAGGGATCATCCGAGGGGACGGCGGCTGCGCCTCACCTGAGTCAAAACGACATGCTCTAACTCACGGGAACGACGTCAGTACGAGCTCCAAGCTCATTCGACGGACTTGACGCCGCGGAACCCGATGTCGGCGTCCCGTTTGGTCGGCTCATCGCTGTCGCGGAACCAGGTCCGACAGTTGGGATCCGACTCGCGCCAGCTTCCGCCGCGTGTGACCCTCCGGGTTCCCCCGGTCGGTGGCTTGACGTCGCTCGCCGCGTAGCGGGAGTAGGCGTTCTCGTCGTACCAGTCCTCGCACCACTCGACGACGTTGCCCGCCATGTCGAGGACGCCGAAGGGCGATGCTCCGGCCTTGAACTCGCCGACCGGCGTGGGGCCTCCGTGTGAATTCCCCGAGTTCAGGCGGCTCTCGTCCCAGTCGTCTCCCCAGGGATATCTCCGCCCATCGTCGCCGCGGGCCGCCTTCTCCCACTCCGCCTCGGTGGTCAGCCGGAGACCGACCCAATCGCAGAACTCCTTCGCGTCGTACCACGTGACCTGGACGACGGGGAGGGCGTCGCGGTCGGGCCCGGGGAGGGGCTCCGACCTTCCGGTAGCCGAGCTGAAGGCGCGGTAGTCCCGGAGCGTGGTCGGCGTGAGAGCGATCCAGTAGCCCCTGGACATCGGATGGCGGTGCTTGGGACGGTGCGACTGAGGCCCCGTCGCGAGGACCTCATCCGACCCCATGGTGAAGTCGCCCCGGGGCACGTAGACCATCTCGATCTCGAAGCCCCTCTGCGTGTCCCAGGTGAGGATCGGCGCGGTCGCGCCTCGCTTCATCCCCGGGGGGAGGGGCTCCTTCGCCCAGCCGACCGGTCCCTTCCGCCGAATCCGCGCCTTGACGGGCGGAACGGATCGTCCACCCGGGTCCCGTCCAGCCACCTCGAGGACGACCTCGCCGCTCTCGGGGACCGGGACCTCGAAGGACCAGGGGCCTGCGTCCTCTGAACGCTCGATCCGTTCCCTCCCGGCAGCGACGAGCGAGGCGAGAGGACCCGTCGAGCGAACGACGACGCGACAGGTGGCGACCTCGGCCGCGACCTCGCCCGGAGCCTCGATCGTGATGGCGGGGAGCTGGCCGGGCTCCGGAGTCCGGAGGAGCGGGATCGCCGCCGCGAGCAGGGCTCCCGCCGCGAGGGCGACGAAGAGTCCGAGACGGAGCTTGCGCGACGGGGCCCTCGCGTCCGCGGGCGGCGCTACGCCCGCGAGGCGCTCGAGGTCCCGGGCGAGATCGCCGGCCGTGCCGCGTTCCTCGGGCCTGGGCCGCATCGCGCGCGCGCGCACGCTCTCGAGCTCGGGAGGCGCTCCCGGGGCGGCCGTCGGCTCGCAAGGCGAGCCGAGCATGGCGAGCAGGGCAATGAGCGACTGCGCCTCGTGAGGAACTCTCCCCGCGAGCGACCGGTACAGGATGGCTCCGAGCGCGTAGACGTCGACCGGAGGTCCGCTCTTCCCGTGGAGCGTCTCGGGAGCGAGGTAGTCGGGCGTCCCGACGATGGAGCCCGACTGCGTGAGCGAGCTCGCCTGGTCGACGAACCGCGCGAGCCCGAGGTCGGCGACGAGCGGCTCGCCGTCCACCCTCCGCACGAGCACGTTCGCGGGCTTCAAGTCACGATGGGCGACGCCGCGCGAGTGCGCGTGCTCGATCGCGCGCGCGATCTTCGCCACGATCACCGCGGCCTCGCGCCAAGGGAGGGTCCCCTGCCGCCGGAGGCGCACTTCGAGCGTCTCCCCGTCGACGAGCTCCATGACGCACGCGAGAGCGGTCCCTGCGTCGAGCTGGGCGTGGAGCTTCACGATGTTGGGGTGATCGAGCGCCGACTGCGCCACGACCTCCCGCTCGAAGCGCTTCCTCGCCTCCGGGTCGACGGCTCCCCCCGGGATCACCTTCACCGCCACGAATCGTCCGAGCCCGGCGTGATAAGCCTTCCACACCTGCCCGCTGGCGCCCTTCCCGAGGAGCTCGCCGAGGACGACCGGACCGAGTGGCGCGCCCGCGGCGAGGACCGGCGGCTTGGGGAGGGGCGCCGGTCGGGCCTTTGCCGCGAGGTCGACGATGGCGCCGCAGGCGGGACAGGCGAAGCGCGTCGCTCCGTCGGGCGCGAGCGAGGTCACGCCGCAGGCGCATCGGGCCGACTGGCGCGTGACGTACGCCCGGACGGCCGCGGCCTCGCGCGCGTCCAGGGTCCTCGAGCGCTCGAGGGCATCGACGAGCGAGCCCTCGGAGGGCGCGGCGGCGGCGGCGGCGAGCGCTCGCCCGAGGCCGAGCCGGACGAGGGCCGAGAGCTCGAGCCGACGGCGCTCGGTCTCGTCCGCCATCAGCCTTTCCGCTTCTCGATGCCGTAGCGGCGGATCTTCAAGTAGAGCGTCTTCCGGCCGATCCCGAGGCTCTGGGCCGCCTGGACCTGGTTCCAGCCGAGCTTCTCGAGGCGCTCCGCGATCGCGCGGCGCTCTATGTCCTCGAGCGTGCCGGCGAGAGGAGCCGCCCGTTCCCCGGCAGGGACCGCGAGCGGCTCGGGAGCCGGCGCGTCCCCGAGCACGTCCTCGACCTCCGCCGGCGTGATGGCGCGACCACGGAGGACGAGGGCCTGGAGGACGTTCTCGAGCTGGCGGACGTTGCCCGGCCAGCCGTGCTCCTCGAGGCGCGCGATCGCCGCCGGCTCGATCGCCGGAGTCTTCGCTCCCGCGGCGGTCGCGAGTCGCGGCAGGAGGTGGCGGACGAGGAGAGGCACGTCGCCGCGACGCTCGCGGAGCGGCGGAAGCCGGACCTCGACGCCCGCGATCCTGAAGTAGAGGTCGTGGCGGAACTCGCCGCGCTCGACCATCGCCTTGAGGTCGCGGTGCGTCGCGGCGACGACCCGGACGTCGACGGAGCACGCCTCGCGGCCTCCGACCCGGCGCACCTCGCCCTCCTGCAAGGCGCGGAGGAGTGCGGCCTGCATGGCCGCGGGCATCTCGGCGACCTCGTCGAGGAACAGGGTCCCGCCGTGGGCCTGCTCGAGGAGGCCCGGCCGCGACGCGGTCGCTCCCGTGAACGCGCCCGCCTCGTGGCCGAAGAGCTCCGAGGCGACGAGCTCGTCGGAGACCGCGCCGCAGTCGACCGCGACGAAGGGCCCCTCCTTGCGGGGGCCGTAACGGTGGATCGCGCGCGCGACGAGCTCCTTCCCGGTCCCGCTCTCGCCGCGCACGAGGACGCTCGCGTCGCTCTCTATGACGCGGTCGACGAGAGCGAGCGTCGTCTGGAGACCGTGATCTCGCGTCACGAAGTCCTCGTAGGCATGGCGGAGCGAGACGGCCCGCTCGGGGATCTCGGGCAGGCTCCCGGGGCCCGCCCGCCGCGCACGCGCCTTGTCCTCGGCCGCGGCGGCTGCGAGCACGGCGAGGCGCGACCCCGTGCGTGCCGCGCGGACGGCGAGGCTCGCGCAGTCGGCGAGGACCTCGAGGAGACGGACGTCGGTCGCGGCGAACGAGCCGGGCCCGCTCGAGTCGCCGTAGATGACTCCCGCGATCCCGCGAACAGAGGGAAGGACGATGGTGTCCACGGCGGCCCCGTGCCGGCGGCGGTCGGCGAGGAGCGGGACGCAGAGCGCCGAGCGGATCCCGAGCTCCTGCGCGCTCCGCGCCGCTTCGTAGCGGAGCCAGGCGCGCACGTCCGGGAGGACGACCGGCTTCGCCTTCTCGAGCACGTCGGCGACGATCGTCGTCGAGTAACGAAAGTCGTCGCTCCCGAGGACCCTCCCGTTCCTGGCGAGGCCGACCTCGAAGGCGAGGGTGTCCTCCTTGTAGAGCATGAGGAAGCCCCGGTCGGCGCCCGTCTCGCCCAGGATGGCACGGAGGATCGCGTGGAGCGGCTCGGCCGTGCCGCCGCTCGCGCAGAGCGTCCGCGCGACGCGTGCGATGAGATCCAGGTGCGGCGGCGACGCGCGAACCTGCATCGCGAGGGCGAGCCGTTCGACGGCCTGCGAGGCGAGGCTCTCGTCGAGGATCTTGAGGACCGATGCGAGGTCCGCGAGGACAGAAGGGTCGTCGAGGGCCACCATCTCGCGGAAGAGCCGCGTCAGCTTGTCGCGTGCCTCCGCCGCGTTCCCGAGGGCGGACTCGGCGCGGGCGAGCTTGAGCGCGGCGCGCGCGGCGGAGCGCGGATCGCCCGGCGGCAAGCTCCCGAGTCCGCGGAGGAGGTGCGCGCGGGCGCTCGTGGCGTCACCGGCCGCGAGGTAGGCGGCTCCGAGGGCGATGCGCGCGATCGACTGCGCGGGCGCGTCTTGGACGAGAGCGCGCGCGAGGCGGTCGGCGAGCCACGGGGCCTTCGTCCGGTCCTGGAGGAGGAGAGCGTCGACGGCGCCGAGGGGGTCCTCCGACGCGCCCTGACCGAGCTCCGCGAGCGCGGTCGCCAGGGGGTCGTCCACCGAGGCCGGCATTCCCGGAATGTAGCCGTTGCTCCCGACCGTCGCACGACTCGACGGTCGCACGTGGGGCTTGTCCTTATGACTCACTTGAGCCGGCTCCAGGACGTGAGCGTCGTGGCGCGCGTCCGACGCAAGATTAGGCGCGACGTGGGGTTCTCTCGGAGGAGACCCGCGCGAGAGGGTGATGGCTCGTCCCCTGCAAACGGCTCCTCCGCGGAAAGGGAGCGCGTCATGCGGGCTTCGTGCTGGGTCTTCCTCCTCGCTTCTTCCCTGGGATGCGGCTTCGGCGGCGGAGGAACCGCCGCCGCTCCAGGGTCCACCGTTGCACCGGTCTCGACGGCGAGCCCGACGGGGCCGCCGGCTCTCGTGCGGGCCGTGATCGAGACGGACGGCCTCACGCTCGCGAGCGCCGGCGTCGGCCAGCAGCTCACGCTCACCGGGGTCTTCTCCGACGGGCATCCGCGCGACCTCACCCGCGCGGCGACCTGGACGTTCCTCGACCCGGCGGTCGCGGTGGTCGACTCCGCCGGCATCGCGTGGGCGAGGGCCGCGGGCGACACGCGGATCCAGGCGTCCGTCATGGGCGTCGTCGCGACGGGGACGCTCCACGTGACAGCCGGGGCCGTCGCTCCCGTGTTCACCGCGAGCACGCCCGTCGTCTCCGCGCCCACCTGGGTGAACGACGTTCGCCCGCTCCTCGAGAGCACGCTCAACTGCCGTCAATGCCACCTGCACCCCAAGGGCCGCTTCAAGATGACCCTCGACGGCGACGTGGACTACGTCTTCATCACCCGGCACGGCTACCTCGAGACACAGGCCCCCACCCTCTCGCGGCTCCTCCTCAAGGCGACGAACCAGATCGTGCACGGGGGTGGTCAAGCCCTCCTCATGACGGACTCCGCGGTCCCGCTCCTCGAGTCCTGGATCGCGGCCGGCGCACCCTACGACTCGGCGGGAGGCGCTCCGCCGCTGACGGAGACGACGGCGGTCGCCGCGCTTCCCTTCCCCAACGCGCTCGTCGCGACGCCGATGTCGCGCAACCTCGTCGACCGCGCCGCGCAGCAGCAGCTCGTCGTCCTCGCCTGGTGGAAGGCGGGCGACCTCGTCGCGGACGTGACGCGCTCGGCCGAGATCTCCGTCTCGGATCCGAGCGTCGGGACCATCGACTCGAGCGGGCTCGTATCGGCGCAGGGGAGCGGGATCGTCCAGCTCACGGCGAGCTGGGCCGGCCTCGAGGTCACCGCGAGCTATGCCTTCGATCCGGCGGCGCCCCTCGCCGACGGCGACGCCGTGAACCAGATCGTGCTCGTCCCCGGCGCGCCCCCGATCGAGCGCTCGCTCCGGGCCTCGAGCGCGAGCACGAGCACGAGCGGGACGACGGGTTCCCCCTCCTTCGCGAAGGACGTGGACCCCCTCTTCTACGGAACGCTCGGCTGTGGCAACTGTCACACGACCCTGGGCGCGTCGCGTTCAAGCTCTTCAACAGCGCCGGGACCGACTTCACGCAGATCACGAAGAACGGTCTCCTCGACGCCAGGAACGCCGCTGCCTCGCTCCTCCTCACGAAGCCCGTGAACGCCGACGGCTCGCACCCCGGGGGCAAGGTCCTCGACCCCTCGAGCGCGGCCTACCGGACGATCCTCGCCTGGATCACGAGCGGTGCGCAGCCCTGACCCCGTCCTGCGCCGACCCGGACCCTTCGTGGAGCAAGGTGATTAGTCCGGGTGATCGTGCCGGTGGTGCAGATCGGGATCGTGGTGGTGGGAGTGCGTCTCGACCTCGTGCGTGTGGACGTGGGCATGCCGCGCGCCCGGAGGCACCACTTCGTCGTGATCGTGCCGGTGGTGGTCGTCGTGCGTGTGATCGTGCGTGTGGCTCGTCGCCTCGTGCACGTGCTCGTGAACGTGTCGCCCCGTGAGCATGAGCGCGATGCCGATCGCCATGAGAACGGCCGCGCCGACCTGGAGACCCTCGAGTGACTCCCGCAGCACGACCCACGAGATGACCATTCCGACGAAGGGCGCGGTCGAGAAGAGTGCCTGAGCTCGCGTGGCTCCGAGGTGGTGCGACCCGGCGATGTGGAGGAGGATCGAGACACCGTAGCCCAGCGTGCCGATCCCGAGTGCGGGCAGGAGGAACCGAGCGCTCGCCGGTGGTCCTTCGAGCACGATGCCGAGCGAGAGGTTCAGGACGCCCGCGACGAGGCCCTTCGCGAGCGTGATCTGCGCGGGCGTGTAGCCGTCGATCACGGAGACGAGGTTGTTCTCGAGCCCCCAGCAGACGCACGAGAGCGCGACGAGCCCGGCGGCAGGCCCGAGCGTGAAGTTCGACGGCGAGGCGAGGAGGCCACCGGCCAGCGACACGAGCGCGACCGCGGTCCACGTCTTGCAGGTCATGGGCTCCTTGAAGAACGCCCATGCCAGGAGAGCGGTCGCGACCGTCTCGAGGTTGAGCCAGAGGGACACGCTCGCGGCGGGCGCCGCGGCGAGCCCGGTGAGGAGGAGCACCGGTGCCAGGCAACCCCCGAGGAAGACCGCTGCGACGAGCCGCCCGATGTGCTTGCGCTGACGCCGGAGCTCGGGCGAGCCACCGCGGCGCGCGAGCGGGAGCACGGCCGCCGCGGCTCCCAGGTAGAGGAGACCGGCGAGGGAGAGCGGTCGCACTTCGCCGAGGATCGCCTTCGACGCGGGCGTCGAGGCTCCGAAGAGCGCGGCGGCCAAGAGGCACTGGAAGACCGGAACGGCGCGGCCAGAGCTGGCCATGGCTTCAATCTATCAGGGCTCTGCGCTGGTGGACTCTCGCTGCAGCCGAGCAGTAGGCCGATCGTGGACGCGGCCAGAGTCACCTCGGCGCCGTGCCCGACTTCCTTGGGATTTGCGCAGGTTCGTGAAGGTGCCAAGGCTTGGGCGTTCTACGAGGTTCGCCCTCGCCGTCGCGCTGGCCGCGCCCTCGGCTTGCGCGCGCGGGACGGCACCACGGGCCGGGCGGCTTCGGTCTCGAAGGCCGTCTTGAGTGCGGAGAAGAGCGGATAGGCGGCCAGGATGAGCGCCTGGTCGTCGGAAACGTTCTGTATGAGACCGGCGATCACGGCGACGAGCCCCGTGTGCTCTTGCCGGTCGAACTTCTCGTCGTTCAGGTCGGCGTTGTGGACGACCTGGGCGACCGTCGCGAGGCCGGGAGAGTCGAGGCCGAAGCGCCGCACGAGGACCTCGAAGGTGCAGTCGTCTCCCTCGTGCGTGAAGTCTCCTCCGAAGGTGTCGAAGGTGAGGGCGTCGCGGGCGGGCTTCTCTCCCTCGGCGAGAAAGCCGAAGCGTGCCGCCGGGTCGATGAAATGGCGTATGAGCCAGGCGCTCGCGAGGCGATCGACCTTGGGGCGCGCGCGCGTCGCCCAGAGCCTCCCCTGGTAGGACGCGCGGTCGAGGGGCGGAGACTGGTGGCCGAGGGCGCCCGGAGGCCGCTCCCCGCTCTCGATGAGCGTGCGGGCCTGCTCGACGAGGGCCCGGACGCGCTGGCCCCCCGGCGCCTTGAAGAAGTCTATGCGCGCCACCTCCTCGAGCCGTTGCGCCGCGCGGCGGAGCTCGGCGCGGAGCCGGGAGGTGTCCCCGGACTGCTTCGCCTTCTTCACGACGGGCTCGAGCTCGCTCTCGATCTCGGTGTAGTCCGCGTCACGGAGTGCGTTGAACCTCTCGACGAGCGCCTCGTCGTCGAGCCCGGTGATCGAGGTCAGGTGGGCGATCTGCGCCTCGCCGCCCACGGCACGGACCTCGCCCGCGATCCAGTTCGCCATCTCCGTCGCGTCGCCCGTCGAGGGGAGGAGGTAGACCGAGTCCCGGATCCCGAGAGCGCCGCTCTTCTTGAGCTTTCGCCAGGTCGAGACGCGCGCCTGCGCGCTGGCCCCACTCGGCAGGCCCACGATGAGGAGTAGCCAGCGCGTCTGGCTCATGGGTCAAAGCTTCTAAGGTCTTTGAAGGACCAGGTCAACCATGTAGATACGGCGGATCGCCGCTGAGGGCGACGGCGCACGTATCAGATACTACGTGGCTCGGCCAGTGAATCCATGAGACTCAATGGGGGCATGCGAAACGGATCTGCGACCGACACTTGCGACGTGAGGCGGATGGGGACGCAGCGCTCACTAGTTACGTCCGGGTATGTAGCTTGCTTTTCAAGGGGCAGCGGGAAGGGACTCATGTCACACCTTCGTATCGGTCCGGGCGCGCTCCTTTCGATCTTGCTCGCCGCGACCGTGGCACGCGCCGACAACGACGTCATGCTGCAGGGGTTCTACTGGGACAACTCCGGTGGGTGGTACAAGGTCCTCCGTGAACAGCTCCCCGAGCTCAAGAAGGCGGGGATCACGGCGATCTGGCTCCCTCCTCCGACCAAGTGCGACGGTGGCGCGAGCTCGAACGGCTACGACCCGTTCGACCACTATGACCTTGGCGAGTTCGACCAGCACGGCTCGGTCGCCACGCACTTCGGGACCAAGCAGGAGCTCATCGACCTCGTCGCGCTCATGCATCAGTCCGGGATCGCAGCCTACGCCGACGTCGTGCTCAATCACATGATGGGCGCTCAGCAGGAGGACAACCCTCTCACCCAGCAGAAGACGTGGACCCGCTTCAGCTATCAGCACCCGGCGCCCGCCGGCGCTCCGGGCTGGGCCGACGTCGAGCGCCTCCTCGGCCGCTCCAGCCCGCACGGCCAGGACGAGCCCTACCTCTTCAACAAGACGTGGATGGACTTCCACCGGAGCGTCGAGCACAACGACGAGAACGGTGAGCGTCACGCGGCCGCCTTCGGCTCGGACCTCTGTCAGGCTCATGCCTGGGTTTCGGGCGGCCTCAAGCTCTGGGGCGACTGGCTCACGAGGACGGTCGGTTACGACGGTTACCGGGTCGACTTCGCCAAGGGCCTCGACGAGGGCTTCCTCAACGACTTCCTCAACTACGGCGCCATGAAGGGCAAGTTCGCCGTCCGCGAGTACTGGGAGGGCGACGCCAACAACCTCGACGGCTGGTACAACGAGGCCGGCTCGGCGAGCGTCTTCGACTTCCCGCTGTTCTTCAGGGCGCTCAACCCCATGTGCAACGACACCTCGGGGAACAACTTCAAGATGTCGTGGCTCGACGGCGCAGGCTACGCGGCGAAGAATGCGTTCCGGACCGTCACCTTCGCGGAGAACCACGACACGGACCGATCGAACGCGATCACGAACGACAAGATCCTGGCCTACGCCTTCATCCTCACGATGGAGGGCTACCCCTGCCTCTTCTACAAGGACCTCTACGTCTACGGCATGAAGGACAAGATCTTCGAGCTCGTCGACGTGCGGCGGCGGTTCGCGGCCGGCAAGACGAGCACGCTCTGGAAGGACGACCACCTGTTCATCGCCCAGAGGAACGGGAATCCCGGCCAGATGGACGGTCTCCTCATCGCGCTCAACAACAGCGCGACCGACACGCGGGGCGAGTGGATGAGCGTCAAGAGCGAGTGGGCCAACAAGGTCCTCAAGCTCTACTCGTGCGCTGGCAACATCAACGCCGACAACCAGGACAAGTTCACGGGCGAGACGTCCGACGTGACGGTCCAGGCGGACGGCCGCGTCCGTATCTGGGCGCCCCCTCGCGGCTATGCGATCTACGCCTTCGACATCGGGCACGCGCTGACGGGGATCAACGCCCAGATCGATCAGCTCCAGCAGGAGCCCAGGACGCCGGAGAACCGGAAGAAGCTCAAGGAGCTGATCAGGGAGCGTGATGCTCTCACCAAGCAGGTGGCAGACGGGTTCCACCCGCGGAAGGACGGGCCCGTGACGGGCAAACCGGACGGGTTCGATGCCCCGCCGGTCATCCAGAACCCCGAGTGGGACAGTCCGGCCAGGCCGACTCCGCCTCGGCCGAGCCCGCGCCCGGATCTGGGGCCATCGGCGAGCACGCCGGGCTTCCTCGGCCCGCTCGACAACACCCATCATTGAGGGACGGGACGCCTCGCGCCGCGACGAGCGCGCTCGTGACTACTCGTCGCCGTCGTCGTCTTCCTTCTCGGCCTTGCCCTTGCCCTCCTTCTTGGGCGCAGCCGGGAGGTCCGCGACCTCGGTGTCGATCGTGAGGTCGTCGAAGTGGATGACGCTGTCGGCCTTGGTCCAGAGCCCCACCTTGCCCGCGTCCTTGAAGGTCGCGTCCTGCGCCTCGAAGAGCGGTTTCTCGTCGTAGTGGACCTGGAAGCGATCGCCCTTGGCCACGAGTTTGAGCGTGTGCCACTTGCCGGTCTCGACCTTCGCGTTCACGCCAGCGAACTGCTTCCGCTTGCCCTTCACGACGTGGTAGAGCCGGACGTTGTCCTCGAGGGCGTTCGCGCGCGTCACGTAGTAGTTGTCCTTGTCCTGGTAGCGGACGACGATCCCGGCGCCCTGATCCACCTTCCCCGCGATCGGCTTGAAGCGGACGGAGACGCTCACGTCCTTGGCCGAGACCTTCTCGTAGACGCAGAGCGGAAAGCGGTAGTCCGTGTCGTCGGTGCTCGTCTGGGCGAGGGCTTTTCCGCCGCTCGGGGCGGTCTTGTCCTCGACGATCGTCCACTTCACCTCGCCCCCGCCGCCCGTGAGCGCGGTCGTGAAGTCCTGGGGCACCTTGCCGACCTCGTCCTTGTCGAAGTCGATGACGACCGGCTTCCCGGCCTTCTTCCCGTCGTCGCCGCGAGCGATCGCGACGAGCGCGCAACCTGCAACGAGGAGCGCGGCCGACGTCCGCGCGAGGAGGGTCACTCTCATACGAAGTCCTTTCCGGCCCCCAGCGAGCCGACAAGCGTAGTGTAACACAGGCTACATTGCGTCTCGGGCAGGCGCTCCGTTGGCATGAGGACGCAATCTCTTAGTGCGTCGAGGTCCTGCGTAATGGGTGCTACGCTTGCGCGGGCAAGACGATGCGGAAGCGGCTCCCCTTACCGACCTCGCTCGCGAGCTCGAGCCGGCCCCCGTTCGCCTCGACGGCCCACTTCGAGATCGCGAGGCCGAGGCCGGTGCCGCCGAGCTCGCGCGAGCGCGACGTGTCCACGCGGTAGAAGCGATCGAAGACGCGGTCCCGGTGCTCCGGGGCGATGCCGGGACCCTCGTCCACGACCTCGAGGACGGAGTCGCCGCTCCGCTCCGAGACGAGGATCCGGATCGGCTTCCCCTCGGAGCTGTACTTGATCGCGTTGTCGACGAGGTTGATGACCGCCTGTCGCAGGACGAGCCGGTCGACGCGCGCCCGGATCTCTCCGCTCGCTTCGACGGCGACCGTCTGGCGCCGCTCCTCGGCGAGCACGCCGAGGTGGCCCGCGACCTCGTGCGCGAGCTCGGCGAGGTCAGTCGGCTCCGGGTTCAACTTGACGCGACCGGCGTCGGCCCTCGAGAGCGTGAGGAGGCTGTCGACGAGCCGCGCGAGGCAGTCCGCCTCCTCGAGCATGCTCCCTATGACCTCGTGCGCGGTCTTCACGTCTGCGCCGCCGCGCAGGGCGACCTCGCCCACGCTCCTGAGCGCCGTGAGCGGGGTCCTGAGCTCGTGCGAGGCGTCGGCCGTGAATCGGCGGAGCTGGTCGAACGAGCGCTCGAGGCGGTCGAGCGTCTCGTTGAAGACCCGCGCGAGCTGGCCCAGCTCATCCTGCGGGTTCTCGACCGGGAGCCGCTCGGCGAGCCTCTCCGCCGAGATGCTGCGCGCGCGTTCGGCCATCTTCCCGACCGGCGCGAGCGCTCGGCGCGCGAGGAGGTAGCCGCCCACGCTCGCGGCGCCCACGGCGAGCGGGAGGCCGAGGGCCAGGATCGCGAGGAGCTCCCGGAGCTCCCGGTGGACGGGCTCCTCGAGCCGTGCGGCGCGGATGAGGACCGAGACGCCGTCCGCCGTGCAGAGCGCGGTCATCTCGCGGACCTCGAGACCGATCGCCGTCGAGCGAGCGGCGGCAGGGCCCGCGGGAGCCGCGGCGGAGAACGGACTCGTCCCCGGCTTCGCGGGATCGCGGCAGAGGAGCTGGCCGCTCGTGCTCCAGACCTCGACCCACTTGTCGGGCTCCTTGCCGGCCTCCTCGTGGTGGAGCGGCCGCCAGCGCACGCCTCCGTCGGGCGTGCGCTCGAGCATCTGCTCCGCGGACTCGATGTCTTCGTGGACCTGGTCGTCGAGCCGCTCGTGGAGGCTCCGCTCGAGAAACCCGAAGACGAGCGCCGCATACAGGACCAGGACGAGCGCGAGCGCGCCCGCGTACCAGAGCGTGAGGCGGACGCGGACGCTCCGGGGCCAGCTCACGCGGACGCCCCCTCGCGCACCATGAAACCGACGCCGCGCACCGTCTCGATGAGCTTGGGCTCGAAGCCCTCGTCGACCTTCTTCCTGAGGCGCGCGATGTGGACGTCGATCACGTTGTCGAGCGGGGTCGCGCGCGCGACCTCCTTCCAGACGTCGCGCGCGAGCATCTCGCGCGAGACGAGCTGGTCCTTGTGGCGGAGGAGGTACTCGAGGAGGTCGTACTCCTTGGCGGTCAGGGTCAGGGCCGTCGTCCCGCGCGCCACCTTCCGCGTGAGGAGGTCGATCTCGAGGTCCGCGGCCTTGAGGCGGAGGAGCTGATCGGGCCGTCCCCGCCGGAGGAGGGCCCGGATCCGCGCGAGGACCTCGCCGATCGCGAAGGGCTTCACGAGGTAGTCGTCGGCCCCGGCGTCGAGGCCGAGGATCCGGTCCTCGACCGCGTCGCGCGCCGTGAGCACGAGGACGGGCGTCGCGTCCCCGCGCTTGCGGAGCGCGGCGAGGATCTCGAGCCCGTCGCGGCCCGGGAGACCGAGGTCGAGGACGATCACATCGAACTTCTCGGAGCTCGCGCGGAAGAAGGCCTCCTCCCCGTTCCGCGCCACGATCGCCTCGTAGTGCTCCCCCTCGAACGCGGTCTTGAGCGATCGCGCGATCTTGGCTTCGTCTTCGACGATGAGGAGGCGCAAGGGTTCCTGGACCGATGATGAGGCCATCGCCCCGGGGACGCTACTGACAGGATCCTGAATTCTTCGTCAGGATCCGAGCTGTCAGCGCCCCGGGAGGTCGCCGAGCTGGACGACGAGCCGGTACTGAGCCTTGTTGTAGGCGACGATCGCCTCGACGACGCGAGTCGCCGCTCGCGTCCGCGCCTCCTCGGCGGCGAGCACCTCGACGGCGATCCCGGTCCCCTGCTCGAGGCGGTACCTCGCGGTCGCGCGCGCCTCGTCGCCAGCCTTGAGCTCGTCCTCGGCCGCCTCGACCGCCGCGCTCTGGGCCCGGATGTCGGCGTAGGTCTCGACGACATCCCGCCGGATCCTGTCGCGGAGATCGTCTTCCTCGACCCGGGCCGCCCGGAGCCGCGCGGACGCGGCGCGTGCCTGGGCGTAGTCTCCGAGGCCGAGACCATGCAGGACCCAGCCGCCGCCTACGAAGAAGTCCTGGCGATCGCGGAGGCTCCCGAAGTTAGCCCCCTCGAAGCCCACGCCGCCGAACCCTCCGTTCGTTCCGCTGCCGAGCCCTCCGGGGATCGTCGGGATGAACGGGCTCACGTGCGCCGCGGTGCTCTCCTCGTCGGCTGCATCGCGACGCAGCTTCTGCGCGCGGAGGTCCGGCCGTCCCTCGAGCGCCCGGGAGACGAGCTCGGTCAACGGCCTGTCGGGAGAGATGAGCGTGATCGGTCGCGCCTCGCGGTCGGCCGTGTAGAGCACGATCGTCGGGTCGAGTCGCAGCACGGTCGCGAGCCGCGCCGACGCCACGTAGAAGCGCTTCTCGGCATCGATCAGGGCGCGCCGGGAGTTGCCCACGTCGGCCTCGGCCTGGAGCGTGTCGACGCGGACGCCGAGCTTCGCGCGCTCGCGCGCCGAGGCGACGCCGCGAAAGGCACGCGAGTGCTCGAGCGCGTCGCGCGCGATCGCGATCGAGGCCTGGGCTCCGACGAGCTCGAAGTATGCCTCGGCGGCCTCCCCCGCCTTCGTCTGGCGGGCCTCGTCCACGTCGGCGAAGGCCGCGTCCTCTTGCCGGCGCGCCGCGAGATACTCGAAAGCCCAGCGGCCGGGGTCGACGGCCAGGAGCCCTACGACTCCCACGAAGAGCGTCTGCTTCGCAGTGTCGATGAACTGTCCGGGGACGTCCTGGATGATCCCGGTGTGCCTGAAGAAGACCGATCCCAGGGCGAGTGTCGGTAGCGCCGACGCGATCCCGCTCTCCGTCCGGGCCTCGGCCTCCTCGAGCCTCGCCCGCGCGAGGTGGATCGCGTTCGGGTTCTCGCCGGCGAGCTCGAGGACCGCGGGGAGGTCGATCGGTACGGCCGCGCTCTCGATCGGAGCCGTCGTCATGCTCGCGATCGGGGCGGCCGTGACCTTGAGCGGGGAGCCGGGCAGCGGCGTGCGCACGGTGGTGAACCGGTCGCGGAAGCTCCCGCCCGCGCAGCCGACGAGACTCAACGCGAGGAGGGACGCCCACGAGACTCCGATGCCGCCGCCGGTTCGGGCCATTTCGACGCCCAAAGGATGGTCGCGGCGCGAGAGCAAGCGGCCCGCAGGGGGAAATTGCGGCTACTTCTTGGAGACGGCGAGGGTGTCCCAGGCGGCCTTGATCCCGCGCGCGAGCTCGAGGGCGTCGCCCTCCGCCTCGATGTGGAGGAACATGACGTCCGAGCTCTGTCCGAGCAAGTGGTTGTGGAGCCCGGTCACGTTGATCCCGTGCTTCCTGAGCGCGTCGATTGTCGCCTGGAGCTCGGAGCGCCGGACGCAGTTGTCGCCCATGACCATGGTGCGCCCGCAGGGACAGGCATAAAACGCCGCCCAGCAGGCGAGGCCCACTCCGGGGACGAGGGCCTGATCGTCGAGCTTCACGTCGAGGTCGGTCCTCGGGAGCGTGATCTTGTAGCAGCCGTCCTTCGCCGCGGGCCCCGAGCGGCCGACGATCTCGGAGAGCGCCTTCCAGTCGGGCTCCATCGCGCCATCGAGCTTCGGCGCTTCCTCGGGCGGCTTCGACTTCCCGAGCACGTCCCAGGCGCGGCGGATCGTCGCCGCGAGCGTCTTCGCCTCGCCGTGTCCCTGGAAATGGAGGAAGACGAGCCTGGGCTCGTCCGTGAGCATGTGGTTGTGGACCGCGACGACCTCGATGCCGCCCGCGCGGAGGACGTCGATCACCGGGTTCACCTCGTGCGCGAGCATGCACGTGTCGCCCACGACGGTCGCCTTCTCGGGTGAGCCCGCGAACGCCGCGTAGGAGTTGAGGCCCATGGCGGCCGGGATCGGCATGCCCGAGGTGCTCTTCACGGCGACGTCGGTCCTGAGCACCGTCACCTTGAAGGACCCGTCCTTCGCGAGCTCGCCCGTCTTCCCGATGGCTTCCTCGACGGGCTTCCAGTCGGGCTTGTCCTCGGCTCCAAGGCGAGTGACGAGGGCGAGGGCTGCGCCGATCGTGGCGGCCGCGAGGAGTGTTGCTCGCATCATGGTCCGATCCTCCTTTGGTCCGTGTCAGTCGCGCGGGCGTTCGCCGATCCGCGCGACGAGCTGATATTGCGCCGTGTTGTAGCCAACGATCGATTCCGCGACGTGAGTCGCGGCCCGAGTTCTCGCCTCCTCGGCGGCGAGCACGTCGATGCCCAGCCCCGTGCCTTGCTCGAGCCGCTTCTGCGCGATCTTGCGGGCTTCGTCGGCGGCCCTCAGCTCGTCGAGCGCGACCTCGATCGCCGCGTTCCGTGCGCGCATGACCTCGCGCGCCTCGAGGACGTCGGCGATCACGCGCTCGCGCACGTCGTCGGCGCGGACCTTCTCGGCCCGGAGGCGCGCGCTCGCCGCCTTGGCACGCGCATACTCGCCGAAGCCGAGACCCGTGAAGCGGAGCTCGACGCCCGCGTAGTAGTCCTCGCGATCCCTGAGACTGCCCCAGCGTGGACCGTCGAAGCCGAGCCCGCCGTTGAGCCCTCCGAGCCCGGCGCGGAACGTCGGGATGAACGGACCGAAGTGCGCGGCGTCGTCGTCGAGGTCCGCGGCCTTGACGCGTCGATCCGCGACGAGGAGGTCGGGGTGGTTCGCGAGCGCCGACGAGACGAGCACGTCCGCGGGGGTCTCGGGCGAGACGAAGGTGATCGGCCTCACCTCGGTCTCGGCGGTGCGCAGCGTCACCGTCGCGTCGAGGCGAAGGACCGTCGCGAGCCGGATAGAGGAGATGCGCGCGCGCTCTTCGGCCACGATGACCTGCTGGCGAGCGTCCGCGACCTGAGCGTCCGCGCGGAGGGTGTCGACCCGGAGCCCGACCTTGTTGCGCTCGCGCGAAGCGGCGAGCTCCTGAAAGCCGCGAGCATGCGCGAGCGCGTCCTGGGCGATCGCGACCTCCGCTTGCGCGCCGACGAGCGCGAAGTAGTTCTCCGCCGCCTTGAGGATTCGCTCCTGGGTCACGCTCTCGAGGTCCTCGGTGGCAGCGTCGCGCCGTTGCCTCTCACGAAGGAACGCGAAGACCCTCCCGCCCACGTCGAGGACGAGCTCGCCCGTCACTCCACCGAAGAGGCTCTGCCGCGTCGTCTCGAGGAACTGGCCCGGCGTCTCCTGGATGATTCCGTTGTGTCGCAGTAGGCGTTCGCCGACCGCGAGCGAGGGAAGCGACTCCGCGAACGCGGCGTCGACCTGGGCGTCGGCCTCGGCGACGCGTTCCTGGGCGACTCGGATCGCGTTCGGCTTCTCGCCGGCGAGCCTGAGGACGGTCGGCAAGTCGATCGGGACCGTCGCGGTCCCGATCGACGAAGCGGTCGCGCTCGCGACGGCCGCCGTGCTGGGCGCGCGCTCGGCGTTGGCGACGGGCGCGCGAGACCGACCGGGAGCGCGCGTCGGCGCGTCGGCGCAGCCCACGAGGAAGGCGATCGTGACGAGAAGAGCGGCTCTCGAGAAGGCGTTCACTTCTTCGCCTCGGGCGGCTTCACGAGCGCTCCGTCGGTCAAGCCGCGCGCTTGAACGGCGACGGAGACGTCCGGCTCGAGCCCGCTCTTGACCTCGACGTACTTCCCATCGTCGAGCCCGGTCGCGACGACGGTGCGCTTCGCCTTTCCGTCGCGCACGACGAAGACGAAGCTCTCCGTCGTCCGGCCGACGGCCGCCGACGGGACGGTGAGGACGTCCTGGTGGACCTCGAGGACGAGCGCCGCCTGGCCGTACATGCCGGGGAGGAGCGCGCCGCTCTCGTTCTCGAGGTCGATCTCGACGCGCAGCGTGCGCGTCCGCGGGTCGAGGGAGGTCGCGCTCCGGGACACGAGCGCGCGCCAGGTCTTCCCGAGCTCGGGGATCGTGACCCGGGTCGCCGTCTTGCCGGGCTTGATCCGCGGCGCGTCGGCCTCGGGCACGTCCACGATCGCGCGGATCGTCGAGAGGTCCATGACGGTGAAGAGGGGCGTCCGCTCCGCCGAGGAGACGAACGACCCCGGATGCACGAGACGCTCCGTGATGACGCCCGAGAACGGCGCCGCGATCGTCGCGTAGGAAAGCCAGGTCTCGGTGGTCTTCAGGCTCTCGTGCGCGGCCGCGAGCCTGGACTCCGCCTGCGCGATCGCCGCCTCGGCGACCGCCTCGCGAGCCCTCGCCTCGTCGAGCTCCTGGACGCTGATCGCGTTCTCGGAGACGAGGTTCTCGAAGCGCTTCGCCGTGACCTTCTGGAGCTCGTGGTTCGCGCGGGCGCTCCGGATCTCGGCCTCGATCACCTTCACGTCGGCCGCCTTCTTGCGCTTCTCGTCCTCGAGCTCGGGGATGGCGACGGTCGTGAGCACGTCGCGTTCCTTGACCTGCGCGCCGCGGTCGACGGCGACCGGACCCACGTAGCCCGTCACCTTCGCGACGAGGGAGACGCGCTGCCACGCCCAGAGCTCGACGGGGAGCTGGATCTCCTTCGCCACGTCACGCTTCTCGGGCTTGGTGGTCGCGACCTCGACGGCGTCGGCCGTCGACTTTCCGGGCGTCTTCTCCGTGCCGCCCTCGGGGCAGCCGGCGAGGACGAGGAGTCCGGCGACCAGGGCCGACCGGAGACCGGAGGACGTCATGACTCCACCTTCCCGCCGTCGAAGTGCGCGCTCTCGGGGTCGCCCGGGTCGAGCGAGGCGCTCGCGAAGGGTCGCCGCTCGTGGATCAGCGTGAGGATCGCGGGCAAGACGAGCAGGGTCGCCACGGTGGACGCGGCGAGCCCCCCGATGACCGCGCGCCCGAGCGGCGCGTTCTGCTCGCCGGCTTCGCCGAGCGCGAGCGCCATGGGCACCATGCCGGCGAGCATGGCGAGCGTCGTCATGAGGATCGGCCGGAGGCGCCCGGCGGCCGCGTGCTGCGCCGCATCGCGCGCCGCCGCGCCGGAGCGGCGCTGGTCCTGGGTGAACTTGACGAGGAGGACCGCGTTCGCGACGGAGACGCCGATCGACATGATCGCCCCCATGAAGGACTGGATGTTGAGCGAGGTCCGGGTCGCCTCGAGGGCGAGGACGACACCCGCGATGACGGCGGGGACGACGAGGAGTATCGCCGCGGCGTCCCGGAACGACTGGAAGTTCGCGGCGAGGAGCAGCACGACGACCACGATCGCGAGGAGGAGGCCGTCGCGCAGTCCGTCGAGCGCCGTGCGCAGCTCCTCGACCTGTCCGCGGACGGCGACCTTCACGTCCTTGCTCGGCGGCGCGCTCGCCTTCGCGTTCTCGATCGCGCGGTCGACGGCGTCGCCGACGGATCCGAGGTCGTTCGTGCCGCTGTTCGCCGTCACGCTCACGGTGCGGATGCTGTTCCAGTGGTCGAACTCGCCCGGCACGATCGTCGTGGTCACGGTCGCCACGTCGCGGAGAAGGGGGCGCGATGTCCCGTCGGGCATGACCGGGAGGTTCTTCACGGCCTCGAGGGAGTCGAGCTCGGCCTCGGGGACGCGCACCGAGACGTAGTAGCCCAGCCCGTTCGCGTCGACCCAGAAGACGGGCTGCGTGAGCTGGCTCGACCAGGTCGCCTCGACGAGCGAACGGGCGACGCGGTTCGTGGTCACGCCGAGCTGTCCCGCTCTCTCGCGATCTATGTCGATCGCGAGCGCCGGGTAGTCGAGCGGGAGCGGGATCACGAGGTCACGCAGCTCGCCGACCTTCCCGAGCTCCGCGCGGATCTGCTCCGCGTACTTCCGCGTTCCGGGCAGGTTGTTCCCGCTCACGACGACGTTCACCGGGTTCGGTGAGCCCGTGTTCAGGACCTGGGAGATCACGTCACCCGCCTCGAACGAGAAGGCGACGTCGGGGAAGCGCGCCGCGAGCCGCCGCCGGAGCCCGTCCTCGAGCGCAGGGAGCGATCGCCGCGCGCTCGGCTTCATCGCGACGAGGAGGATCGCCTCCTGAGGCCCGCAGTTCCAGACGAAGATCGCGTTCACGGGGTAGCTCGGGGGCGTGCTCCCTATGTTCGCGAGGGTGATCTCGACCTCGTCGGGTCCGACCTCCTGCTTGATCGTGTCGAGCGTCGACAGGACGAGGTCCTCCGTCGCTTCGAGGCGCGTGCCGTCGGGGGCGCGGATCCGGACCTGGAACTGGTTGGGGTTCGCCGTCGGGAAGAGCTCGCGCGGGAGCGTGCGGCCCGTCCAGATCGCGACCCCGCACGCCGCGAGGTAAGCGATCACGAGCGGCACGCGCGCCCCGATGAGAGCGCCGACGAGACGCTCGTAGGCGCGGCGGAGGGCGGTGAAGATCCCCAGCTCCCTGGCGCCGTGGCCCGCCTGCGCCCGGAGCAACCACGCGGCGATCACCGGCACGAGCGTGCTCGTCACGAGGTAGGACGAGATCATCGCGAAGCCGACCGCGAGCGCGAGGGGCCCGAAGAGCGCCTTGCCGACGCCCGACATGAAGAAGGACGGGAGGAAGACGGCGCAGACGCAGAGCATGGCGATGAGCCGGGGGACGCGGACCTCGAGCATGGCGTCGACGACCGCGCGCGCCGGCTTCTTGCCGGCGGCGAGGTGGACGTGGATGTTCTCGATCTCGACCGTGGCTTCGTCGACGAGGACGCCGACCGCGAGCGCGAGGCCGCCGAGGGTCATGATGTTGATCGTTTGACCGGTGAGCGCGAGGGCGACGATCGCCATGAGCACCGAGATCGGGATCGAGACGATGACCACGAGCGCGCTCCGCAGGTCGCGTATGAACACGAGGACGGCGAGACCAGTGAGCACCGCGCCCAGGATTCCCTCGAAGATGAGTCCGTTGATAGAGTTCCTCACGTAGACCGACTGGTCGAACTCGATCCGCAACTGCATGTCGTCCGGGATCGCCGCCTTCATGTCGGGGAGCTTCTCGCGGATCGTCTTGATGACCTCGAGCGTCGAGGCCCCGGCGCGCTTGGTGATCGGGAGGTAGACGGCCCGGCGCCCGTTCACGAGGGCGATGTTCGTCACGACGTCGCCCGCGTCCGCGGCCTTGCCGACGTCGCGGAGGAAGACCGTCGGTCCGCTTCCGATCCGCAGGGGGGCGTCGTTCAAGTCCGTGGGTTTCGGGACGACGGCGTTCGTCTTGGTGATGAGCTGGCGTCCCCCTATGCGCACGGCTCCCTCGGGGATGATCACGTTCGTCTGGGCGATCGCGATGGCGACCTCCTCGGGGGCCATGCCGTAGGAGCGCAGCCGGTGCGGGTCGAGCTCGACGACGACCATGCGGACCTTGCCGCCGAAGGGCGGCGTCGCGGAGACGCCGGGGAGCGTCGCGAGGATCGGACGCACCCGGAAGAGCATGATGTCCTGGATCTCGGTCTCGCTCCGCGTGTCGCTCTGGCAGATGAGCTGGGCGACGGGGTAGCTCCCGGCGTCGAGGCGCATGATGAACGGCGGGACCGTGCCAGGCGGCATGAACGCGGTCGAGCGGTACGCCATGGCCGTCACCTGGGCCATGGCGTACGAGGTGTCGGTCCCCGGGTGGAAGTAGAGCTTCATGATCGAGACGCCCTGGACCGACTGCGACTCTATGTGCTCGATCCCCGCGATGTACAGGAAGTGGTACTCGTACTTCGAGACGAGGAGCCCCTCCATCTGCGCCGGCGTGAAGCCCGGCCACGTCTGGACGACGTAGATCACGGGGATCCCGAGGTCCGGGAAGATGTCCCGCGGCATCCTCATGATCGAGAGCGCCGCCCCGAGGATCAGCCCGAGCGTGAGAACGATCACGGTGATCGGGCGCCTGAGAGCGGCGAGGACGAGCCACATGCCGTCGTTCTCCTAGAGGGGGCGTGTCCCCGGGTGGATCACTTCTTGCCGGTTTCGTGGAGCTCGCCCGTGACGAGGACGTAGAGCAGCAGGGCCGCCTTCGTCTCGTCGACGGCGACGAGCATGGCGCAGACGGGCTTCTTCGAATGGATTGCCTTCACGGGTCATTCCTCCTGCGCGCGATCCTAGGTGGCGAAGGAGGGAAGCCCCACTGAACGCTTTCTGAAGTTTTCGTCAGGAACTCCAAGCGCCGGGATCGTATCACCGGTTCCGCGCGTACTCATCGGGGGGACCGCGTCGCGGATCCTCGGTCACCCTGCGGGGCCGCCCTGGTTCCCGGCGCATTCTGGGCACGAGGATCGTACGCGGAGAGCGTGAATTTGGCGTGAAGATGACGGCTTCAAATGCCGTGCGCGGAAGGGGATCGGCGCGATTCGCCCGTGAAGGAGGGGAAACCGCCGTGCTGGTTCGCTAAGCCCTCCCGGATCCAGGAGCCTCCCCACGGCCCGGCTTGTGCCCCTCTCCAGGTTGCCCGGAGGGGCAGAGGGAACGAGGGAAACATGAGGCGGAACGGCATGACGACGATCGCGGCGCTCCTCCTTCTGGCCG
>FTGE01001214.1_pt1 | contig 39032 bp, 33 predicted proteins | sample 1640581 | NCBI WGS metagenome assembly FTGE01 (sample SAMEA3914789, study PRJEB12502) | metagenome | biome: forest; material: soil | place: Canada | collected 2011-07-03 | depth 0.3 m | reverse complement strand
TGATCGACCACCAGGACAACACGGGCCGCTCGGCGCTCATGCACGCCGCCGAGGCGGGGAGGGCCGAGGCCGTGCGGCTCCTCCTCGAGCGCAAGGCGAACGTCGAGTTGACGACGCCCGAGGACGAGGGCGCGCTCGCCCTCGCCGCGCGGGCCGGGCACGCCGCGGCGGTCGAGCTCCTCGCGGGGCGCGTCGCCGACGTGAACGCGAGGGGCGCGAGCGGGAAGTCGGCGCTGGCGATCGCCGAGGAGAAGGGGCACGCCGGCGTCGTCGCCGCGCTCCGGAGCCGCGGCGCGAGCGTCGCGGGCGACACGACGCTCCTCGTGGAAGCGGTCGAGAAGCGCGACCTCGCCCGCGTGCGCGCGCTCCTCGACGCGGGCATGACTCCCGACGTGCGCGACAAGCAGGGCACGAGCGTGCTCGAGAAGGCGATCTACAAGTCGCAGCCCGATCTCTTCTGGCTCCTCCTCGACCGCGGGGCAACGCCCGACGCGGACGTGCTCCACCGGCTCGTCGTCGTCTGGTGGCCCGAGGCGATCGAGAGGATCCTCGATTCCGGGGTCGAGGCCGATGCCACGGACGAGCGGGGCGAGACGGCTCTCATGATCGCGGCGACGAAGGGCGCGCTCGACATCGCCGAGATCCTGCTCGCGCGCGGGGCCGACCCGAGGCGCAAGGACAAGCGAGGCGACGACGCCGTCGCTTACGCCCGGATGCGGGCCCAGAACGAGGCCATGATCAAGCGTCTCGGCGGCTGAGGCCAGGCGGTGGACGCCGGGGACGCACGGGGCACGCTCGCCGGGCGCTCCCCGCGGTTCACGGGTTGACGATGCGCCAGCCCTCGTTCTTCGGGTAGACGAACGACTTCACGGAGACGTTCCACTTCGCGAAGAAGTCGATGACCGGCTTCTTCGCCGCGGCGGTCTGCACGAGCTTGAGGAGCGGCGTTCCGGCCTTGATTCCCTTCACGAGCTCCTCGTTGACCGCGGTGAGCCCGGGTACTCCTTCGGCGAGCCGTGTCCGCCGACGTAGAGGATCTCGTTGTCGGCGAGGTCGCCGAGCTTGCTCTTCTCGAGGTAGTCGATGTCGATCTTGCCGGGGTAGCGCTTCGCGACCTCGTTGATGCCGAACGCGAGGATCCAGGCGCCGGCATCCTCGGCGTTCGTGATGACGGCGAACTTGTTGGCCATGGGGTCACCTCTTTCTTTCCGAGGAGACGATTCTCTCTCATCCGAGCTTCGTCGGGAGGCCGACCCGGCCCGTGGTCGACGAGGGCTCGAGCAGCATGGCTCAGCCAGCAGGAGATCGGGGAGGCCCTGGGCGTCTATCATGGGGCCGGGAGGCGCCCGTGCGCCGAAGGCTCGTCGTCGCCGTGGGTCTCGCGGTCCTCGCGAGCTCCGTGGCGGCCGAGGACAAGGGTCTCGCCCGGGCGCTCGACGACCTCGAGAAGGAGCTCAGGGGGAAGAAGGAGGAGCCCGCGCCCGCGCTCGAGCTCCTCGCGCACCTCACGGGGAGGGTGGGGCTTCCGGCGAAGGACGCGCTGGCGCTCGTGCGCGAGCTCCTCGCCCGGAAGACCCCACCCATGGTCGCCCTCGCGGCCTCGCTCGAGAGGGAGCACGAGGCGACCGGCAAGACGCTTGATCTCAAGAAGTGGACGGCCGCCTACAGGAAGTGGGCCTCGGGCTGGACCTCGCCGATCTCGGGCGAGACCTTCTACGTCTCACCGGATGGCCAGGATGGGGCCAAGGGCTCCCTCGAGGCCCCCTGGAAGACGCTCCAGCACGCGATCCAGGCGGCCCCCGCGGGGAGCATCCTCGTGCTGCGCGAGGGGACCTACCCCGAGGTCATCTACTGCGAGAAGCCGCTCGCCTTCCGCGCCTACCCGAAGGAAAAGCCGCACCTCGTCGCGCCCGGCACCGCCGGGGACGCCGTCTTCTTCCACGCGAAGGCCGCCGGGAGCCAGCTCGTCGGTCTCGAGATCGAGGGCGGGAAGGAGGACGCGGTCATGATCAACTCCGCCGGCTCCAACCGGGGCGGCTGGACCTCCTGCACCGACGTCTTGATCGAGCGCTGCAAGATCCACGGCTGCGGGACGAACGCGATCAAGCTCTGCCCGGGCTGCGACCGCTGCATCGTCACGCGCTGCGAGCTCCACGACGCGAAGAGCGTCGGCTTCTGCGCCAACAACGCGAGCTTCGTGATCCTCCAGGACTGCCACATCCACGACGTGGACGCCGTCGGCGCGTGGGTCAAAGGGGGCGTCCTCCGCGCGATCATCGAGCGGAACCTCGTCGAGAACGTGGGACAGGGGATCGACCTGGGTCAGGGGACGGGCTTTCCCTTCTTCACGCTCGCGCGCGAGCCGGGGAACGCCCTCTACGAGTCGCTCGACTGCGTGGCGCGGAACAACGTCGTCGTCCACACGAAGACGGCCGGGATCGTCTCGATGGGCTCGCTCCGGCCGAGGATCGAGAACAACACGATCCTCGAGGCGGCGCTCGAGGGTCAGGGCGGGATCTTCCTCTGCGGCGCCGGTCACGACGACGCCGAGGACCCCTACCCCAGGGAGCTCCAGAAGACGAAGGACGCCTCGGTCGTGAACAACGTGGTCCAGGTAGGCTCGACGAAGCCGGTCGTCTTCATGACGAAGGACACCGAGACCCCGCGCTTCGGGAACAACTGCTACTTCGCGACGAAGGGCGCCGCGGCCTTCTGGGACGAGGCGCTCGAGAAGCCGCTCTACGGCACACTCGATCAGTGGCGCGGCGCCCTCGGGGATCCGGGGAGCGTCCTCGAGGACCCGGCGCTCGGGGCCGACCATGCGCCGGGGGCCTCGAGCCCGTGCCTCCACGCCGGTCAGCCGCTCGCGGGCTTCGTCGACGACTTCGCGGCTCACAGGCGGAAGGCCTGGGACGTGGGTGCCCTCGCCGAGCCCGCGAAGAAGTGAGCCGGGTCCGGCGCGCGACGAGCGGCCTCAATCACCCTCGAGGGTCGCGACCTCGAGGTCACGGACGACGAGACCGGTCCGCGCCTCGACCTCGGCCTCGAGCTCTCGCGGCGAGCGGGTGAAGACCTCTCGCAGGGCCGGCACGTCCCAGACGCGGACCGTCCGGTCCTGGCTCGCCGTGGCGAGCCGCTTCCCGTCGGCGCTCCAGGCGAGGCCCGAGACGCGATGCTCGTGCCCGCGGAGCCCGAGGAGAGACCGGCCGGTCGCGGCGTCCCAGATCCGGACGATCGCGCGGCGCGGGCTGCCGTCGACGCTCGCCGCGCTCGAGACCGCGAGGAAGCGCCCGTCCGGGCTCCAGCAGAGCGCCGCGGTGCCGAGGCCGGGCTCCTCGGGAAGGCTCGTCGCGACCTTCCGCGACGCGACGTCCCAGATGTCGATGGCATGCGAGTGGTTGGCGGCGAGCCTCGTCCCGTCGGGCGCGAACAGGAGGCGATTGACCTGGCTGTAGTCGGGGTAGGGGAGGAGCTTCTTCTCGCCCGACGCCACGTCGAGGAGCGAGACGCCGCCGTGGGGGTCGCCCTCCGCCGACATGGTGCGGACGCGCTCGTGAGCGTTCGAGGCCAGCGTCGTCCCGTCGGGCGAGAGCGCCGCCGCGGCGACGTACTCGAGGTCCCGCTGGAGGAGGCACCTTCCCGAGGCCACGTCGAGCACGCGGACGTCGCCGCTCGCGAGATCCCCGACGGCGCATCGCGTCCCGTCCCGGCTCTCCGAGAAGAGGCAGGCATGCTCCGGCGGCACGGGGAGCTCGTGGCGTTCGCGCCCATCGAGGTCGAGGATCTTGACGGCTCCCTGCACCTCGAAGACGACGCGTCCGAGCGTGGCGTCGAGCCCGAGCACCAGGGGACCCGGCCCCTGGAAGCTCCGCACGACCTTCCGGGCCGCCACGTCCCACGCGAGCACCTCGCCCGCCCCCGATGCCGAGAAGAGAGTCCCGTCCGGGGCGAAGCCGCACTCGCCCTGGAAGTCCGCGGCGCGGAGGGTGATGACGGGTCCCGCGTCGAGGCTCCACGTCCTGACGATGACCCCGTGGCTCGAGCAGGTGGCGAGGACCACGTCCTCGGTGCCCTCGAGGGTCAGGATCGCGCGCCTCGTCTCCCCGAAGTCGGCGAAGTGGACCGGTTCGCCGCCCCGGGTGTGGAGCTTCACGATCGGGCGGCGCGTCGCGAGGTCCCAGACCCGCACGCCCGTCTCGGTGCAGGCGGCGATGCGCCGGCCACCGTGGCCGAAGGCGAGCGCCGTGATCGGGAGGTCCTCCCGGAGGAGCGCGACGAGCGTCCCCGCGGGGTCCCAGAGCCGGACGCTCGCGTCCTGCGTGCCCGTGGCGAGGAGCGCGCCGTCGGCGCTCCAGGCGAGCGCGGGGAAGGACGAGCTCCCGACCGGGAGCTCGTGGCAGGAGAGCGAGTCGAGCTCGAGGATGCGCGCGCCCTGGTAGCCTCCGATGGCGAGGCGCTTCCCGTCGGGGCTCCAGGCGAGCGCGTTCGCGTTGTACTGCCCCGGGACCGAGGCGACCTCCCGCCCCGAGGCGACCTCGTGGACGTGGAGCGCCGAGTCCGAGCCGACGACGGCGAGCCGGGCACCGTCGGGCGAGAAGGCGAGCGCGTTCGCCTCGCTCCCGACGATCGCGACCGCCTTCCCCGACGAAGCGTCCCAGACCCGGACCGGTCCCTTGTCGATCGAGGCCGCGAGCCGCGTCCCGTCGTCGCTCCAGGCGAGCGACCGGTAGCGATCGCCCGCTCCCTCGAGGACGGGCGGCGTCCCTCCCCGCTCGAAGGGTGCGATCGCGACGCCGCGCCGCGCCCCGGGGACGCGGGCGATGTGGGTCCGGTCGGGGCTCGGGAGGAGCACGTCGCTCCAGGCGAGCGCGCCGCCGGCGTCCGAGCGCCGGACGCTCGAGAGGCGAGCCCCCCGGCCGCGCGCCTCGGCGATCCGCTCGCGGGTCTCCGGCAGGTCGTCGAGAGCGAGCGACGCCGCGGCGAACGACTCGCCGGCGAGGACGTCGCCCGACTCGAGGGCGCGGTCCGCCTTCTCGTAGAGGGCGCGGGCGAGGCTCACGTGGGCTCGCCTCAGGGCGAGACCTATGGCGGCGAGGGCCACCGCGCCCGCGACGACTCCGAGGAGGAGCGCGACGGCGATCGTGACGCTCACGGCCCTGTGGCGGCGGGCGAGCTTCCAGGCGCGCGCCATCGCGCCCTCCGGGCACGCCTCGACCGATCTTCCTTCGAGGAACGCCTGGAGCTCCCGGGCGAAGGCTTCGGCCGAGGCGTAGCGCTCCTCGGGCTTCTTCGCGAGCGCCTTGCGGCAGATCGCATCGAGCTCGCGAGGGACGCGGCCGTCCAGCTTGCGCGGCGGCTCGGGCTCCGCCGCGAGGACCTTGGCGATGATGTCCGTCACGCTCCCGGAGAAGGGCGGCCTGCCCGTGAGGACCTGGTAGAGGATCGCGCCGAGAGCGTAGACGTCCGTCCGCGGGCTCACGGCGCCGCGTCCCGCGTCCGCCTGCTCGGGCGCCATGTAGGCCGGCGTGCCGACGACGGCGCCCACCTCGGTCGCCGCGCGGAGCTGGGGCTGGACCCCCGAGGACGGCTCGGTCGCCGCGGGAGCTGGCTCGGCGCGCACGCTCGCGAGCACCTTGGCGAGCCCCCAGTCGAGGAGCTGGACCTCGCCGTAGCTCCCCACCATGACGTTCTGGGGCTTGAGGTCGCGATGGAGGACGCCGCGCTCGTGCGCGTAGAAGACCGTGCGCGCGACCGACGCGAGGATCTCGACGAGCCGGAAGAGCGTGAGCTCGGGCGGAGCCTTCCCGGAGCGGGCCTCCTCGATGACGCGGTCGAACGTGCGGCCGCGCACGAGCTTCATGGTGAAGAAGAGCTTCTTCCCCGCCGTCATGCCCATCTCGTAGACGGGCACGATCCCCGGGTGCTGGAGCTGGGCCGTCGCCTGCGCCTCGTCCACGAAGCGTGCCGCGAACGCGTCGTCCGAGACCTCGTGGAGCATGACCTTCATGGCGACGCGGCGTCTCAGGTCGCGGTCGAACGCCCGGTAGACGACGCCCATGCCGCCGCGCCCGAGCTCGTCCTCGATCGCGTAGCGTCCCTCGAAGCGTCTCGGCCCGGGCGCGACCGCGGGCGCGCCGTCCTCGCGGGGGAGCTCGACGCGCACGGGGATCGCCAGCGTGGGCGAATCCGTCGTCAGGGTCGGCTCGGAGCTCGCGGGGTCCTCGACCAAGCGCGCGGATGGTCGTCCCAAGGGCGCGCCGTTTCAATGGGGTCCGGTCTTGGACGCCCGCGGGTCAAGGCGCGAGCCCTCCGACTCAGAGCATGAGGCCCCCCGACGCCTGGACGACCTGCCCCGTGACCCAGCCGGCCTCCTTTCCGGCGAGGTAGAGCACGAGCGGGGCGATGTCCGCGGGCGCCGCGATGCGCCCGAGCGGCGTCTGGGCGACCATCGCTTGCGTCATGGTCTTGTCGGCGAGGAACGGCGCCGCCATGTCGGTCTCGGTGAAGCCCGGAGCGACGGCGTTGACCCGGACGCCGTGCGGTCCGACCTCGGCCGCGAGGATGCGGGTGAAGTGATCGAGCGCCGCCTTGGTGGGCGCGTACGCGGTCATGCCGGCCATGACGGCTGTCCCGCCGACCGACGAGATGTTGACCACGTTTCCCTTGCTCTGCACGAGGTGGGGCAGCGCCTCGCGCGTGAGGCCGACGGGCGCGAAAACGTTCACGTCGTAGAGCTGCGCGAACTCCTCGTCCGAGGTCTCGAGGAGCGGCTTGCCGCCTATGAACGCGCCCGCGTTGTTCACGAGGACGTCGAGCCGGCCCGCGTCGCGCACGACGGTCTCGACGAGGCGCTTCCTGTCGGCCGGCTTCGTCAGGTCCGCCACGATCGCGAGCGCGGACCTCTCGCCCACGCGCACCGACTCGAGCGGCTCCCGACGCCGCCCCGAGACGGCGACCCGGGCACCCTCGGCGAGGAACGCCTCGGCTATCGCCCGGCCGATCCCTGTCCCGCCACCCGTCACGAGGACGACCCTTCCGTCGAACCGACCCTTCGATGCGCTCACGCGGACCTTCTCCTTCGGATTCGTATATCGAAATGCGTCTATGTCTCGAACGCGAGGGTCGCCGCGGACATTCCCATGTGCTGACCGCTACCCCCGGCGCTTGCCTTTGCCGGCCGGCCTTGCGGCGTCCGCGCCCTCGAGACGCTCCGGGAGCAAGCCCAGGACCTGGCTCAGGATGGCCTTGTTGACCGAGATGAATCCGTGCTGTCCATCGCGCCGGACGTCGATGAGGCCCGCGTCGCTCAGGATCTTGACGTGGTGGGAGATCGTCGGCTGCTTGAGGGGGAAGCGCTCGCCGACCTGCCCGCAGGAGAGCTCACCGGCCGCGGCGATCTCGCGGACCATCCTGAAGCGGGTCGGGTCGGCGAGGGCCTTGAGGATCCGGACGAGCGCGGCGTCTTCCATGAGAGCGTCCTTCTATCGAAGGACTTCTATACGTCGAAACGCATGGCGGGCAAGCGGGATTCCGGTCGCCGTTTCATGACACCTTCATGCGCGAACCGCCCTTGCGCGAGCGATGCTCGTGCGAGGAGCCGCCGCGGCTCGCGCGGCGGGCGCCGAGGTGGCGACCGCCCCCGGCACACGTCATCCTGTGCGCGGTGAAGATCGGGCCCTACGAGGTCGTCTCGGAGCTCGGCCGCGGCGGCATGGGGCGGGTCTTCCTCGCACGCTCCCCGTCCGGTGAAGAGCTGGCGGTCAAGGTCCTCGACGGCGCCGGGCCCAACGCGTTCACGCGCTTCGACCGCGAGCGCCGGCTCCTCTCCGTGCTCGGAGAGGAGGACGGTTTCGTCTCGCTCAGGGACGCCGGGATCGCGGACGGCGGGGCGTGGATCGCCATGCCGTTCGTGCCGGGCGGAACGCTCCGCTCGCGCCTCGATCGGGGGCCGCTCGGCATAGCCGAGACGATCGCCCTCGGCCGCGCCCTGGCCGAGGCGCTCGGGAAAGCCCACGAGCGCGGCATCGTCCACCGGGACCTCAAGCCCGAGAACGTCCTGTTCACGGCCGGGGGGCGGCCGCTCGTCGCCGACCTGGGCCTCGCCAAGCACTTCGATCCTCTCGCCCGTGGCGCGAGCCAGAGCGTCGCGCTCTCGACCGACGGAGGCCTCAAGGGGACCGCGGGCTACATGGCCCCGGAGCAGGTCGTCGATGCGAAGAACGCCGGGCCCGCGGCCGACGTCTTCGCGCTCGGGGCCGTGGTCCACGAGTGCCTCGCGGGTCTTCCCGCGTTTCCGGGCGAGACCGCGCTGGAGGTCCTCTCCCGGCTCGCCTCGGGGAAGGTGGCGCCGCTCGGCCGGACGGACGTGCCTCGCTGGCTCGAGGAGATCGTCGCGCGCGCGCTCGCGCCGGACCCGTGCGACCGTTTCCCGGACGGAGCGAGCCTCGCCCGCGCCCTCGCGAGCCAGAGCCCCGCCGGGCGATCCGCCTCGTCCCGGCTCGCGCTCGTCTTGCTCGTCGCGTCACTCCTCGTCGCCGGGGCGCTCGCGGCCCTGGTCGCCGGACCGCGCCCCCCGGAGCCGCCTCGAGCGCCCCCGCCGCCCAGGGTGTCCGCTCCCACGAGCGACGAGCTCGCCCGGACGGCGTCGGCGAAGGTCGGCGAGGGCGACTTCCGGGCCGCCATGCTGCTCGCGAGGAGGGCCCTGGACCTCGACCCGAGGAACGTCCGGGCATGGGTGGCGCTCGGGCAAGCCGTGACCGTGGTCGAGGGCACGGACGCGGCTCGCGCCGTCTACGACCGTGCCCTCGAGCTCGAGCCGCGCTCCGGGCTCCTCCACGCCAGTCGCGGCGCCGGCAACGTGCTCCAGGACTTCGACGGCGCCGTCGCCGAGGTCAACCAGGCGGTCGAGCTCGCACCCGACGACGCGGAAGTACGGCTGTTCCGCGCGGGCACGTTCCGGTGGCGCTGGCAGACTCCCGGGTACCTCGAGTCGATCAAGGACGATGCGTCGAGAGCCATCGAGCTCGACCCCGGGCGCGGGAGCGCCTGGAACATGCGCGGCTTCGCCCGGGGTCAGCTGGGCGATCTCGAGGGCGCGCGCGCCGACCTCGAGAAGGCCGTGGAGCTCGATCGTCGCGAGAACGTGGGGTGGCTCCTCGACCTCGGCAACGTGGACATGGCGCTCCGGCGACCCGCGGAGGCGGCGGTGGCATTCGACCGGGCGGCGAGGGCGGACCCCGGCGATCCCCACGTTCAGCTCGGTCTCGGCGCCGCGCGACTCTCGCTCGGGGAGTGGGACGCGGCGACCCGCGCGCTCGAGCGGTGCATCGAGCTCGCGCCCGGGGACCCGGGGGCGGCGGAAGCGCGCCGCCTGCTGGCCCAGGCGAAGGCGAGGGCGCGGTGAGCATCGGCCCCTACGAGGTCGTCCCGGAGATCGGTCGGGGAGCTCAGCCGTAACAAACCGTGACACTCGTGGCTCACACGTTGACTCGCGACGTTGGATCCGCCGTACCGGACGGGCAGTAACGGCGTCGCCAACCAGAACGCCCATCTCCTCTGCCATGCAACGACACGGTGCGTTCGTCGACGGGAACCCATGAATCAGACGGGTCGTGGCAAGCATTTCGCACCCTCGTCGTCGAAGCGTTTCAGCGGAGGAGATTGCTATGAGACCGCACAACCGTTTCCTTGCGCTCTCGCTCGCGGGTCTCGTTTCCGCAACAGGCTGCGCGACGGCACACATGAGGGGCGAGTATGCGCCCCAGTCACTGCCAAGGGGCGGTGAAGTCACGAACTCGAGCGAGCTGAATACGCTCGCCGAGGGCCACGACTGGGTCCTCTTGTGGGGCATCGTCGAGTTAGCGTCGAGCGACCTCGACGACGACGTGAGGGCGAAGTTGCGACCCGACGTCGTGCTGACCGACGTGCAAGTCCGGAACCACGTCTCGCTCCCCGGGGTGTTCCTCTGGATCGCCACCGCCGGGCTCGTGAGCCATCACGACCTCGACCTTCGCGGCCGCATCGCGACCGTGAAGGAGGAACCGAAGCCGACGGGTACCGTCGCGCTCGACCGCGAGCGGACGATCATCGTGCCGACCCCCGCGCCTCCCGTCATCGTTCCCGTTCCCGGCGAGCGCGCCGCCATCGTTCCCGGCGAGCGCGAGCACGTCGCGTTCGTCGACAGCGAGGCGTTTGCCGAGAGCACCATCGACCGGCCTCTCGGCAAGGTCCTGGGCGACTTTCACGAAGCAGCGCTCCGGGCGGGGCTCGTCTCGATCGCCGACGTCCCCTGGGACAAACCCGGCGAGAGCCGGGGAGAGATACCGCCCGATCGTCTCGAAGGCGTGTCGCCGTCGAGTGTCCATACCGAGCTCGTGACGACCGAGGACCTGGCGCGGGACGTGGCTCGCGAGCCCCATTGTGGCGCCTTCGTCCCGGGGATCGTCTTCTACGTGAAGGATGGTCGCACGAACGTCTTCTACGTGAGGCCCACCGCGAAGCTGCGCGAGCTCGACGCCTCCGGCAAGGTCGGAGACGGCAAGCTCATGAGCCGCGCCGCGTTCGAGGAGCACATGGTCCGGGCCCAGGACTTCGAGCGGTGCGTGCAGAGCTTGCTCGAGTCGCTGCGCGCGACGGGGCCCAAGCGCTCGTAGCAGCAAACACGAGCCAATTCTCGACGAGCTAAACGGCCCCTTCGGCCCCGATCCTACCGACGCACTCTCTGCACGCGAGGGCACCAGCGCGCCAGTATTCGTGCGCGCGAGTGCCGGGGGCGGGCCTGTGGGCCTTGCCCCCGGTTCTCTGTACGGGCACGTTCGCGGGCGGCGCCGTGGTTCTCACGTCAGAGCTTCTTCACCTTCTCGAGGTCCGCGAGGAAGGCGGTCGCCGAGGCGCCCCCGGAACTTCCGTGGAGGAACTTCCCGTTCTCGTCGGTGAACAGGAGGAACGGAAGCATTCGCGCGCCTGACATGTTCGCCGCGCCGAGAGCGCGAACCGCAGGGTCGGGCCGATCGCAGTCGATCGCCACGGCGACGAAGGACTCGTCGAGGACCTTCTTGACCTCATCGCGCGGAAGGACTCCCTCGACGAGGGAGCGACAACCGCCTCAGGCCTCGCGGCCGTACTCGATGAAGACCTTCTTCTTCTCGGCGCGCGCGACGACGAGCGCGTCGGCGAGCGTCGTGTACCACGCGACGGCACCGCGGTCGTCGAAGTGGGGATGTCTTCCGGGACTGCTCATGGCGAGTTCCAACTTACCACCAGGTCCTCGAAGAGCCGACCATGAGGTCAAGAGTTGAGCGCGTCGCTAGTGTGACCCGACCGAAGGGTTCTCACGCCGGCTCCGACGAGCGGAGCCTCGGAGGCTGGCTGGGAGCAGTGGAACCAGGAGGCCTCGCGGTTCGTGTTCCGGTGTTGAGGTCTCACATGCGTAAGCTCCCGAGTCTCGCCCACCGTAGAGGAGTCACGAGCGCGGTGGCCGCGGCCGCCGGACTCACGCTCCTCCTCTCGATGCGGGCGACCCACGCCGACGACGCCCCGAAAGGGCTCGCGACTCCCCCCGAGGTGAAGGCCTTCCTCGCCGCCTGGAAGAAGGACCGAAGGGGCGATGAGTGGGCCGACTACCGGAGCAGCTCGGGCGAGATCAGCTCGGGCTCCACGACCATCCGCTATCGCGAATTCCACTCGACCGGGGGCGGCCGCACGACGCCCAGGACCGTCGCGGACCCCGAGACGCTCTTCGACGAGCTGACGATCTCCAGGGTCACCGTGTGCGACGACACGTACACGATCGGGACGCGGACGTTCGCCTGCAAGAAGCTCACGTTCGACTGCACCCCCAAGGCTGCCCACGCGGGCGACCCCGCTCGGAGCACGTCGACGCTCTGGTGGTCGAGCGAGGCCAAGGGTTCGCCGCTCGTCGCGCAACTACTGGTGACGCAGATGAAGATCGGCGACGGCCTCCTGGCGTCGCGGATGGAGCTCGTGGGCTTCGGGACCGGCGCCACGGTCGAGTGGGGACGGGAGATGACCCCGGCCGAGCGCCGGCCGGTGAAGAAGACCGGCAACGGCGGGCGTTAGCGGTCGATGAAGAACTGATCGAGGTTGTCGAGCTCGTAGAACGCGAAGCTGAGCTGCGTGCACCGGATCGGCTTGGCCCGGCGGTAGCATGAGCGTATGTGGACCGACCTCGACCTCCGCGATCTCCCGGCGACCGAGCGCGAGCTCCGCTCCGAGCTCGAGCCTCGGCGGGGAGAGGCCCGCGACGTCGGCGCCACGCTCGACGCGCTCGATGCGCTCGACGACGGCCCGGTGGTAGAGCGGATCGTGGGCGAGCTGGACGCGTCCTTCCGTCGCTACGCGCTCCCGCGGAACGGGCGTAGCCCGGGGCCGCTCGCGGCGATCGTCTTCCGGTGGATGGGCACCGAGGTCGAGCCCTACGTGCCGACGGACGTCGCGGGCTCCTGCTACGCGAGCTTCGACTACCGGGAGACCGAGGATCGGAACGAGCTCGTGCTCGGAGGGCTCGAGCTCGACTCGGCGGGAGGCTTCGGGCTCGCGCCGGTCGACGAGTGGCTCGTCGACCTCGCCTCGAAGCGCGCCCTCGACGCCCTGGGCGTGCTCGACCCTCTCGTCAAGCTCCTCGTGGCGCGCACGCTGCGTCAGGCGCGGCTCGCGGTGGAGAGAGCCGTGCTCGGCGAGGCGTTCCGCGCGCTGCCGACGAAGCGGCCGTTCGCCATCTTCGCGCGTCCCGGCCACGACGAGCCCTCGGTGCCGCTCCTGCGGCCGTGACTCGGGCGCCTTGGGGCCTTGAGACACCTAGGTGCGGAGGGCCCACGCGAGCGCTGTGGCGAGGAGCGCCGACCAGCCTACGGCGGACACGACGAGCACAACGTTCTGGCGCGTGGAAACGGCCGTCCAGGAGGGGAATTGGCCGGGACTCTTCTTCGTTCATCTTCGACAGACGCATGTCGAAACAGGAATCCACGAACAGAGGAAGGGACGACATCATGGGCACCGAAAGGGAGTCCGGCATGGCCCTCTCCGTCTCGGCGCTCGACCTCGTTCCGCTGGTCGGTGGAGGCACGAGTGTCGCCGCGCTCCGCGGCGCCACCGAGCTCGCGCAAGCGGTCGATCGCTTCGGTTACACGCGGCTCTGGTACGCCGAGCACCACAACATGCCCGGCATCGCGACCACGACTCCCGAGATCTTGATCGCGCACGTCGGCTCGATGACCAAGCGGATCCGGCTCGGCGCGGGCGGCGTCATGCTCCCGAATCACTCGCCGCTCAAGGTGGCCGAGTCTTACAAGCTCCTCGAGGCGATGTTTCCCGGTCGGATCGACCTCGGTATCGGTCGCGCGCCGGGCACCGATGGCCTGACGGCGCTCGCGCTCCGCCGCTCGCGGGAGGCCGTCAGCGCGGACGACTTCCTCGAGCAGCTCGGCGAGCTCATCGCGTGGGGCAGCGGGAAGTTTCCGGCCGATCATCCTTTCCGCGCCGTCCGCGCCATGCCGGACGACCGGCCGCTTCCGCCGCTCTACCTCCTCGGGTCGAGCGACTACAGCGCGAGGGTCGCCGCCGAACTGGGTGTCGGGTTCGCCTTTGCGGGACACTTCAGTCCGGATCCGCCCGACCTCGCCATGCGTGCCTACCGCTCCGCATTCTCCACGAACGGCGTGCTCGGTAAACCGCACGCGATCCTCGCGCTGTCGGTCCACTGTGCCGACACGGAGGAGGCCGCTCGGCGCATGGCCTCGTCGGTGCTGCTCTCGTTTGTCCAGTTGCGGACGGGCCGCCCCGGCAGAATGCCGAGCCCGGAGGAGGCGATGGCGCACGTCTTCACCGCCGAGGAGCAGACGCTCGTCGCGTCCTACAAGAGGCTCCAGATCGTGGGCACTCCCGAACAGGTCCGCGCCCGCATCGAGGAGGTCGCCACGCGAACGGAGGCCGACGAAGTCATGATCGCGACCCACGCTTACGACCCGGCCGCGCGCATCCGGTCGTACGAGCTCGTGGCACAGGCCTTCGGCTTGCACTCGTCATCGGACAAGAGCCCCGAAGCGCGCTCGGCGGCCTGAGGGCTCGAAGGGTCGCCCTAGGGTCCGTCGAAGTCGTAGGTGATGGCCCGCAAGATAGTCGTCAGACTAGTCGCCATCCGGCGTGGTGACCGCTTCCCTCCTGAAGCAGCGGAGGCCACGAACCCTTTAGATTCGCGGCCTCCAGGTTTAGCGGGCGAGGAGGCTCGAACTCCCGACCCTCAGCTTGGGAAGCTGATGCTCTACCAACTGAGCTACGCCCGCACGTGCGACCCGGAGATGAAAACACGGGACCGATCCCACGTCAAGACGCCCGTCGGCCTTGCTCCGTCCCGTGCGTGCCCGGCGCGTCTCACTCACTCTTGAACCACTGGGCCTGGAACGCTCCGCGGGGGTTGCAGAACCTCAACGTCGGCGCGGGGTCCATGTTCGAGTAGGAGTCGAGCACCAGCCAGGACCCCTTTCCGTTCGAGCCGACGCCGTGGACCCGCCGCTTCGCCGTCTTGTTCCCCTTCTCGACCAACACGTCGTCCTCGAGCGTCCAGGTCCCCTCGTCCTTCTCCTTGACGACGACCGCGCGCGTAACGCCGACGAACGTCTGCTTGAACGTGCCGTCCGCGCCGAGCGTGATGTCCGACGCCGTGGAGATCGACGCATCGCCCGCGTAGCCGCCCTGGGGCGTCACGTAGGACGCGATCGATGACGACGCCTCGCGCCACTTCCCGACGAGGTCCCCGCGGTCGAACATGACGACCTTGCCCTCGCCCGCGCCCGGGATCTCGGCGGACTCGATCACGACGCTCACTTCCTTGTCGAGCTGGTCGCCCTGCACGCCGCCGAAGAACAGGCAGAAGATCGGCACGTAACGCGTGCCGCGCGCGACGAGGTAGAGCCCGCCGTTCACGGCCTGGCCGTTGGCCTTCGTCTTCGCGCCCGAGTCGGTGTCGAACGCGCAGACGGTCCCCGAGGCGAGCCGCCGCATGAGCGGGAGCGGCGCGATCGTCGTCTCGAGGTTCGGGGTGACGATCGTGGCCCAGCTCTCGCGATAGGTCTTCTGCAGCGTGCCCGTGAGCGGCTCGCTCGGGAGGATGAGCAGGCGGAACGTGTACTTGTCGTAGAACGTGTTCTCGGTCTTCTCGAGGAGCACCGCTCCCTCGAGGGCCTTCTGCGTCCACCCCGCGGGAGCGCGGAACTTGAGATCGACCTTCCCGCTGCTCGCGACGGGCGCGGCCGCCGGCGGCGGCGGCGCCTTCGGCGCTCCGAGCGAGGCGATCAGTCGCGCGAGGTCTCCGGAGTACTTCTTCATCGTCCCGGCGCTCTCCGAGATCACGAGGACGATCCCTTCCTCGTCGGCCTTCTTGAAGCCCAGCGCCTTCGCGACGATCGACTTCCCGTCCTTCGCGAGCGGCCCCTCCACGACCTCGTACTCCCAGCCGTGGTCGTTCTTGCCGCGCTCCGGATCGGCCGAGGGCTTGAACGCCCCGAGCTCGCGGAGCGTGGCCTCGCCGGCCTCGAGCAGCCCGCGGATCGACCCCACCCTCGCCGCGAGAGAGACGACGACGACGGTGTAGGACTCGCCGCCCGCCAGCTCCCCGGGCGTCATGACGAGCCCGCCGGTCCGCCGCTCGGCGTGCCAGCCGTCCGGTGCCTGGAGCGGCAGCTCGCCCGGAGCGCTCGCTGTCTCGGCGCCGAGCTTCCGCGCCGAGCTGCGGTACTTGCACGAGCCACCGCCCTCGATGGTGATCTTCACGGCCTTGCCGCTCTCGTCCTTCTGCTCGCTCTCGCCCGAGATCGTGAGGGGGCCGTCGAGCTCGACGCTGACGGTCCAGCCCGTCTCCACGTCGACCTGCACTGACCCCTCGAGGTCGAGCGCAACCTTCATGGAGTCGTTCTTCTGGTTGACGACGAGCGCGACCTCGATCACCGCCGTCCGACGGCCGGCGACGTCGCGGACCTCCTTCAGCTTCGAGCGGAGCGTGCCGCGGTCCTCCGGGCCGAGGTTCAGCAGGCGCACGACGGCCTTCTCGTCGGCGACCCAGCGATCGCCCACCTTGACCGGCTTCTTCGGCAGGAAGCCATCGCTCGGGGCGACGAGCTCTCGCGCCTCCTTCTTCGCATCGGCGTCGAGCGAGGCCGGCCCCTCGACGGACGCCTCGGCGCCGGCCTGCCGCCGCACGGTCACCGCCTGACCGGCGAGCGCGCTCTCCTTCTTCTCCTCGGGCGCGCCGTCGGCCTTCTCCGTGTCGAAGCACTCGGCGGCATAGCGCGCGCGGACGGCCTCGATCCTCTCGCCCTTCACCTCGAGGAGAGCCACGTCGCCCTTCCGGCGCCTGTGGGTGGTCTTGTCCACCTTCTGCACGACCGTGCCCCCGCCGAGCACCTTGAGATTGAAGGCGAGCGTCATGTCCTCATCGAACGCCCACCGTTCTCCGGCCGTGAACTTCTGGCGGAGAGCGACCTCGCCGCCCGCCTCCTGCGCGCCCGCGCGCGGAGCGACGAGGAGCTCGGAGACGAGCGCGACGGTTGCGACCGCGAGCGTGAGGCGAAGAGCGGTGGCGGCCGCACTGCGGAGAGAGCCGATCATGGGGTCCCTTCTCGAGGCCGTGGAGCGACGGCCGCGAACATCAGCCGTGGAGGCACGTTCCTCCCCCATGGCTCGTTCGAGAGGTGATCCTAGCAGATCCGAGCGAGACGACGCGGGCCGCGGCACCACCTCGGTCAGAACGTAAAATTCGGCCCCATTCCCGACGAGAACGACCCGACTGACCCGGACCGTCAGTCCGCTCGCGCCCAAGAATCAGGGGCTTAGAGCCGGTCCGCATCGGCCTGCGCGTTGCGAAGACGGTCGCCTCCCCGGGGACGCACGTCGCACCTCGCGCCGTCGTCGGCACTCGTATTCCGAGGAGGAGCTCTTCGTGTCGCTGAGACGCGCCGCCGCTTCGTTTCTTCTCGCCGCCTCGCTCCTGCTTCTCACCGGAGCCTCCCCTCCGCCGACACTCACGATCACCTCTCCCCTCACGATGAGCCCGACGCAGGTAGGCCCGGGCCAGACGATCACCGGGTCCGTCGCCTGGAAGAACGCGACCAAGCTCGGGATCTCGGTGAAACAGATCGTGGTTACGGCGGTCCCTCCGGGCGGCACGACAGCGACGGGCCCCTGGTTCCAGTTCACGCCCGCGGCGACCCCCGGGACCGTCCCCGCGGGACGTTCCGTCACGCTCAACGCGACGCGCACGGTGGCGAGCAGCGACTTGCCGGGGACCTGGACCGCGTTCAGCTCGTACCAGGACGCGACGGGCGTCTGGCACGCGGGACCGACTGTCTCGTTCACGGTCCTCGCGCCACCGCCGCCGCCCCCGCCGGTGCTCACCATCTCCTCGCCGCTCGCCATCACCCCGTCGAGCGTCTTCGCCGGAGAGACCGTGACCGGCGTCGTGACGTGGAAGAACGCGAGCGCGACCGCGATCACGGCCAGACAGGTCGCCGTGACGGCGCTCCCTCCGGGGGTGACCCCCGCGACGGGGCCGTGGGTCCCTCTGGCGCCCGTCCTGACCCCCGGCTCGATTCCGGCCGGAGGCACGCTCTCGCTCACCGCGACGCGCACCGTGGCGACGACCGACCCGCTCGGGACGTGGACGGCCTACGCCTCCTACCAGGACTCGTCCGGCGTCTGGCAGTCGGGACCGACCGTCCCCTTCTCCGTCGCCGCCCGGCCGCCGCGGATCTGGGTCACGGCCTACTACGCGGCCTGGCATGCGAGCGACCTCCCTCCGAGCGAGATCGACTTCACGGCCTTCTCGCACCTGTGCCACTTCTCGCTCGTCCCCAGGGCCGACGGGAGCCTCGACACGACGACCCACGGGAGCTTCGCGCCGGCCGACTGCGCCGCGCTCGTGACGCCGGCTCACGCCGCAGGGTGCAAGGTCCTGATCGGCGTCGGGGGCGCCGGGACCGTCGATGCCTTCCGGGCCGCGATCGGGAGCGGCGTCGTCGGGACGTTCGTCTCGAACCTGGTCACGTTCGTGAGCGCCAATCACTACGACGGCATCGACGTCGACATGGAGCCGCTCACGTCGTCCGATCAGGCGAGCTTCGCGAGCTTCATCGGTCGGCTGCGCGCTGCGCTGACGGCCGCGAGCCCGTCGCTCCAGCTCACGGTGGCGCTCGGGCTCGATGCGGCGCCGATCGTCGCCCCGATACAGGGCGAGATCGACCACATCCACCTCATGACGTACGACATGGCGGGACTGTGGCAAGGTTGGGATACGTGGCACAACACGGCGCTCCACGACGGCGGCGTCGTGTTCAGCAGCGGCGGGCGACCCACCTCGTGCGACCGCACGGTCCGCGACTATCTCGCGGCCGGAATCCCGGCGTCGAAGCTCGGCATCGGGATGGAGTTCTACGGCTACATCTGGACCAACGCCACCGGGCCGCTCCAGAGCACGGCCGGTGTCACGATCCAGAGCGGCATCCCCTACTCGACGATCATGAGCTCGCTCTTGCCGAACGGCGTGTACCACTGGGACTCGGGCGCGTCCGTGCCTTACCTGAGCGTGTTCGAGGCAAGCTCCCAGTTCGTGAGCTACGACGACGCGACTTCTTGTTCGCAGAAGGTCGACTATGCCCGGTCGAACGGACTCGGCGGCGTGATCATCTGGGAGCTCTGGGGCGGCTACCGGGCCGACCAGCCCTCGGGCTCGCGCGACGCGCTCCTCCAGGCCGTGAAGACGGCCTCACAGGCGCCCTGATCGGCGTGAAATCGAGCGCTCACCGCTCCTCGGCGCTCGCGCCTTCGATCGCCGCGTGCACGCGACCCTCGATCTGGTCGCGGAGCCCGCTCATTCGCTCGAGGAAACCCGACGAGAGCGAAGCGGGCGGCGTCCCGTGCACGTCGCCCAGCGACCCGGCGCGCCGCACGATCGACTCGGGGTCGAGCTCGCCCCCGATCCTCTCGGAGCCCTTGTTGTCGCCGAGGACCCGGCGCGTCGCGTCGGCGAGCGAGATTCGCTCGCGCGTCGCGATCTCGGCGGCCTTGCCGGCGAGGAGCGTCTCACCGTCAGCGTTCGTGTAGCCGCGATAGAGGTCGCGCGCGCGCTCGCTCGTGCGGTCGACGAACGACGTCTTGTCGGTCGTCTCCTGCGAGATCCAGTCGATCTTGCGGTTCGAGCTCGAGACGCCCTCCCACGTCGCGAAGTCCATGTTGTCGACGGGCGTCCGATCCCCCTGGAAGTGCCAGGTCACGTCGTACATTCCGATCGCGCCGTTCGCGAAGCGGAGATCGACGAAGCCGTGTCCCGCGTTCTCGCGGATCGTGCTGCCGCCGATCGCGCGCGCCGTGAGCCCCATGCGCGGCCCGATCTCGTTCAGGATCGCGACCATGGCCGCCGCCTGGTCCGTGCAGACGCCGCACTGCGAGAGGAGGACGGCGCCGATCTTCCGGGAGAGCTCCGGGTGCTCGGCGATCACGGCGCTCATGCGGTCGTTCGCCTTGGCATTGTTGCCCGGGTGCTCTATGAAGTTGTCGGCGAAGACCTCGCCCAGGACCTTCTCCTGGAGCTTCGAGATCTCGTCGAGCTTCGCCCGGCGCGCCGCGGGATCCTGGGGAAGCACGAGCTCGCTCGCGGGCATGAGGCGATCGACGGTCTTCTTCGCCTTCTCGAGGCGCTCGCGCAGCACGAAGTCGTTCGCCGGGTCGATCTTCCAGCCGTTCACGTCATAGGGCGCCGCCGGAGAGACCTTGCCGTTCAGCGCGTCGACCTGCTCCTGCGTCATGGTCACTTCGCGCTCGTTGCTGCGGACGAGCCAGGGCGTCGCGCTCTTCTTCTCGACGACGCTTCCGTCGGGCTTCGTGACCTCGATCTTGAAGGTGCTGCCGCCCGACGAGGGCTTGCCCGTGAAGACGTCGATGTGGCCCCAGACCGTGGAGGGGTTCTCGACGACGGGCTTGTCCCAGACGTTCACCTTGTAGGTGCCGTCGGGAAGGACCTCCGCGATCTCGGCGCGCGGGCTGTAGGTGCCGCCCGAGCCGCTCTCCTTCACCAGGATCCGGTCGCCCGCGTGGTAGCGCGTCGCGTCGACGTGGTTGTAGAAGCGCTGGACGCCGATCGCCTGCTCGAGGAACCCGGGCGTCACCTCGAGCGCGAGCTTCGTCTCCGGGATCAGGCCCTCCGCGACGAGGCGGTCCCGCAGCGCTGGCTCGGAGCGCAGGTCGACTTCCTTGCCGAGGTGCTTCGAGAGCTCGGCGACCACGTCCTGCGCGCGCGCGCTCGACGCGACGAGCAGGAGCAGAAAGAATCCGACGATAAACCTCTTCATTTTCGAGGACCCCCTTTGGTCCTCCCTCTCGGGCTTCGGAGTGAGCGTCCCACGCGCCAGATCGGGGCCACGCAGGGACCAGGGGTTACGCTGCCCCATCCGCGTCATCGCGAAACGAATCCCCGTACTTGAGTGCCGTTCGCCGCCACGATCCTCGCGAGCCTCGCGCCGTCACGACTTGGGCTGGCGCGGTTCATGCTCGAGCTCGCGGGTAGGAGAAGAAGACCCGTGTCCAGACTCTCGGTCATCGTCGTGTCGCTCGGGGTCCTCGCGTCGGCGGGGCTCTGTCGCGCCGACGGGGACGGGCTGCCGCCCCCGTCATCATCATCGAAGAAGACTCCGCGCGTGACCGTCACCGTGAGCGTCGACTGGGAGGGTCGCTCGCTCGACGAGTCGAACATCCGCGCCTTCGAGAAGCTCCGCGAGGACCACCCGGACGTCCCGCTCACGCACTTCCTCTCCGGCGCCTACTTCACGAAGCCGGGCGTCGACGTGAGCGAGACCACGGCCGCCATGCGCCGCATGATCCGTCCGATCGACGAGACGGGGCACCACGTCCACGTCTGGCGCTCCCTCGTCGAGGCGGCGGGCGTGAAGTTCCACACGGGCCCGACGTTCTGGGGCGACAACCGCCCGCTCGGGATCGGGCCCGCGGGCGACGTGGGACACGAGCTCGAGCTCACGACCTTCAACGCCGACGAGCTCCAGAAGATCGTGCACGAGGGCGTCAAGAGGCTCACCGACGCCGGCTTCACGATCTCGAAGAGCTTCCGCGCGGGCGGCTGGATCGCCGACAAGAACGTGCTCGAGGCGATCCGGCGCGAGGGCTTCCTCGTCGACTCGTCCGCCACGGACGGGAACTGGCACGAGGCGGTCGTCGGCAACACGGCGCTCCCGCGCCGGATCCGCGAGGTCTGGCCGGGCGTCAAGGAGACGACGCAGCCCTTCGTCGTCGAGACGAGCGCGGGCAAGGTGCTCGAGATGCCCGACACGGGCGCCCTCGCGGACTACGTGACCGAGGACCAGATGGTCGAGCACCTCCGCCGGGCGATCGAGCGCGCGCGGGCTCATCCCGAAGAGGAGGTCTTCGCCCACATTGGCTTCCACCAGGAGAGCGCGGGCTCTTACGTCGGCAAGATCTCGCGCGCGCTCGACCGGTTGAAGGGCGAGGGCGAGCTCGTCTTCGTGACCCTCGAGGAGGCGGCGTCGCGCGCGCGCGCGAACCTCGCGCTGGGCAGCGACAACGCGCCCGCCCTCCAGGGCGAGAACGTCCCTGGCGCGAAGGTCGCCTCCCCGGATCGCCCGGAGCTCGATCGTGGGTTCGCGCGGGACTCGACCGGGATCACGCATCTCCTCGACGCCCGGCTCGTCGAGGATCGCGATCGGGTGAGCGAGCGCTGAGCCCGCGAAGGCGGCGTCCCGCTCACCCGCGGGGAGCGCGGGGCTCCCCTTCGAGCGTCACCAGGTCTCCTTCCGGCTGTGGGCCGCCGACGACAGCGTCTTGTTCTTGCCCCAGTCCGGGTCGTAGTGCTTCTCCCAGCTCTCCTTGTTCTCCGTCTTCGTCAACTTCTCGCCGAACGCGTCGAGCCGCTTCGTGAGCTCGACGGGTCCTATGTTCCCCGGGTCGTTGCGGACCACCTTGTGGTATTCCCGGCCCATCTCCGCGGCCGCGGTGCCGTCCTTGTCCGACTTGTCCTTCGCCACGCGAGCCATCTCGTAGAAGACGTGGCCCAGGCCGCCCTGGAACCCGTACTTCTTCTCGTGCGCGGAGTAGGCCGCGTCGTCCTTGAAGACCTTCATCTTCAGGAGGAGGAGGTTGCTGTGCTTGCTGAACATCATCTCGCGCGTGTTGATCTGGACCTCCGCGGGGATGGGACCCGAGTGCTCGTTCTGGGGGGACTGACCCGCGTACCAGCCGGGGCCCACGTCACCTAGCCGACGCTCGTTCTCCTCGAAGGCGACCTTGGGGTGACCCTTGAACAGGATCTTGAAGTTCCCGCCGCTGTAGCCGCAGCACAGGGGATCTCCCTCCTTCGGCACGGCGAACTTCCCGCCCTGGATCTCGATGCCGTAATCCGGCTTGCAGATGTTCGTGAGTATCTCCCCGAGCTTGGGGATGAGCTCCTTGTTCTTCTTCGGGTCGTCGGTGTTCGCGACGAGGGTCCCGCGCACGAGGTCCTTGTTCTCGTTCGCGTTGCCCTTGTACTCGCCGCGGAAGACCGTCTTCTCGAACGCGTCCTTGAACTTCTTGAGCGGACCCTGGATCCAGGTGCAGGTGTCCCTGGTCTCGTCGAGGTCGGTCAGGTAGTTGCCGAGGAGGAACAGCTCGTCGTCGAGCATGCCGAGACTCCGGAACATGGAGTCGAGATGGAAGTTGACGCCGATGAAGAAGCCGAGGCCGACCCCGATGGGGCTCCCCTCGAACACCGAGAAGGCGTCGCTCTTGCCCGCGGGCATCGGCGTCACCTCCCAGGCGTTGTCGAGGATCTTCCGGTGCTTCTTCCACGCGTCCGAATCCCAGGTGCCCGCCTTGATCAGCTCCAGCCAGTACGCGTTCTCGGCGTTCTCGGCCAGCTTGACCCACTTGGCGCGCAGCTTCAGGTTCTTCTCGAAGATCGCCTTGAGGTCCTCGTCGCCCACCTTGGCGACCTTCCTCCGCTCAGCCTTGTAGTCCTCGGCCCTCTGCTTCGGGGGACGCTTGGCCGGGTCGACGGCCATGAGATGACGCTGGAGGGGACGCCGGCAGTAGAAGGGCAGGATCACGACGGGGCTCTTGTCGTCCCCGCGGAAGGCGAGGTTCGGGGTCGAGGCAGGGATCTCGGGCGGCTCCTCGACCGGGAAGATCTTCAGGCCGAGCTTCTTCCAGTCCTTCGTGTTCCCCTCGCACTGGAGCGCGATCCCGTGAGTCCGCGTGCCGAAGGCTGCCGCGTCGAACCCCGCTCCCCCCGAGAGCAGGACCTGGATGTCGACCTTCTTGCCGCTCTTGTGGACCGCCTTCTGGACCGTGGCCCTGGCGGTCTCGAGACCGAACTGGAGTATGAAGGACTTCTTCTTCGAGCCCTGGATGAGCTGGGGGTTCGTGAAGATGTGCGCGTCGGGCACGACCTTCCCGTTCCAGTCGACCTCGGTGCAGCGCCGCTTCTCGTCGTCCGTCCTCCAGAATTCCCTGCCCTTCTCCGGCCCCTCGTCGAAGTCGAACCGGTCCACCTTCGTCTCGTGGATCGCCTTCCCGGCGAACTGTTCGATGAGGTTGTGGATGAGCTTGCCGCCGAGGAAGACGGGCGCCGAGTTGTAGAGGTGCGTGTGTCCCTTCTTGCTGGCGAGGTTCGAGGGGATGAACTTGAACTCGCCCGTGCCGTAGGCCTTCGTCAGCGCTTCCTTCGGCATGTCCCCGGGGATCCACCAGAGCACGGTGCCCGGGAAGAACAAGGTCTCCGGGAACTGCGCGCTCAGGGCCTGCAAGGCGGTGTAGATCTTGGCGACGTCCTCGGGGCCGTAGGCGCCGGCCTTCTTCTTCCAGGTCCACTCGGGCGCGACGACGATCGAGAGCACGCGATTGTCCTTGGCCGAGTTGTCGCTGAGCTTCTTCTGCTCGGTCACGGCGAGGCTCAGGGCCTTCTTCGCGTCCTCGATGTTCTTCTCGACGGTGTCGTGTCCGGATCCCTTGCCGGTGAACGGCGTGTAGGCGGCGACGCAGACGTGAGTGTACGGATCGGCCATGCCCTCGGGCTCCAGTCTCAGGTGGAGTTTGTATCATCACCACCATCGACGGCGCTCGCCGCGCCGGATCGGGAGGAAGTAGCTCGCCATGTCGATGAAGCGGGTTCAGGTGCCGCTCCTCGCCCTTCTTCTCGTCGCATCTTCTTCGGGGTGCACCGCGGCAACCTACGTCTCCCAGGGCCAGAGACGCGAGCTGAGGCCGCCCGGGGTCCGCTCGAGCGAGGTCGACGAGCGACCGAAGCTCCTGATCCTCGCGATCGACGGGATCGACCGGAAGCTGATCTACGACATGCTGCGGGGCGGCCAGCTCCCGCACCTGGCGGAGATCCTCGGCGGCCAGGAGGACGGGCGCTTCCCCCATGCCCACTTCGACGAGACGGTCCTGTCGGTGCTGCCGTCGTGCACCTTGCCTGCCTGGGCCTCGGTCTTCAGCGGCGTACCGCCCTCCGAGCACGGAGTCACCGGGAACGAGTTCTTCCTGCGCGAGTCACTCACGCTGGCGGCGCCCGCGCCGACGACCTTCGACGAGACGGAGCCGTCGCTGCGGGTCTACACCACCGGCTACGCGAATCGGCTCCTGGCGGTCCCGAGCGTCTACGAGCGCCTCCGTGACCGGGAGCCCGGGATCTCGATCTGGGTCACCCTGAGCCAGTTCTTCTCTGGGGCCGATCTCTTGCTCCTGCCGAAGTGGACCGTGGTCGAGACCTCGGTCCTCACCTTCTTGAAGGACGAGCTCAAGGCCCAGGGCTCCCGCGATCCCTTCCAGGCCGTGGACGAGTCGGCCCTGGACGCGGTCATGAACGAGCTCGACGGTCATGCGCCGCCCGACGTGCTGACGGTCTATCTCCCCGGTGCCGACCTGTTCGCTCACGTTGCCGGCCAGGGGCCCGACGAAGCTCGAACGAAGTACCTCAAGGCAGTGGTCGACCCCAAGGTCGGCGCCCTCTGGAAGAAGCTCGCCGAGAAGAAATCGGTCGAGAACCGGTACGTGCTCCTCGTCTCGGATCACGGCCACACCGAGGTCATCTTCGACTACAAGCACGCCCTCACGACCCGGGACGACGACTCCCCGCCCGCCGTGCTTCGGGCCGCCGGCTTCAAGGTGCGCCCCTTCCAGCTCGACGTGGGCTCGGAGAACGACTTCCAGGCCGTCCTCACCTATCAGGGAGCCATGGCGTTCGTCTACCTGGCCGACCGCTCGACGGCCATGAAGGACGTGGCGTGCAACTGGACTCGCCCGCCTCGCTTCAAGGAGGACGTGCTGGCGGCGGCCGACGCCTTCTTCAAGGCCAACGAGACCGGGCTCCACGCGCCGTCGCTCAAGGGGACCCTCGACATGGTCCTCGCGCGCGTGCCACGGCCCTATGGCGACGTGGACGAGCCCTTCCAGGTCTACGTGGGCAACGGGCTCCTCGAGCCCGTGGGGAAGCATCTCGCGGCCAACCCGCACCCCGACTACGTGGCCCTCGAGGAGCGCCTGAGGGAGCTCGGGGTCGGCCGCTTCGGAGAACGCGCCGGCGACGTGGTGCTGATCGCTCACAACGGCGACCGCCGGCAACCGAGCGAACGCTACTACTTCGCCCAGCGATATCGATCCTGGCACGGCAGCCCTTCGCGGCAGGACTCCGAGGTGCCCTTCATCGTGGCCCACCCCGGCCGCTCGGCCGCGGAGATCGAGTCCGTCGTGAGAGCGGCGCTCGGCCCCGCGCCTCGCTTGCAGCGGGTGGCCGACGTGATCCTGCAGCTCCGGTCCGCACCCTGAAGTGGCTCCCGATCCGGCGAGCCACTCCAGGGAGACGCAATGCTACTCGTGTGTCGAAGTGCGCGGGAGAACGGTGATCTTGAAGTCGTTGACGGCGTCGCCTCCGTTCGTCGGGTGTCCCGTCACCTTCAAGGAGAAGTCACCCAGAGCGGCTTCGTCCTTGGCCGTCAGCGCGAAGCGCGCCTCCGCATCCCCACGCTTGATCCTGGGGTGCGCATCGTCGACGCTGATCCCTCGCGGCATCGCCTCGAAGCTCAGCACGACGTCTTCTTCGAAGTTGAGGGTGCGTTTGATGGAAATCGAGACGAACTTGGTCTCGCCTTGCCGGATCGTGACCTGAGCCATCCCGAGAGTGAAGCTCTCGTCGGGCCTGCTGAGGTAGTGCTCCTTCGAGGAGTCCGACGTTCCAGGTCCACCCGACGATCCCATCTGGCAGCCGGTGATCGCCAACAACATGATCAGCGAGAACGCCGCTAACTTCTTCATGGCTTCTTCCTTTCGCAGCGTTGCGCCTCGGCAAGAGCGCCATCAACTTGCCGGAAACGACGCAGCGTGGACCTTACCAGCGAATTCCGTGCCCCGCTCCGCGTGCGAGTGATTCGGTGACCCATGCGGACCTGGGCGTGCTCATGGCCACGCGAAAGGATCATTACGATGAGCACGCCGGAACTACTCCTCGTTATCGTCGTCCTTCTCCTCGTCTTCGGCGGTGGCGGCCGCTACTACTATTCGAGGCGTGGGCACGCAATGTAGAACGAGTGAAACTACGCGCGCGCGAATTCGCCCGGAGCTGCGCGATCTGCCTCGGCCGCCAGCACCTGGCCCGCGAGCTACTCGTGCGCCTTGCGGGCGGTCGCTCAGCGGATCGCGAGCACGATCTTGCCGAGCACCTGGCCCGCGAGCCGCTCGTGCGCCTTGCGGATCTCGTCGAGCGCAAACGTCGCTGCGATCGGGACCTCGATCCGCGCCTCGTCGACGACGCGGGCGAGCCGCTCGAGCTCGCGCGCATTGAGCTCAGCGTCGTAGCCCACGAGGCGGAGCCCACGGCGCTTGCGCGGCGTGGGCTCGACGCCGTGCGGGTAGGCCGCTCGCCCGCCCGGTCGCACGAGGCCGAGGACCGTCTCCAGGGCGCCTCCCGCGAGGAGGAGGGCCGCGTGGAAGCCCCGAGGCGCGAACTTGCGCGCGGCGTCCTCGAGCTTCGCCTTCTTCCCGTCGATCGCCACGTCCGCTCCGAGCCGGCGCGCGAGGGCCACGCCGTCCTCGCCCGATGCCGTCGCGAACACCGAGGCCCCGTGGAGCTTCGCGAACTGGACGGCGAGCGTTCCCACGCCGCCCGACGCTCCGTGGATGAGCACTCTCTCGCCCGGCTTCACGCGGAGAACGCGGTCGATCCCCTGGAGAGCCGTGACGCCGGTGATCGGGATCGCCCCCGCGCGCCGGAGGTCGAGCGTCTCCGGGATCCGCGCCGTCGTGCTCGCGGCGACGGCGACGAGCTCGGCGTAGAAGCCACCCTTCCCGTAGGGGTTCAGGAAGCCCGCCGCGAACACGGCGTCGCCGGGCGCGAACCGCCGCACGCGCGTGCCCTTCGCCACGACGACGCCGGAGCCGTCGGTCCCGAGCACGAGCGGGAAGCTCGGCCGGCCGGCAGGCACCCAGCCCTCGCGCATCGCCGCGTCCCAGCGAGCGACGCCAGCCGTGTGCGTGGCGATGAGCAACTCGTTCGGTCCGGGGACGGGGACGGGGAGCGATCGCATCCGGAACGCGCCCGGAGCCCCGAATGCGTCGATCACCGCGGCGCGCATGGTCGCGGGCACGGTCGGGGCCCGCCCGGGTGCGGGCGCTCGCCGGGTCTTCTTGATCGTCGCGCGCATCGAACGCATCTCCTCGAGAGAGCGCCTTGCAGAACGAGTACCGCGCCACGGATCGCGTGGCGGCCGCGGGAGCGTGACCGCGGACGAGACGATCCGGATCACTTCTCGAGGATCGCGAACCGGAGCACGGGGCCACGCATCGTCCCCACGAGGAACGAGCGCCCGTCTGGCAAGAAGGCGAGCGAGAGGGCCCGCTCGCCGCGCGTCTCGAGGTCGATCCGGTCGAGCTCGCCCTCTCCAAGGGCGAGCGACCAGAGGCGAAGCGTCGCGTCCACCCCGATCGACACGGCGCGCTTGCCGTCGCGCGCGACCGCGAGGGCGAGGACCTGGCCCACGTGCCCCTCGAGCTTTCGCACCGTGCCGCGCGTCGAGAGGTCGAGGACGACGATCGCTCCGTCCGGACGCCCACCGGCGACGGTCGTGCCCGCGCAGGCGACGGTCGTGACGGACTGCTCTCCCGAGAGCGACTCGACGGCGCCTCCCTCGAGATCCCAGAGCTCGAGGCCGCGCGTGGTCCCGGCGACGACGCGCGCCGGATCGACGAACGAGACGGCGAAGGCGCCCGCGCTCGCTCCCCGGACGGGACTGGACGCGGGCTCGCCCGCGAGGTCCCAGAGGAGCGCCTCGCCCTCGCCCTCGTTCGTGCAGCCGGCGCTCAGGGCACGGAGGCCGTCAGGCGCGAAGGCGACCGTGCGCACGGGGAGCGCGTGACCGGCGAGCGGCCGGCGCTCGGAAGTGGCGAGGTCCCAGAGCAGGAGCTCGGGCATGAAGGGCTGACTCTCGCGTCCGCCGCACGAGAGGGCGCGCCGCCCGTCGGGCGAGAGAGCGAGCGCGGTCGGCCGGACCTCGTGGCCCGTGAGGCACGCGACCTCCGAGCCGGCGTCCCAGAGACGCACCGTCCGATCGATCCCGGTCGTGAGCACGCGGCGCCCGTCCGCGGCGACCGCGATCGCCGTGACGCGCCCCCGGTGCCCGGGCGTCGCGGGGACCTCGAGCCCGGTCTCCGCGTCCCAGATGCGCGCAGAGCCGTCGTTGCTGCCCGAGACGACCCGCGTCCCGTCGGGCGACCAGTGCGCCGAGACGACCCAGTCGTCGTTCGCGTCGATCGCGAGCTCGAGCGCGCCCGTCTCGGCAGCGTAGACGTGCATCGTCTGGTCGAAGCTCCCCGTGAGGACGCGGCGGCCATCCGGCGAGCACTCGGCCGCCACGGCCCAGGCGATGTGCTCCCCGTAGGTCCTCGCGAGCGTGCCCGTCGCGAGGTCCCAGAGCTGCGCGGCGGTCCCCTTCGTGCCGGCGAGCGCGTGGGTGCCGTCGGGCCAGAAGGAGACGGCGGCGATCGAGAAGGGCTGCTTCTCGAGGACGCGGAGAGCTCTCCCGCTCTCGAGATCCCAGTGCACGAGGAGGCCGTCGTCGCCGCCCGAGAGGGCGGTCTTCCCGTCAGTGGCGAAGGCGACGCTGTAGACGAGGCCCGCGTGCCCGGCGAGCCAGCGGATGAGCTCGCCGGTCGCGAGGTTCCAGTAGCCGACCCGTCCGTCGCGCGCGCCCGTGAGGGCGCGCGTCCCGTCGCGCGAGACCGCGACGCCGTGGACGCCCCCGTGAGGGAGCGCGAGGAGCTGCTCGCCGGTCGCCACGTCCCAGAGGCGGACCTCCTCGTCGCGTCCACCCGTCAAGAGACGCTTCCCGTCGGGCGTGAAGGCGACGTTGTCGGCCCCCTTCGAGTGGGCGGCGAGGCGGCGCACCTCGTGGAGGTCACCCGCGTCCCAGATGCGCACCGTGCCGTCGAGCGACGCCGTGGCGACGAGCCTGCCGTCGGGCGAGAACACGGCCTGTTCGACCATGGCGTTGGAGCGTCCCGCCGAGCTGCCGAGGACCGCCGTCGAGCGAAGGAGGCGAGACTCGAAGAGGGGCTTCGCCTCGGGGCGTGGCGGCTGGCGCGGGGGAGTGGGCACGGGCGGAGGCCCGGAGTGGGCCGACGGCGGCCTTGCGCGGACGAGCGCGACGACGCCCGCGAGGGCGACGAGCCCGCCCAGGGCGAGGGCGGAGGCGGGAGCCCGCGAGCGCCTCGCCGGCGCGGGCTCTCCGGCGGAGAGAGCGGCCGCGAGCTCGCCCCCGTTCGCGAAGCGGCGGCGCGGCTCGCGCGCGAACGCCCGCTCGAGGACACGAGCGAGCCACGGTGGCGCGTCGGCGCGGCGGGTCAGGACGGGGGCGAAGACTCCGTGGTGGATCTTGCCGAAGATCTCGACCGCGGCGTCACCGTCGAACGCGGGCGCGCCCGTCAGGCACTCGTAGAGGATGGCTCCGAGCGCGAAGACGTCGGTGCGCGCATCGACGCTCTTCGAGTCCAGCGCCTGCTCGGGGGACATGTAGTTGACCGTGCCGAGCGTCTCGCCGGTCTTCGAGAGCTCGATCGACCCCGCCGCGAGCCCGTGGCGGAAGTGCTTCGCGAGACCGAGGTCGAGAACGAGCGGCCGGCCGTCCTCCGCGAAGATGACGTTCTCGGGCTTGAGGTCCCGGTGCACGATCCCGCGCTCGTGCGCGCGGCCGAGCGAGGAGGCGAGAGCCCGGCCGAGCGCGACCGTCTCCGCGGGCGAGAGCCGCCCGCGCCTGAGCCGGTCCCGGAGCGTGCCGCCCCGCAGGAACGGCATGATGAGGTAGGGAATGCCCCCCATGTCCCCCGCGTCGATGAGCGGCACGAACCCCTCGCGCTCCCCGAGGCTGTCCTGGAGCCGCATCTCGCGCTCGAAGCGCCGCACGGCTTCGGCGTCGAACCGCTGGAGGACCTTGACCGCCACCTCGCGTCCCATGATGTCGTGCGCGAGGTAGACGACCCCCATGCCACCCCGGCCGATCTCGCCGACGACCTCGTAGGGCCCGATCTTCATGCCGGAGCGATCATGGCCGCTCTGCGTTTGAAAAACCCGTTCGCCCCCTAGCGCATCGACGCCGCGTCGAGCGAGGTCTCTATGACCATCCTGACGGCGGGGTCGCGCTCCCGCTCGAGGGCGAGCTGGAGGCCGCTCCGCGTCGTCGGGTCGGCGAGCGCCGCGAGCGCGCCGGCGCAAGCCTGGCGCACCTCGGGGTCGGAGTCCGCGCCGAGGACGGAGACGAGCGTCTCGCCGAGCTTCGGGCGGTCACCGACCGCGACCCCGCCCGAGACGAGCGAGGTGAGCGCCTCGAGAGCTCCGAGACGCACCTCGCTCGCCGGATCGGCCAGGGCCGTGGCGAGCGCGTGCGCCGTGCGAGGAGTGTCCGCCTCCGGGAGCGCGAAGAGAGCGGAGTAGATGGCGCCCCGGAGGGAGGGGTCGCGCTGTATGTCCGAGGCACACTGGAGGACCGCGTCGGCCCCGAGCACGTCGACGGCGGCGACCGCGATCGGCCCCACGTCCTCGGCGCGGAACGACCGCTCGAGGAGCGCGCGCACGGCCGGTCGGTCCTCGGGAGTCGCGAGCCGCCCGACGGCGAGAGCGATGCTCTCGCGCGTCTCGAGCGGGGACGACGGCGAGACGAGCGCGTCGAGGAGCGAGCCCATGGCGCCGTGCGCGCCGATCTCGGCGAGGCGCTCCGCGGCGAGCCCGGCGAGGAAGGGATCCGCGAGGAGGAGCTGGACGAGGAGCCGCTCGTCCGCCGGGAGAACGTGCGCGAGCTCGGCGCGCGTGCGCCCGGTCTCGCGGAGGCTCGCCGCGAGCTCCTCCATGCCGTAGCGCGCGAGGTCGCGCTCGAGCGACCCGTCCCTGGGAATTGCGGGAGCGGGCGTGCTCGTCTTCTTCTCGGCGGCACGGGCGACGGGCAGGGACGGACCGGGTCTGGCCGGAGGAGCCGGGAGCTCGGTCGCGATCTGACGGGGCGCGCTCTCGGCGGCGCGCGGGATCCAGCTCGCAGCGCGAGGCGTGGGGGCCTCCCGCGGACCCTCCCGGAGGAGCATCGCGACGCCGCTCACGGTCAGGAGCGACGCGATGGCGGCGACCGCCTTGAGCCGTATCTTCGCCATCTTCCTCCTCGTTCCCACCATCGAGATGGGCAAACGGCTGGCCGAGTTGCGCGAGAAGGACTTCCGCCGAGCGGGGTGGCACGCCGTGCACACAGGGGCTTCTCAACTCGCGCATCCTTGCGTCTCGGCTGTGACGCACTCTTGCCAGGACTCGTGGCGCGAACGGCCTTTCGGACACGGCACGAGCTTCGCGAAGCCGCGCCACGCTCGGAAAGGGAACAACGATCATGAGAAAGACCTGGCTCACGGGGCTCGCCGTCGCGACCCTCTTCGCCTTCGCCGCTCCCGCGCGTGCGGATCTCGCGGCTGACAAGACGTTGGTTCAGACCGACCTCAAGACGCTCGCGGCCGACCGCGCTCAGTTCCAGAAGGATGCCGCGGCCCTCGATGCAGCGACCACCGCCGCCGCGATCGCGACGGCCAAGGCGGCCCTCGCGGTCGACAGGACCAAGCTCAGGGCCGACCTCACCAAGCTCAAGACGGACTTCGCCAAGCTCCGCGCCGACGCCAAGGCCGCGGGCGTCTCCGTCGGATCGGCCGTCCAGGGCCTCGTGAGGTAAGCGCTCGAAGGACGTGCGAGGCTCCGGGGTTCCCGTGGAGACGCGGGAGCCCCGAACGGGATCTCATCGCCTCGTGAGGAGGATCAAGGTCGTCACGATCGCCGCGAGGAGCGGGATCGTGACGCAGAGGGCCCGGCCGATGAGCCGGGCCATGCGCGCGTTGGCCTCGGCGCGGCGGACTTCGAGCAGATGCTCGGCGTGGGACTGGAACGCCTTCCGGCGCGGGGTCTTCCCACGCGCCGCGTAGATGCCCGCGAAGACGATCCCCACGTGGAACGCGAGCCCCATGGCGAACGCGAACCAGCGGAGCTGAGCGTCCGAGAGCGCGCGCTCCACGTCGAGCGCGATCGCGCGCGAGTCATCGGCGGTCCAGACGACGAACGTCCCGCGAACCAGGTCCGGGACGGGATTCTTCATTCCGTTCGTCATGCCCGAGTCGGCGCGCGCCGCGACCGTCTGGAAGGGGGCGAGCGCGGCCCGTATGCCGAGCTCGAAGCGCGCCGACCTCCCGGGCTCGATCACGGCGACACTCTCCCGGGCAATCGCCCAGGGAGGCAGGTGGCGGAGCTCGACCGTCCGGGGCCTGTCCGTCTTGTTGGCGATCACGATCGCGGCCGCCTCCACGGCGTGCCCGGGGCGCGCCACGAGCGGCAGGCTGTCCTGCCCCTCGACGAGCCCTCGCTCGCCCCGGAGCTCGAGCTGGATCGTGGGGATGTCCCGCTCCGTCAGCGGCGCGAGCGGCGGCGGAGCCTCGGCCTGGGCAGGCTTGGCCAGGGCCTGCTCCCGCGAGAGGAAGCGCGTCTCGCCGCAGTTGGCGCAGCCTTTCCCCTCGCTCCAGCAAGCGGTGTGGTGCCGCGCGAGGCAGCCGTCGCACGCGACCGACGCCTCCTCCTCGCGGAGCACGTCGGCGTGGCAGAACGGGCACCGGGTCGGGCCGCCCGCGGCGCGGATCCTGACGGGTTCGCTCTCGAGACCCATACCGGAAGTCTACTCGTGCCCCGTGAGGAGGGGAGTCACCTTCTCGCGGAGCCTCGCGGGCAGCCTCTCGTCGAGGGCGCGCACGATGTCTTCCTTCGTGTAGCGCGCCGAGAAGTGGAGGAAGAGGATCGCCTCGTTCTCGAAGAGGTCGGCGCGCGCCGCGACCTCGTCCAGGTGGACGTGGCCGCGCTCGCGCGCGTCCTCGACGCTCATGTCGCCCGGGAGGAACGTGACCTCCATGATGAGGAGCCGCGCCTTGCGCACGACCTCCTCCCGTTCGAGCACCTCGATCCGCGTGTCGCCCGTGTAGACGATCTCGGGAGCCTCGGTCGAGACGCTGACCTCGTGGCCCTCGCGCTTGAGGCGCCCGATCTCCTGCGGCAGGAGGCCGGCGAGGTCCGGCTTGAGCTTCGAGAACTTCCGGACGAGGGCGTAACCCTGGCACGGTACGCGGTGGGGCGAGAAGAAGGGCCGCACGACGTAGTCGCGCGTGAGCGGGATCTCATCGCCCGGCGCGTGCGGGCAGAGCACGCGCTCGTGCTGCGTCCCGTCGAGCTCGGAGCAGGCGCGGAAGAGATCGTTCACCGCCTTCTCGTTCTCCTTCGGGAAGACGTAGCTCGCGGGCCTCATGCCGTAGAGCCCGCGCAGGGCGGCGTGGTGCACGATCGCGCCCACGTGGTCCATGTGCGTGTGCGAGACGAGGACGGTGCTCGCCTTGACCGCCGTGCGCGGGCAGAAGCCTATGTCGAAGGCGACCGAGAGCTGGGGGAGCTCGATGCAGGTCTGGAAGCCCGCGATCGAGAAGGCCTCGATCTCGTGGCCCAGGAGGGTGAGGGGCATGTCGAGAGAGTAACACCGACCGCTTACCTGCCCGATCCGCACTGGCTACTCTGATGCAAGCGCCGGGTTCTATGCGTGAAGAGAGTATCCTCGATGTCATCACTGACGAGGTCGGCAAGGCATGACCGGCCTCGCCAAGGGAAGACTCGCGCTTCTCGTCCTCGGGGGAGTGCTCCTCTGCTCTGGCCTCCTGCTCGCGACGAGCCCTTCCGCGCACCTTCGCTACTGGAGGTGGCGGATGCAGTCGAGCGATCGCGCGGTCCGAGCGAAGGCGCGACTCCGCCTCCTCGAGATCGGGAGGCCGGCGATCGACGGCTTCTTCGCGGACATTGTTGCCGGCGAGGTCGTGGACCGGGTTGCCAAAGTGCCCGTCGAGTCCAGGGTCATCTTCGTGGGTCGCGAGGATCACGACGACTACCACGTGGTCGAATCAAGCTACTTCGTGGATACACCCATTCAGGACGTGGACGGCATCAGGAAGATAGGCTTTTTCGTCGAGAACGGACCGGATCCGACCCGGGAGATCCTCGGACGCAATCGAAAGCAGGGAGGCCGAGAGCTCGTCGTTATCGTCTGGACCTCCCATTACTCGAGGTGGCTCGCAGTGGCGCTCCCCCAGAACGACCCGCTCGCGGCCTCAGTCATCGAGGAGACGCAGCGACGCCTCGCGGCATCGCGTTGACCTCGTAGATCGGAGTGATCGCACTACGAGCGGGTGAAATGACGCCGCGAGCAGATGCAGGAGGTGCCGACGAATCCGAGGTGGGCAACCTGGACTCGCAGGTACACCCGGACGATCTGCATGAAGGCGCCGACGAATCCGAGGTGGGCGGTCTGGACTCGCAGGTACCCGCGGACCATCTGCATGAAGGCGCGGACGAATCCGAGGTGGCCGGTCTGGACTCGCAAGTGCACGCGGACCATCTGCATGAAGGCGCCGACGAATCCGAGGTGGTCGGTCTGGACTCGCAGTTACACGCGGACGAATCCGATGTGGGCGGTCTGGACGCGCAGGTACACCCACACGACTTGCAGGAAGGCGCCCATGAATCCGAGGTGAGCAGCCTGCACTCGCAAGTACACCCGCACGATTTGCGGGAAGGCACCAATGAATCCGAGGTCAGCGGCCTGAACTCGCAAGTACACCCACACGACTTGCAGGAAGGCGCTCACGAATCCGAAGTAAGGGGCCTGCACTCGCAAGTACACCCGGACGACCTGCAAGTGCAGGCCGATGAATTCGAGGTGAGCGCGCTGCTCACGCGAGTCAGCGCTACTGACCTGGAGAAATAGGCCACTGACTCCGCTGCGCAGGGCCTCGTCGCGCAAATCAGGACTGCTGACCTCGAGAAAGAGGCGGCTGAATCCGAAGTGTAGGGGTTCCCCGTGCAAGTTCAGGCTGCTGACTTCGAGGTTCAGGCCGCCGACGCCGAAGTGCAGGGCCTCCCCGCGCAAGTTCAGGCTGCTGACTTCGAGATTCAGGCCGCCGACTCCGAAGTGCAGGGCCTCCACGCACAAGGTCAGGCTGCTGACTTCGAAGTTCAGGCCGCCGACTCCGAAGTACAGGGCCTCCACGCGCGAGTCCAGGCTGCTCACCTCGAAGTTCAGGGCGCTGAACCCGGAGTGCAGGGGCTCCCCACGCAAGTCCACCACATGCAGTAACGGGCCGCCAACCCGCACTGCGTCCCCGCTCACCTACACGTCGCGTCGCTCTCCGCGCACAACCTCCGGCTTCCACGCGAGATCACGACCCCATCGGGAATTTCCAGAAAGTACTGTGGGAGGGGGTCTCGAAAGTCAGGTAGTTGGTGCGAGCCGGCACGATTGGTCGCCGTGACCAAGCGACGGTGAGCGCCCCGATCCCGCGAGGGAGAAGGGTTTCCATCAACCCCATGAAAGGAAAGTTTAGCCATGAGTACCGTCAATGACGGGATGAACCCCAATTCCGTGGTGAAGGGACTGGAGCTGAAAAGCGACACCCTTATCCAGGGATTCATGACCAAGCTGCCGTCGGGGGTGACCACTCTCCTCATGAGAGGGGTCGCCACGCCGGTCGCGGACGTCGTGAAGGAGGGGCAGGACCTGGTGCAGCCCTACAAGGACTCGCGGAACGCCCACACGGTGATCCGCCAGTTCGCGTTGGACAAGCCCCAGGTTCGGGCCAAGCTCCGCGCCTTCATTGCCGACGCCAAGGTCGCCCTCGCGGCGATCTTCGGTGACGACAACGAGGCGCTGACGGAGTTCGGCTTCAGCCCGCGTAAGCCTGCGAAGAAGCTGACCTCGGAGCAGAAGACGCTCCGGGCGGCCAAAGCCAAGCTTACTCGGCAGAAGCGCGGGACGCTCGGGAAGAGGCAGAAGGCCGCCATCAAGGCGACCGGGACGCCCAACCTGAGCATCACGTTCGGGCCCACGCCCGACAGCTCCTCGAGCACGCCGTCGTCCCAGGCTCCGAATGCCCCCAAGGCTTAGGAGCCCGAGTAGATCCGCGCGCTCGCCGCCCGTCCGGGGCGAGCGCGCGGGTCGCTCGTTTTAGAAACCCAGCTTGCGGAGCGACTCGGCGAGAGCTTCGCGCGCGAGGCTCAGCCGATGCTGCACGCCTCGCTCGGTGAGACCCAGGGCTTCGCCGATCTGCTTCTGGGAGAGCCCACCGAAGACGCTGAGCTCGATCACGACCCGTTGCTCCTCGGGGAGCGCGGCGACGGCCTTCCTGACGAGGGCCCTCTTCTCATCCTGTTCGAGAGGCTGCTCGGGTGCCGGTTCGGCCGTTTCGGGGTCAGACTCCGCGTACTCTCCCATGAAGCCCAGACGCTTCCGGTCCTTCGCGACACCCCGGCGTCGCTCGTGGACCACGTTCCAGGCGAAGGCCCAGACCCAGGCCGCGAGTGGTCGCTTCGGGTCGGGGACATAGCCCTCCGCAGCTGCGAGGGCGCGCGCGATCGTCTCGTGGAGGCACTCGTCCGCGTTCGCGAGGCTCCGCTTGAAGAAGGCGATGAGCTTCGCCCCCTCCTCGCCAGCGAGGAGGGCCTCGAGCTCCTGGCTCATGGCCTTCCGGTCCACGGGACGGGACTCTATCCGATGCCGTAGCCGTGAGATAGAGCATCGATTACCTTGAGGGTGTCATGAGCCCGGAAGACGAAGCAAGGGTCGATCGCGCGCTCGACCTCATTCGGCCCGACAAGGCCGAAGAGGATCCAGCCGCGTTGCAGGCCCGGATCCCCGAGATCTTGGAGAAGGCGAACCAGCGCGCGGACGAGATCGTGCGCGTGCGGCGTCGCCGGCGGAGCCTGCTGATTCTCATCCCGGTCGCGGCCTGTGCGCTCGGTGGGATGCTCCTCCTGAGCCGGCTGCGAGTCGAGACAAAGGAGCTCGAGCAGGTCCAGGCACTCCTCTACACGATCGAGCACCCGGACCCGTCCCTCGCATGGACCGCGGACGAGAAGGCCAGCGCCGCCGACATCATCAAGCGGACCCATGAGCGCCTCGATCGTGGCGACGACGCGGCCGCTGTCCACTCGCAACTCGCGGTCGACGTGAAGACGCTGAGGCTCCGGTAGCTGGTGTCCGCGTACGGGTCTATGCTCGGGTCGCTCTCCCAGGCGAAGGCCATGCGCGTGGCCGAATCGGCCATGCAAAGCCTCGCCGCCGCGACCGAGGAGAGAGAGCGCGAGCAGTGGGTGAGTGTCCTCGCGGCCGCGGACAACTCGCTTCCGATTCTGTGGGCTCGGAGCGGGGAGTGGGTGCCGTCATTCCCGCGCTTGTGAGGGCTCTCCGGTAGCCGCGGTGAGTCAGTAGTACTTCTTCGGCGGCCTCACGCAGAGCCGCGCCGCGCCGGCCTCGCCCGCGGCCGTGACGACCTTGATGATGTAGGAACCGGGCGCGAGGTCCTTCGGCAGGTCGAGCACGCCTCCTGCCTCGGCAACCGACCCGCGGACGACGACGAGGTCGTTCGCCTTGGCGTAGGTCTCGCGCACGCGATTCTCGACCTCCGGGTCGGCCATGGCCTCGGGGCCCGTCGCGGGGTCGAGGCCAGCGAGATCCTTCCTCGGGGCCCGTTCGCGCCCGAGCGCGACGGCGCGCAGCGTGCCCTTCTCCACGCTCACCCGGACGCTCGTGCCTGCCCGAGCCTCGGCCGGCGCCTCGACGGAGATCGGGCGCGGGAGCCGGAGGACGAGGGCCGGGTCTCCGAGGAGGTTGTAGAGGTGGCGCTCGTCCTCGATGAGGCGCTCGGCGAGCCCATTCTCGGCGAGCTGCGACGAGGCGAGCTTGACGACGAGCTTCCCCTCGGCGCCGCCCGACTTGAGCGAGAGCTCGTCGAGCGCTTCGCGGACGCGGGTCCCGAGCCGCTCGTCGTTCTGCTCGAAGATCCGGCGCGTGAGCTCGAGCGAGAGGAGCGCGTTCGTGAAGGGGTGCGAGACGCGGCTCGCGGCGAGCACGGCGACGGGGCCATGGGGGTTGAGCGCGAGCGCCTTGGCCACGGTCTCCTCGGGCTCGTCGAAGGCGCCCGCCCAGGAGGCTGTGAGGAGCGCCACAGGGTAGCGCCCCTCGGGGCAGTGGACCTTCCGCGCGTCCTTCGCCGTGAGAATCGGGAATCGCTTCTTCCCCCAGTGGACCGTGTCGAGGTTCTCGGGCGTGCCGTGGCCCACGTAGTCGAAGATGAGTGGCCCCTGCGAGAGTCGGTCGACGACGTGCTCCGCGAAGCCGTCAGGCGGGAAGAAATAGACGCTCCGGGGGTTCGCGTAGGTCACGTCGATGTCGTAGCTCGCGGGGACGCGCTCTCCCACGGCCTGCGTGAATACCTGCTCGATGAGGCCGTCGACCGTGGATCCGAAGCGTCCCTCGCCGAGGACGAAGGAGAGCTCGCGCTGCCAGTCGCCCGCGGGGCACTTCTCGTAGGCGATCGTCTTCGCGACCATGGCCGCGACGTCTTCCTTGGTGCGGCACGGGAAGCGGCCCACGCAG
>FTGE01001986.1_pt1 | contig 47352 bp, 37 predicted proteins | sample 1640581 | NCBI WGS metagenome assembly FTGE01 (sample SAMEA3914789, study PRJEB12502) | metagenome | biome: forest; material: soil | place: Canada | collected 2011-07-03 | depth 0.3 m | reverse complement strand
GAGCATGGTGATCATGGCGCTCCCCGAGGCCGTGGGGCTCGAGGTCGCGTTCAAGAAGCTCCGCTACCTGAGGCAGCTCGGGCGGCGGCTCGCCCAGGGCAGCATAGGGCGGCTCCCCTTCCGCGGCGGGCAGTTCGACCAGGCGATCTGCGTCGACGTGATCGAGCACGAGCCCCAGGTCTCGTTCACCGAGGTCGCCCGCGTCTTGAAGCCGGGCGGAGTCCTCGTCGTGGGGACGCCCGACTATGGGAGCCGGGTCTGGCGCTTCCTCGGCTGGTTCTTGAGGCGGCTCCCGAGCGGCAAGGCGAACGTCCACAAGAGCCGGTGGAGCGCGAAGGAGCTCTGCTCGAAGCTCGAAGGCGCGGGCTTTGAGGTCGAGGAGCGGAAATGGATCATGGGCGCCGAGGTGGTGGTGAAGGCCCGGCGTCGTGCTTGAGCTCGTCTGTCCCGAGTGTCGCGCTCCGCTCGCGAGCGATCTTCGCTGCGCGAACGCTCACCGCTGGCCCGTGCGTCGGGGGATCCCACGCTTCGTACCCTCCGAGGGCTACGCCGGGAACTTCGGCTTCGAGTGGCGGCGCTACAAGAAGACGCAGCTCGACCGGCTCGGGTCGCGCGAGTCCGAGAAGACCTTCGTCGAGAAGACCGGGCTCGGCCCCGAGGACGTGCGCGGGAAGCGCGTCCTCGACGTGGGCGTCGGCACGGGGAGGTTCGCCGACGTGGCGCGGCGCTGGGGCGGCGAGGTCTACGGCGTCGACCTCTCGCTCGCGGTCGAGACTGCCCGGAAGAACCTCCCCCGGGAAGTCTTCGTCGCGCAGGCGGACCTCTTCCGGCTGCCGTTCGAGCCCGCGAGCTTCGATATCGTTTACTCGATCGGAGTCCTGCACCACACGCCGGATACCCGCGCCGCGGTCCGGGCGATCGCGCCCTACGTGAAGCCCGGAGGCACGCTCGCGATCTGGGTCTACCAGAAGGACATCTGGACTTACTACTGCGACATCTACCGGCGCTTCACGCCGGACATGCCGCAGAGTCTCCTTCACTTCCTCTCGAACCTCTCGATCCCCTACTACCACTTCCTCGAGGTCGTGAGGAAGATCCCCGGGATCGGCGAGCTCGCCCGGGATCGGCTCCTCTGGTACCTGTTCATGCCTATGCACAAGGACCCCTTCTGGCGTGTCCTCGACACCTACGACTGGTACTCGCCCCGCTACCAGTGGAAGCACACGCCCGAGGAGGTCGAGGGGTGGTTCCGGGAGCTCGGCTTCGAGGGGATCGAGCGGCAGAAGCTCTGGGCGACAGCGGTGAGGGCGACTCGCCCGGCACGGGTTCCGCTCGCGACCGCGCTCCAGCCCACATAGAATCTGGCCCCCGGAGAGGCCATTGAGCACACGCGTCGCCGTCATCGGTTCGGGCTACTGGGGAAAGAATCTCGTCCGCAACTTCCACGAGATCGGAGCGCTGGGCGCCGTCTGCGACAGCGACGACGAGCGGCTCGCTCAGACCCGCGCGCAGTATCCCGAAGCGCGGTGCCTGAGCTCGTTCGCCGACGTGCTCGGGGATGCGGCGATCGCTGCCGTGGCAATCGCGACGCCGGCCGAGACCCATGGCACCCTCGTCCGCGAAGCGCTCCTCGCGGGGAAAGACGTCTTCGTCGAGAAGCCGCTCTGCCTCTCGCCCGAGACGGGAGCCGACCTCGTCCGTCTTGCCGCCAAGAGCAAGCGGGTGCTCATGGTGGGCCACCTCCTCTGGTATCACCCGGCGATCCTCAAGCTGAAGGAGCTCGTCATGAAGGGCGAGCTCGGGAGGATCCGCTACGTCTACTCGAACCGGCTCAACCTCGGGAAGATCCGCCGCGAGGAGAACATCCTCTGGAGCTTCGCGCCCCACGACGTGAGCGTGATCCTGGGGCTCCTCGGCGAGATGCCGAACGACGTGCAGGCGCAGGGCGGAAACTACCTCCACCAGGAGATCGCCGACGTGACGGTCTCGCTCCTCTCGTTCCCGAGCGGGGTCAAGGCGCACGTCTTCGTCTCCTGGCTGCACCCGTTCAAGGAGCAGAAGCTCGTGATCGTCGGCGAGAAGAAGATGGCGGTCTTCGACGACGTGCAGAAGGAGAAGAAGCTCGTCCTCTACCCCCACTCGATCGACTGGAAGAACAACGCCCCGGTCGCGAACATGGCGCCCGGCGAGCCGGTCCCGATCGACTCCTACGAGCCGCTCAGGGCCGAGTGCGAGCACTTCATCGAGTGCGTCGAGACGCGCGCCACGCCGCGCACCGACGGCGCCGAGGGGCTCCGCGTCCTCACGGTCCTCCAGCGCTGCGAGGAGGCGCTCTCGCCGGGCCGGAAGCCCGGCGCCGCGGCGGCGAGCCCTCCCGCGGCGCGGAACTTCTTCGCGCACGAGTCGGCGTTCATAGACGAGGGCGTCGAGATCGGCGAGGGCACGACGATCTGGCACGTCTCGCACGTCATGAAGGGCTCGAAGCTGGGGAAGAAGTGTCGGATCGGTCAGAACGTCGTGATCGGGCCCGACGCGACGATCGGAAACAACGTCAAGATTCAGAACAACGTCTCCGTCTACCAGGGCGTTACCTTGGAGGATGACGTCTTCTGCGGGCCTTCCATGGTCTTCACGAACGTGCTCAACCCGCGGAGCGAGATCGCGCGCATGCACGAGCTCGAGAAGACGCTCGTCCGGCGTGGGGCGACGCTGGGAGCGAACTGCACGATCGTCTGCGGGACGACGATAGGGCGCTGGGCGTTCGTCGGAGCCGGGGCCGTCGTCACGAAGGACGTGCCCGACTTCGCGCTCGTCCTCGGGAACCCGGGCCGCGTCGTCGGGTGGATGTGTCGCTGCGGCGTGCGCCTCGCGCTCGAGGGGAAGGTGGGCACCTGCCGCGCCTGCTCGAAGCGCTACGTCCTCGACGGCGCCGCGCTCGTCGAGGGCTGAAGCCCGATCCCGTAGTAGACGCTCCAGATCCGCCGGATCCGGCGCTTGCCGAGGGGCCTGAAGCCGCTCCTCTCATAGAGGCGCTGCGCCGCGGCGTTCGTGGCGTAGGTCTTGGTCCAGCAGCCCCTGGCGCCGCGCGCCGCGAGGACCTCGAGGAAGCGCTTCACGAGCTTCTGCCCGATCCCGAGCCCTCTCGTCTCGGCCTCGACGGCGATGTAGCCGAGGTCAGCCGGGAACCCCTCGGGATCGCTCGATCCCTGGAGCATGGCGACCCCGACCTCGGCGAGCTCGAGCAAGGCCTGCGGGCCCTCGGAGAGGCGTCCGAGCGAGCTCCGCACGAACTCGCCCCGATGCGTGCTCATGAGTGACTGGTACCAGCGCTCCGCCGGGTAGGCGCCCACGACGAATCCCAGGAGCTTGCCCTCGCGTTCGGCGACGACGCTCACGCCCTCGGGCGCGCTCAGGATCGAGCCATAGAAGACCCGGGCGAGGAAGCGCTCCCCGAGCGAGGTTATGAAGTCCGCGGGAAGGGCGCGGCCGTGGAGCGAGACCACGCCCGCCACGTCGCGCGACTCCATGGGTCGGAGAAGGAGATCGGCGCTCATACCGATACGGCCGTGCTTGGAGCCGCGGCGAGCTCGGGCGGCGTGGGAGGGGAGACGTCCACGACCTCCCGCCACCAGATCTCGAGCGCGACCGCCGCGAAGAGGCGCTTCGACTGGACGAGCTCGCGCTTCGAGCCATGCGCCAGGAGGCTCTCGACCCAGGCCGGTTCGAGGATCCCCCGGCGGCGCACCGCTTCGGGAGAGAGGACCTCGCGCACGAGCTCCTCATAGGTGGGGCCCAGGCTCTCCTCGATCGGGAAGTAGAAACTCTGCTTGGGCTGCCGCCCGATCTCGGGCGGCAGGCGCCGCGAAAAAGCGCGCCTCAAGAGGATCTTCGTCTCGTGGGGCGGCCCCTTCCAGGAGGAGCCCAGGACGTGCTCGACGAGCGGCACGTCGAGGAAGGGGACGCGTCCCTCGAGGCCGTGCGCCATGGTCAGGCGGTCGAGCTTCATGAGGATGTTGTTGGGGAGCCAGCACGCGAGGTCGACGCCCAGGATCTCGTCCACGACCCGCCGTGCCCCCTCGCGCCGCGCGGCCTCGAAGCGCGCCTCGATCCGCTCGGCGAGCGAGGGCTCGGCCGCCACGGCTTCGCGGAAGGTGGGGGTGTAGATCCGCGCTCTCTCATGCTCGTCGAGGAGAGACGCCGCCTCGAGGAAGGTCCCCGTGGGCGAGGCGAGCGCCGCGACGAGCCGGCCCAGCTTCTCACGCCCGGTGGCTCCGAGCTTCGCCGGGTAGGGGAAGACCGGCTCGAGGAGCCCGAGCGGCAGGCTCCTCACGACCGCTCCGGCGAAGTGCGCCAGCTCGGCGGGCAGGATCCGGCGGAGGAGCCCTGCCCAGGTGAGCGCCTGGTGGTGGACGTAGCCTGCGAGTGTCTCGTCCGAGCCGTCGCCCGAGAGGACGACCTTGACCTCGCGCGAGGCCGCTTCGGCGAGGACGTAGGTCGCGACCTGGATCGCGTCGAGGACGGGCTCGTCGAGCGCGGCGAAGACCTCGGCCAGGCGAGGGCCGAACTCCGCCGGGCGGAGCACGATCGTCTGGTGATCGGCGCCGTAGTGCGCGGCGACGCGCGCCGCCTTGCTCGTCTCGTCGCGCTCGGTGCCGAAGCCGATCGAGAAGGTCCTGAGCTTCTCCGGCCGCGCGCGCGACGCGGCGTCCAGGACCGCCGACGAGTCGAGGCCCCCCGAGAGGAAGAAGCCGAGCGGGACGTCCGAGACGAGCTGCCTCTCGACCGAGGCCTGGAAGAGCTCCTCGAAGCGGCGCGCGTCCTCGGCGAGCGTGGCGCTCCTTCGGGCGAAGCGTGGCTCCCAGAACTTCCCGAGCGTCGCCCGGCCGTTCTCGAAGACGAGGCTGTGCCCGGGCGGGAGGAGTCGCGAGTCCTCGAAGACGTCGCCCTCGGGCTCGTAGCGGAGCGCGAGGAGCGCGTCGACGGCTCGGGCACGTGGCGTTCGCCTGAAGCCGGGCGTCCTGAAGAGGGCCCGCGTCTCGGAAGCGAAGTAAAGCCGCTCTCCCACGATCCGGTAACGGAGCGGCTTCACGCCGAGGTGATCGCGCGCGAGCGTGAGGCGCTTCCGGGCCGGTTCCCAGACCGCGAAGGCGAAGATCCCGTTGAAGCGCGGGAGCGCCTCGAGGCCCCAGCGCTCGAAAGCTCGGAGCACGACCTCGGTGTCCGAGGCGGTGCGGAAGGGCTCGCCCATGGCCACGAGCTCGGAGCGGAGCTCCTTGTAGTTGTAGAGCTCGCCGTTGTAGACGACGATCGCCCGCCCGCTCCCGAGCCCGAGTGGCTGGTCGCCCGTCGCCACGTCGATGATCGCGAGGCGCCTGTGGCCGAGGCTCGCCTCCTGGTCCTCGTGGAAGCCCGCCGAGTCGGGTCCGCGGCGGCGGAGGTCCCAGGTCATGCCCTCGAGGAGGCGACGGTCGCGCGGCCCGACGAATCCGCAGATCCCGCACATTCAGTCGAGCTCGTCCGGGCCGAAGAATCGGGCCGACTGGACGTAGGGGACGTCCGCCTTCTTCACGAGGAAGAGGAGCAAGAGGCGCCGGAGGAGCCGGTCGGCCCAGGCGAAGCGCCCGAACGTCACGTTGAACGTGCGCAGAAGGACGAGCCGGCAGGGCGTGAGCTTCACTTCCCCTCCTCCTGGGCCGCCGCCATGAAGTCGGCCGCGAGGTGCGAGAAGTAGCGGTCGTCGAGCCAGAGGGGCGTGATCACGCGGCCGCGCGCGAGTCCGGTCTTGAAGCGAAGGAGGAGGTCGGGGGCCCACTTCGCGAGCCCGAGCGGATAGAGGAACTGGGTGCGCCGCCGCGTCGTGCGCCACTCGTAGGTGCCGTCCTCGCGCACGAGCGAGCGTAGCGCAAGCGCGCCCTTGTGGGCCGCGGCCTCGATCACGGAGGCGTGCTCGGGGCGGAGCTTCGCGAGGTGAGCGAGGCACGAGAGCGTGACCGACTGGTAACCCGGGTCGGGGCCGCCGTACTCGAGGAAGAGCCCCTCGGGCGACTGCATGGCGAGGAGGTCTTCGAAGCGCCGGTCTGAGGCTTTCCCGAGCTCCTCGTCTCGAGCGAGCGCCGCCACGCCCGCGAGCGCGGCGCTCGCGGCGGCGACCTGGTTCGCAGCCTCGGTCGGACGGGCGCTCGCGATCCAGCGCGCGATGCGCGCGAGCGTGGGCGGCGCTGGATCACCGAGGAGCGCGAGCGCGAGGCTCGCGTGGAGGGCCGCGAAGGCCGTCGCGCAGTAGCTCCGCTCGAAGGGATAGACCTCGGCGAGGCTCCCGTCCCGGTGGGCTTGCTCGAGGAGGAATCTCACGCCCGCCCGCGCCCAGTCACGAGCCTTCTCCTTCCCGAAGAAGGGGCTCTCGGAGAAGGTCACGGCCTGGGCGAGGAGGAGTGCGCCCGTCTGGAACCAGGCCGAGGGGAAGTCGCTCAGCCGGTAGTGCCAGTAGGCTCGATCGAAGCAGCCGAACGTCGCGGAGCCAGCTTCTCGGTCCTCGAGCCCGAGAGCTCGTGGGACCGATGCGAGCGCCGCCGCGGCGAGGCTCGAGGCGCCGAGGAGCGCGCTCTCGGTCACGCGAGCGGAGTCCCGAAGGGAACGACCGGGCCGCGAGCCTTCGCGTGGTCGAGGAACTCCTCGTAGAAGCGCGGGTGCTCCGCGAGGAGCGTCGGGTGGCCGTTGAAGACGAAGGATCCCCGGGCGGCGAGGACCTCGTCGAGGAGCGCACGGGCCACTTCGAGTGCCGCCCGGTCGTCGAGCCTCCGGTCCCGGAAGAGCTGGTCGTCCTGGAGCGCGAGCGGGTGCTCGCGGAGACTCCAGCCCGGGACCTCGTAGGGGAGGACCGTCCCCGTGGCGCGGACGGTGAGACTGCCGTCGACCTCGAAGCCGAGCTCCTCCAGGACCTGGAAGAGCCGCTCGCTCGCTCCGAGTCCGGGGGCGCGGTAGATCTTTGCCTCCACGCCGAGCGCCTCGCGCGCGCGTGCGAGGCCTTCGCGCACGCGGACGGGATCGCGCCAGCCGATCGCCACGTCGTGCGTCCAGCCGTGGACGCCTATCCCGAAGCCGCGCGCGGCGAGGTCCTGGACGAGGCGGCGGTCGACCGTGTAGCCGTCATGGGCCAGGAAGAGGAACGTCGAGCGCACGCCCCTCGCTTGCTCGAGAGCGGCGAGCTTCTCGACGTAGGCGTAGCAAGACGGCCAGTCCACGTCGTGGGAGAGCTCGGTGCGACCTGTATTCGTTCGAGCCACGGGTTCAAGCTGTCGGCCCAGCTCGACGAAGGGGAGGTCCGCGACGTGCCAGGTGTCGTCTCCCCGGAGCGCCTGGCGGAGGCGCTTCGCGACCGAGGTCGCGCTCCGCCGCACGGCGTGCGGGACCTTGGGGAGAGCCGTTCCGGCGAAGCATCGCAGGAGCCGCACGGGAGCTCCGGGCGCGCGCGGCAGGAGCCTCCGGGAGAGGCCCTCGACCGTGTCCTGGGTCACGCGTTCGCGAACCAGGTCCTCGGCGACTCCGAGCGTCCGCGCGACGATCGCGGTCGCCTGGGTCATTCCTTGGTCACGGGCTCGAGCTCGACGCGCGGGCTCGGCGTGGGAGGCTGCGAGAGACGCGGGCCTGTTCCCAGCGAGGCGCGCCTGAAGAAGATGCAGTTCGAGCGGTTGTAGTCGAGGTCGAACCACATGGCGAAGAAGAGCGACTGGAGTCCGCTGATCAGGAGGAGCGCGCAGAGGATGATCCAGCCCACGTGGAGGGGACCCCAGGCGATCCCGAGCGGAGTATTGAAGAAGACGATCGCGGACCCGATCACGAGGCCCGTCGGGATCAGCGCGAAGGCGGCGAGGTAGAAGAAGACGAGCGGGTGGAAGTCGCGGATGACGTACTTCTCGCGCATCCTCCAGAAGAAGAGCTTCACGAGGAGCCACCCGATCGAGAAGACGACCTTGGGGATCTTGATCCCGCTCTTCTCGCCGATCCCGTAGACGGGCCGGATCGGGACGTCGATCACGCGGAAGTCGTAGATGTTGAGCTTGACGAGGATGTCGTTCGGGCAGCCGTAGCGAGGGTAGATCTTGTCGATCGCGATCGTGCGGAGCGCCTCGAGCGAGATCGCCGTGTAGCCGCTCTGCGAGTCGGCGCTGTGCCAGTAGCCCGAGGCGACCTTCGTCATGAGCGAGAGCGCCGAGTTCCCGAAGAGGCGGATCTTGGGGATCTTCCGCCACTCGTCGGTGAAGATCCGGTTCCCCTTGGAGTAGTCGGCGAGCTCCGTCGCCACGGGGTCGAGGACGCGCTCGAGGTCGTTCGGGTCCATCTGCCCGTCGCCCGCCATGACCGCCGTCACGTCGATCGCGTGGTCACGGGCCCAGATATAGCCCGTGCCGATCGCGGCGCCGACGCCCCGGTTCTCGGGGTGGCGGATGAGGACAAGGCGCCGGTCGCCCGCGTCGATCCGCTCCTGAGTGATCGCGGCCGTCCGGTCCTTGCTCGCGTCGTCCACGACCACGATCCAGTCGACGAACGCGGGCATGGTGTCGACGACGCGCGAGAGGAGGAGGTGCTCGACGTTGTAAGCAGGGACGACGACGGCGATCGACTTCCCCTGGTGCATGGGCGCTCAGTCGTCGCCCTTCACCGCGAACATGGCGACGTTCAAGCCGGCCTTCGCGATGCGGGGGAGGTCGGTCACCTTGGTTCGCTTGACCCAGCCCCAGATGTAGCCCGGGCGGAGGAAGAAGTCGCGGTGGACGCGCTTCACGGCCTCCTGGATCTCGTCCGACGTGAGCTTGGTGATCGAGTCCGTGAAGTGGCTCTCGGCGTGGAGGTGCTCGAGGTCGATCAGGCTCTCGCGGATCTCGGGGTGCTCCTCGGCGATCTCGTCGAAGAGGGGTGTCCCCGGGTACGGCGTGAGGACGCCGAAGGTCGCGGTCGTGGGGTCGATCTCCTTCGCGAGGTCGACCGTCTTCTGGATCGTCTCCTTGGTCTCGCCGGGGCAGCCGATCATGAAGTGGGCGTGCGTGTTGATCCCGAGCTCGTGGCAGTAGCGGAAGGTCTCGCGGATCTGCTCGAGCTGGACGCCCTTCTGCATGCGGTCGAGGATCGCCTGGTCGCCGTTCTCGACGCCGAACTTTATGGTGTGGCAGCCTGCCTGCTTGAACAGCGCGAGCTCGTCGCGCGTCAGGCCGACGCGCGAGCTGCAGATCCAGGTGAGGTCGAGCTTCTCCGCGATCATGCGCTCGCAGATCTCGCGATTGCGCTTCTGGACGCACGTGAAGAGCTCGTCCCTTATGTAGATCTCCTTGATCCCTTCCTTCGCGTGGCGCCGCCAGAGCTCGAGGACGTTGTCGGCCGAGCGGTAGCGCACCTTCCCGCCGTAGAAACCAGGCGCCATGCAGTAGGTGCAGCGCGCGTAGCAGCCGCGCGTCGTTATGTCGGTGCGGTAGGGGAAGCGTTTCTGGATCGGGTTGAAGTACTGGGCGTGGGGCGAGAGGAGCGTCCAGTCGACGTGCGGGACCTCGTCCAGGTCCTCGATGAGCGGGTAGTCGGGGTTGTTGACCGCCTTCCCCTCCTCGGCGAAGGAGATCCCCTGGACCTTCTTCCAGTCGCCGTTCGCCCGGAGGAGGTCGCGGATGATGAACTCGGGCTCGCGTCGCACGAGCACGTCGATCAGGCCTTCTCCGTGCTTGAGCGTGAGGTCGGGGAGGAAGGTCCCCATGGCGCCGCAGACGATCGTCTTGATCGAGGGCTTGATCTTCTTCACGGCCTCGAGGACGCGCTTGTCCTCGGAGTAGGTCATGACGGAGCACATCATGACCATCGCGTCGCGTGTCTCGATATCCTTGGCGACGGCCGTGAACTCGATATCCTCGGCCTGGCCGTCTATGAAGCGGGCGTCGTGCCCGTCCGCCTTGAGCGTCGATGCGATCGAGAGAAGCGGCCAGGGTGGCGTCTGGGCGCCGCCTATGCGCTTGCCCTTGCACCAGCAGCCGTAGATCGAGTCCCGCTTGACGTTCTCCGCCGAGACGGAGGGCGGGTTGAGGACGATGACGCGCATGAAGGAAATACCCCGAAGGAGTGCATCTTAGCACGGCCCAGGGTGGGTTTAACCCCTTCTTTCAGGCGTCCTTCGAGAGGACGGCGTAGGCGAGAGTCGCGCCCATCCTGTCGGCGAGCCGGTTGAAGGGGCCCAGGGGAACCCTCAGGAACCGGCGGTGGAAGACGTGAGGCTCGATCTTCTCGATCCTGAACTTCGCGAAGAGCTTCTCGAGCGCCTTCTTGTCGTAAGCCTTCCCGACCGGGTTCTCGTCACCGTCCCACATCCTGACGAACTCGTTCACGTCGCCGGTCTCGACCATGCGGTCCCGTCCGGGGACGCGCCTCAGGAGGAGCTTGAGTCCGAGCCGGGTGATCGGCCACAGGGCGCCGCGGAGGAGGATGTTCCGGTAGTAGAGCGCGATCACCGCGCGGCCTCCCGGCTTGAGCACGCGGTGGATCTCGGCCACGGCCCGCTCGGTGTCGGGGGTGTGGTGGAGGACGCCCGCCGAGGTGACGAAGTCGAAAGTCGCGTCGGGGAAGTCGAGGGCTTCCGCGTTCCCCACCTCGACCCGCGCCGTGACGCCGGAGATCGCGACGTGCTGCCGCGCGACCTCGACCGAGCGGGGGGAGATGTCGACGCCGATCACGTCGGCTCGGTGTTTTGCGAACTCGCGCACGAGGAAAGCGGGCGCGCCGCAGCCCACGTCGAGCACCTTGTGCCCCTTGTGGCGCTCGAACTCCCAGAGGTGAATGCAATACCGCTCGAGGTCGAGACGGATCGCGTCGAAAGCCTCAAGGTACTCCTTCGAGCCGAGGGGAGCCGTGAGCTCCATCGAGAGGAGGGGCTTGGCGTCCCAGTACTCCCGGACGCGCTCGATGTCGGCGTTTCGTTCCATTGGGGCCGGATTCTAAGCCCAAGGGCCGTGGTAATGTCTCGCCCTGGACCCCTCGTGAAGAGCCTCACGAAGATCTTCCTCGTGATCCTGGTCGTCTTCTCCACGGCCAGGGTGTTCTTCGCTTCCAGACCGCTCGTGGACGGAGGCGACGGATTCAAGGCGATCATGCCGCTCCAGGTCATAGGGATCCGCGAGGCCGTTCATGGAAACTTCTGGTGGACCGATGATCTCGGCCTGGGTTATCCGCTCCTCAACGAGCTCGACTTCCAGCAGCTCAATCCGCTCAACCTGCTTTACCTCGTCATCGACCCGCTCCGGGCCTTCCACGTCCAGGTGGTCGTCTGGATCGCGTTGCTCGCCCTCTCGGCCTGGGTCTACCTGAGGCGCATCTTCCCGACCTTCGGCGAACTAGAGTGCACCCTCTACCTTGCTCTCGTGCTCGGGGGCACGTGCTTTAGGTACGCGATGGCCTATCAGGTCGTGTTCCTCTCGAGCTTCGCGATCCTTCCCTTCGCCTGGTTCCAGATCCGCAAGATCTTCGCCCAGTGTCGGCCGCTCGATCTCGCCCTCCTGGCTGGTGCGACGCTGCTGCTCGTTCACTCCCAATACAACTTCACTCTCGTCCCGAACTTCCTCGTTCTCGGTCTCATGACTCTCTACGAGTTCTCGCGGAGCGAGGCGGACCGTCGCCGCAAGCGTGCGGTCTTCGTGACCTTGTCCCTGCTCTTCGGTGGATTCCTCATCTTCCATGTCTTCGACATCCTCGAGATCCACCGGCTTTCGAACAGAAAGGAAGACCTTTCTCTCGAAGGGACCGGCTGGCTCGCCAAGCTCGGAGGTAGGCTCTCGCTTCCCAACCTGACGGCGAGCCTCGAAGGCATGTTCGGGTTCCCCGAGTGGCGTTTCTTGATTTCCCTTCTCGTCATCACGGGGATCGTGCGTGTCGCCGCGCGCCGTCGAGCGATCGAGCCCGTCGTCCTCCACGCGCCACTTCTCGTCATGGTCGGCGTTCTGTGTGGCTTCGGGCTCGTCGTCTTCGATGCCCCCCGCCACCTCACGCGCATGGCGGTGATCACCCTATTCCCGGCAGCGATCTGGTTCGCGCTCGTCGGGGGAGAGTTCGCGACCAGGATCGCAGTCCTGTTCGGGCACGCGAGCAGGGCTCGCGCGCTACTGACCGCCGCGACCACTCTCGGGCTCGGCGGCACGTTCTACTGCTTCGATGTCGATGTCGAGTTGAATTATCCACCTCCGTTCGGACGGCTCCACGAGGTGGCGGGCGCCATCGACGATATGTTCGGGGGAGCGCTCCCCGAGGATCTGCGACGCTATCGCGTCGGATCCGTCATCGAAGATGACTTCAAGTACACCCACGCTTTCCTTCCCCGCTCGCTCTATCAGCCCTCGCAAGCGGTCCTCTACGGCTTCCGTGAAACAGGTTTCTACGGGAGCTATCTCATAAACGGCGGTCAGCGCTCGCGAACCTACGAGCAGATCGTGACCACCCAGCGATTCGGGACCTTCGGGAACATCACGGCCCTCACGAAGACCGGCGTCTCGGAGCCCATTCTCCGCCTGCTGAATGTCAAGTACCTCGTGTCTCACGAGACGCTCGAGGCTAAGGGGCTTGCGCTTCGCAACACGATCCCGGCACGCGATCCACCGGGTTTCGCGCGCCAGTATCTCTACACGCTCCAGCACCCCTTGCCGCGAGCGTGGGCCGTGCCCCTCCCCCAGGACCTCGCCGCGGAGCTCGAGGGGAGATCGTTCTCCGAAGCGTCCGACCGGATCGAGACCTTCATCGGCGAGTCGCTCGACCGGGGCTCGATCGATGTGAGCCTCTGCGAGCTCGCCCTGGAACGCTCGGGACGCTCCCTGCGCCTGTCGGGGCTAGGGCGGGTCGGGCAGCCGGCCCTCGTCTTCGTCTCCATGCCCTACTGGCCCGCGTGGGCACCGACCCAGCAGAAGGTCCGGGCGATCGCGCCCTTCGGGCTCACCGCTCTCATTGTCCCGGACCCGAGCGACGCGATCACGCTCGAGTTCAGGCTCTCGGCCTGGCGATGGAAGGTCCTCGGCGCATCCAGCATTCTTGCAGCCATGATGATCTCGATCGGGATGCGACGCCGATTCGGGGGAGAGGGCGCTTGATTCCGGGAACACGCGGGAGAGCCGGGGTCACGCTCCTCGGGCTTACGGTGTTCGCCATAGTCGGAGCGCTCATCGATCGCTCGGGTGGCGGGTTCGAGCGTTCGTACCTCTCCTTCCTGATCCTTCTCATAGGCCCCTTCTTCTGGCTTGTGCTCGCCGCTTGCGGTCGGAACGAGCCCTTGCCGACGGTCGTCCTCGGGTTCGTGCTCGTCGCCTTCTCGGGCCTGCTCAGGCGGCCGTTCGCATCCTGGGGCCTCACCTCCGCGGCGATCGCAACGTTCTGGCTCGCCCTCCCCATTTCGAGGGAAGCGGCGACGACCGGACGTGCCAAGTCATCCGAGGAGGCGTTCGTCGTCTCGCTCGGTGTCGGCGCTTACGCCTTGCTCTGGGCCGTCGCGAACGGGAACTTCAAGAATTACGTCATCGCCGGGGCGCTTGCGCTGTTCGCGCTCGAATCCTGGGGGCCCCGGTCGGAGCGTACGGTCCAGGCAGCCTCCCGGAGGGTGTCCTCCGTCGCGCTGCTCGCGGCGTCGGCCATGATGTACGAACATGTCCGTCCCGACCCGATCTTCCTCGAGCCCGAACAGATCTTCCTCGTCCTCGGGGCAGCGGCGGTCCTCACGGCGTGCCTCGAGGCGGGCGGCTGATGCGACGAGGGGTTTCATTCGCAATCAAGCTCTTGGTCAGCATGCTCCTCGTTGGGCTGCTCGTGCGGAAGATTCCCTGGGAAGACCTCCAGAAGCTCCTCTCGACCGCCGATCGCCGACTTCTCGGCGCCGGTCTGCTCATTACGCTCTTGAACTTCCCGATCGGTGCAGCCCGGTGGTACATCCTCCTGCGACCGCTCACCCGTGACGTCTCGTACCTCGAGACCCTCCGGCTGGTGCTCGTGGCGCACTTCTTCAATGTCTTCGTCCCGGGAGGCATAGCGGGCGATGTCGTGCGGGGCCTCGAGACTCGACGGCAGGGCCTCGTGACCGAGGCAGCCTTCGGGTCGGTCGTCACGGATCGCCTCATGGCCCTCGTGGCGTGGGTCATCGTCGGAGCGCTGGGTTTCGTGTTCAGCTGGCGCGAGCTCCTGGGGTCAGGGATCTTCATCTACGTCGTGATCACCAACGCGATCGTCCTCGTGCTCGTCGTCCTCCTCTACAGTCGCCGCATCGGTCAGCCGTTGGTTCGCCTGGCTCATCGCGGTGGAAGACTGGGGGAAGGGCTCGGTCGCCTTCTGCAAGCTCTCCATCAATATCGGGGATGGCGAGGCACGCTCGTGGAGTCTTTCGGGATGACGATCGTCTCCCACTTCTGCATGATCCTCAGCATCTACGTCCTGGCGTTGGGGCTCGGAGCGAAGGCGTCATTCGCCTCGTTCGTCCTGTTCGTGCCCGTCATCACGATCATCGCGACGCTCCCCGTGACGTGGGGCGGTCTCGGACTGCGTGATGCTGGCTTCGTGATCCTCTTCCCGACCGCGGGGATGACCCAGGCGCAGGCCCTCGGCACCTCGCTCGCCTTCCTCGCCACCGTCGTCATAGCTGCCCTCGTCGGAGGGCTCGTCTATCTCTGGCCCGCGCGCTCACCCGCGGAGAGCACACCCATCACTTCTGCCAGTCAAGAGTGACCTTCCCCTCGGGGCTCACGATGACGCGTCCCTTCGGCTTCGCGGGTGTGCCGACGGCGATCGTGTAGTCGGGAATATCGGCGGTGACGAGGCCGTGAGCGCCGATGAGGCAGTGCTCTCCCACGTGGACGCCCTTGGCGATCACGGTGTACGGGCCTACATAGCAACAGTCCCCGATGGAGGTCCTTTCGTGTACGTAGGGCTCCCTGCCACCGCTGAGGGCCCATGCAACGGTGTCGTGCGAATAGATCTGCACTCCGGCCGAGATCGAGCAATTCCGACCGATGGAGAGCCCGCCGCTCCCGTCGAGGACCGTGCCGGGGCCGATCCAGGTGTCTTTGCCCACGGTCACGTTGCCCAGGACGAGGCTGCTGTCGTAGATCGAGGATCCTTCGCCGAAGCCGAGGAAGCGTGCCCGTTCCCAACGATCCGTGAGCTCGTCGGCGAGCGGAACGCTGCGGTCATGGCGCTCCTTCATGAGGCGTCGCAGCTCTTCGTGGAGAAGCCAGAGCTTCTCGTGAAGCTCGTTGACGTGATCCATGTGACGATTGTACGCGTCCTTCCCGGAGCCCTTAGGCGGGCCGCTGAGATCGGCGGCCTTTCACGCCTGCGATGAGAAGACCGATGAGGCAGATCGCGGCGGCGAGGCCCCCGACCAAACCTCCGCGCAAGAGCGCCGAGGGCCGAAATGTCATGACGACCTTGTGCGTGCCAGCGGGGAGGTGAACCGCGCGGAAGGCATAGTTGGCCTTCAATACGTTCGCTTCGACTCCATCGACACGAGCGACCCAGCCTGGAAAGAAGCTATCCGAGATGACCAGGTAGCCAGCCGCGGAGAAGCTCGCCTCGATCTCCAGTTGGTCCCCGGAGTCGGAAACGATCCGAGCCTGGTTTGGACCAGGCTGCTCGATCACTCGCGAGGTGACCTGAGCGGGATCGGCGACGACCGCGAACCGACCGGGTCCCACGTGCTCTTCGAGAGTGGCGAGGTCACTCGGCGAGGACTCCGGGACGACCTGGACCACGTCCGGACAGTAGACCCGGGGATAGGCATCCTTGAGCTCGTAGACGTAGACATTCTCGAGCCGAACACGCGGTTCCATCGTCCGGCCGTAGGTGATCGGTCTCCTGGCCGAGGCAATGGCAACGAGAGCCGAATTCTTCTCGTCGAGAGGTTCCCGGGAGATGAAGTAACGGAGCGCCATGTATTTCCAGAGGCCCGAGTAGGGATACCAAGCAAAGAGGGCGATTCGCTTCATCTGCACCCTGCGTTGCAAGTCGGCGGGGTTGTCCTGGGCGAGTCCCTTCGCGGGGCTCGACGGTCCTGCCCAAAGACTCCCGTAGTTCGCGAAGTCGACGAAGTCCGACATGTCGCGGATCGTGAGGCTCATGCTCCCCATGGCGTCCTGATAGCCATAGAGCGGCGCATGCAGGGGGTAAATGGGCAAGGAATCGGCGACTTCGTATGTAATTGGCTCGAACGAACGTCCTCTCCCCGGGTAAAGGCACGCGATGCGAAAGTCCATGCCCGCATCTCCGATGACCCGACGGATCGAAGGCTCGATCGTCGGCGAATCGATGGGAGCCGACACGACCTGATCATCCCGGAGCGCGAGGTCCTCGTAGAGGATCGTTGCGGCCACGAGGAAGAGGGGCATCATCCACGCACGCACCCGAGTCATGTGCCGCCGTGGTGTGTGCGGGGGTCTGACGAACCACAGTACGACGGAGCGCTTCAGTGGGAAGGACATGAAGCGCCAGAGTGTGCGGCGCTCAGCCCAGAGGTACCCGGCGATCACGGGACCCGCGAGAAGTATCGCCGTTGCTCCTTGCCCGAGCCGCAAGTGTGGTCCGCCGAGATAGGCGTTCAGGATCGTATTCCGCGAGGAGACGATGCTCGCCAGGAGCGCATAGGCGACGAGCGCAAGGAGGCCCCTTGGCGCCAGCTCGCGCGACCACGTCTTGGTCTCCGACCGAGGGGAAACGAAGAAAGCGAACGCGATCGGCGCCAAGAGGGCCCATGATGGCGCTCGCAAGTAAGCGAGCTCGTGAAAAACGTGATAGGTGAGAAATGCGACGGTCCAGAAGATACCCGTGAGGAGAGCGTTCCGGTCGTAACCGATCAACGTATCGGCGCCGATGCCGACGAGAAGCATGCCCGCGATCGTCGCGAGGGGACCATAGGAGCAAACGCGTTGCGCGTTGTAGCCGAACTTCAAGGCGAGGTCGTCGAAGGCTCCCAGGAAACCCAGTAACGACCATGTCAGCAGGCAGCATGCGAAGACGTAGTGAAAACGACGCCCGCTCGTCGTCAAGCCCGAGATGAGGCCGAGCAGGGCCAAGGGCCAGCTCACGGGACCCGAGGCGAACCACGACGCGAACTGCCGAAGACCGTCGACCGTGTCGACCCCTTGTCCGATGTAGGGCAGTCGACTGTTCGTGGACTGAGCGGCGAAGAGGCGCAGAGGGAGAAGATGCGGGAGCGTGAGGCACATGCTCAATGCGAGCACCAGGACGACGAGAGCGGAGCGGATCAACCACTCCCGCCTCGTGAACCGATAGCTCACCCCTGCCGCGACGATCGCGCTCAGGGTGGCCATTCCCGCTGCCGGGACCGCCAGGATCGTGTTGAGGAAGAGCCAGCCGCCGATCAGGGCCGATGACCAGACCCAGATCCACTTCCCGGTCCTGAGGAGCTCATGGAGAGTCAAGAGCAGGAGCAGGAGCCCTGCCATCGGACCAAGATATGTCTGCGTGAAATTGGGATACCAGTGCAGGAATCGGCTCGCGAACAGGAGCAGGGTTGCCACGACCACCGCCCCGCGCGAGAGCCCGAGTCTGCGGAGAAGGCCGAAGGCGGCCGCGACGATCAGGATGTCGTAGAGAATCGACCCGGCGATGAAGAAATGATTCGTATCCCCGGATACGGCCGCGGCGATCCGCAGCAGCGGGTCGAACGTGCCGAACGTGTAGTTGTCCACCGGATAGAGTGGACGTCCCGCGCCGATTTGCGATGTCCAGAGAGGGTTGTGGAGCCGGCGGAGCTCGTTGCGCGAGAGCTTTGCTAGTCCGAAGAGTCCACTCGAGTCGCCGTTATAAACAAAATCACCGGTGACACAGGACGCGAGGAGACTCGGATACGAGCCCCGCTCCCGCACTCTACCGCTCGTGAGCGGGTACCTCTCGTCGTTGGGTGCTTCGAGTGAAAGAAGGACTCCCACAAGCGCGACCGCGAGGAGAGCGGTCCGCCACCATCGGTGCGGTGTTTCTTCGGCGGGCGGGACTGGCGCCAGGTAGAGGTGATGGGCCGCGATCCAGATCGCGATGAGTCCCGCGTCGATGGAGAGCCACCAGGCCACGGGAACCGAGGCATAAGCGGGTGCGAGCCCGAATGTGAGGGCGAAGCGCGTGCGGCTGGCCAGAAAGACGAAGTTGAGGACAAGGGAGGCGATGACGAGTGCGTAGCCGAGAAATCGCCGGGCGCGGTCGCGCATACTAGAGTTTCTCGGCTCGAACGGTGAAGCCACTCTCCTGTGCGTCGAAGTGGACGATCGAGAGACACGCTTCTCGGCACCATCGGCGGACCTCCTCCTCGGTTTGGCGATGGGCGTAGCGCGGATGGTACCAGTCGAAATTGACGTGGACGTTTTCTTCGAACGAGAGCTTCTCGTTCCAGTAGAGCTTGGCGAAGCTCCAGTAGATCAAGCGCTGCACGTCCTGCTCGCCGGCCTTGATGCCGAGATAGGGAATGTCCTCGGGAACGTCGACCTTGACGTGGAGATCGCTGAGAGCCTGCGCCAACCGAGTCAGCGGGCGAAGGAGCTCCCACGCTTCATCGGGCGGTAGCCCCGAGAGGAGGCTTCGAACGTGATCGTCGGTGAACTCGCGGATGGGCCCCTTCTTGCGATACACGTAGAACAGGAACTGTCCCCCCGGTTGGAGCAGGCGCGCCAGCGTCTTCAAGGCGAGCTCGGTCGAGGGCGTGTGGTGAAGGACGCCCTCGGAGAAGATCGTGTCGAAGGTCGCTTCGCGGAAGGGGAGCGCCAGGATGTCGGCCTGGATGAAATGAGTTCCAGGACAAGCCCCGAGGCGCTCGCGCGCGACGTCGACCGCAGTCGACACATCCACGCCGAACCATTCGCCGGAAGCGTTTCCTCGCCATGACGGCGACATCCAGATCCCCGTGCTGAGGCCGGCACCGCAACCCGCATCGAGGATGCGCCGACGCCCGCCGAAGAAGGACCGCATTCCCGGAACGTCGGCGAAGCCGTACTTCTTGCTGAGCCAGGGGCCCTGGATCTCGTTCATGCCCTCCGAATCGTACGTCTCGCGCTTCTTCCACTTGTAGCCGAAGCTCTCGGCGGTCTGGCGCTGACCAGCGTCGTCCGAAGCCACGAAGCGGGGAATGCCATTGCGTATCGAGTAGGAACGGCCCGTATCGTCGTGGAGCCCCCCTTCGATGATCTCCCCTTCCGCCTCACGGGTCGCCTCGACGCGGAGTGGGGCCCCGGAGCCGGGGTCGACCAGGAGCTCGAGCAACGATCGTTTCATTCGGGGGCCATTTCAGTCAGGGTGCTGATTGCAAGCAAGAGCGCGTTCCCGCGAAGCCGCAGTTCATGAGCGCATCGATGATGGAGAGGCCGGGGATGAAGCTCTCACCGGGCTGTGTGTACGTGGGGTGCTGGAACCGCTGAAACACGAGTTCGATACCCGAGAGGGGAAATGCAGTCTCATCGAGGTACCCGCCGCTTCCCCCGCCGCAGAGATAGGCCGTCCCTCCCACCGCCTTGACCATCGAGATGATCAGTTCCGAGGCGGCACCCACACACCCGAGAGTGCTGCCCAGGACGAGCTTGCTCGTGTCGAGCCCGAGCCGCGATGCGATCGTGCGTATCGCCTCCACGTTGAAGCTCGCGAGCAAGTCCGTCGGTTGAGCAAGGAGCGCGCTCAAGACCGGAAAGACTTCGTCGAAATACGGCGCTCGACCGTAGATCGTCTGAATCGTCTTCTCGAGCTTCTTTCTCCAGGGCAGCCGATCGTCGATCCTCACCTCGCGGCAGAGCAGAACGCCATGGTGGTCCCGCCTGATGGGCATCGTGACCCACTCGGCCTTGCCCGCGAGCGGCAGCTTGACCCTGTTCAGCCATGTGCCTCCGGTCTTCGGATACTGGACGTTGTCCATCAAGAGGAACGCGTCCGACCGGGCGAGCTTGTCGAAGTAACCGAGCCAGGGGAAAAAGTTCGGCTGGTGGATGGCGACGAGCTTGGCCATGGATGGGCCCGATCAGGCCCCGGAGATGCGGAGCTTGAAGAGCTCGTAGAAGGTGAGAGCGATCGAGCGGAAGTTCGTGACCTTCGAGCTCCCGCTCAACCTTGGCCTCGTGTTGATGGCAACCCCTCTCTTCACCGTGAGCCCCGCAGCATAACAACGCATCGGGATCTCGAAGTTGAGCAGCCCCGTCGTCGCGCGGAGGCGAATCCGGCGGAGTGCCTCGCGCCGGATCACGTAGACGCCCTCCATGCCGGTCGGATCGAACCCGAGGACGATGCGCATGAGCGTGCGCATTCCCCAGGAGAGGAGGCTCCGGTGGAACGGGACCGTTCGTTCCCGGATGCTCACGATCAGATCGGCGGTCCCGATCGCTTGGTGGAGCTTGAGGACCTCGCTCACGCCGACCTGGCCATCGCCGGGTATGAACGACACGTAATCTCCTTGAACGGTCGCGTATCCGGCCTGCAGTGCGCCTCCGAGACCCCGGTTCACGGCGTACTGGACCACGCGCACGCTCGGGTGCTTGGTCGCGAGCGACTTCATGATCTCGCCGGTTCCGTCCCCGCTCCCGTCGTCGACCAGGATGATCTCGTAGGGGGCACGCCAATCGCGTCCCAGGACCTCCACGGTCTCCTCGACGATCTTCGCCACGTTGGCCGCCTCGTTGAAGGCGGGAATGACGATGCTGAGGCTCGTGCTCGTCGTCGTCGTGTCGGCCTTGTTCATCTCAGGCTCCATGAGGATCGTCTCGCAGGATGCCCATGAGCATCACGTCCACCGAACGGCCGTCGAGGTAAGCCGCCTGCCGCAAGAGGCCCTCTCGCTTGAACCCGACCTTCTCGTAGAGCTTGATCGCAGGCTGGTTGTCGGCGAAGACGTGCAGGTAGACGCGGTTCAGGTTGAGATCCTTGAAGGCGAAGTCGAGGAGAAGCCGGATCGCCTCCGTGCCGTAACCCTTCCCCTGATGGGAGCGATCCCCGATCCGTATCTGGAGCTCGGCGCTCCGGTGTACCGGACTGATCGTGTGGAGCTGGCAGGATCCTATGAGGAGGTCGTCCGCGCGGAGGCGAATGCCGAAGATCACGACGTCGCGCCGCGACTGGAGCCCGTCGAACCAGGCGCGATGTTGGCCCTCGGAGACCGGCTTGTAGGGCGCGTTCGAGAGGACGAGGGGGCGGTCGTTGATCCACTCGAAGAGGGCCGGCAGATCCACGTCACGGACCGGCGAGAGGGTGATGTGCTCCGAGAGCAGCCCGGTGACCTTGGGGCCCGATCGAGTGGACTCCAGCCACGTCCCGACGAACGCATCGATCGCCTGTCGAGGCATGCCCGTGGGAAAGAGCTCCCTGTAGGACCGGTTCTCGAGGAGCCCCTGTTCCTGTGTTCGCAGAAGGGCGCGCCAGAGACCCGCGAGCGTGTCGGTCATGCCTGTCCCGCCGGTGACCCAGTTGCATGGGTGGAGGAGCAGTTGCAACGACGGGCCGTTCTTGCTGACTCGATCCAGGAAGTGCCTGGCGGGGTGACGCCGGTTCGAGTCTGAGAGGTACTCGATCGCCTTGGTGAAGCGGGCTCCATAGGCGTTGACGAGGCCTGCAATGACGGTGTGCTCCCGCCATGCCTCGAGGAGCTCGGGCGTCGGGTTGTGCCACGAGAAGACCTGGGCGAGGTCCGGGATCTCGTGCGACAGGACGTCGAAGTCGTGCCGTAACGATCGAGCGAGCGCGTCTCCCGCCTCACGTCCGGGAAGGACCGTCGCGTGGAGTCCGACGAGCTGCCCGAGCGCCTGGATCTCCCGGACGATGCCGAGCGAAGCGGGACTGAAGACGTTGTAGACGGGAGACCGGGGAAGGATGAAGAAGGTCGCGCTCACGCCGAGGCTCGCGTTCACGCGGGCGAGCTCGAGCGCCATGTCGAGTGAGAAATCGACGTCGTGCCGGAGATGGATCCGCCCCGTCGTGGGCCCGTCGGTGCGGAATGGCTCGAATCTGTAACCGGAGCCGAGCGCGCACTCGAGGATCTGACGGTAGCTCTCCAGCGAGTAGTCCATCAATCGCCGCTCACAGGAAGCTCCGGCACCACCACTCGAAGCTCAGGAGCGACCATATGAGCAATCGGTGATTGACGCGGCCGCTGCAGTGCTCGTCGAGGGTCCGACGGACGTAGGTCGAGTCGATGAAGTCGTAGATGCGGGCCCGGGGGTTGGTCAGGAGCGTGTTCACGTAGGTGAGGCTCTCGCCGCGGAACCAGGAAGCGTCGGGCGCCGAGAATCCCTGCTTCGTGCGCTGGACCACGCTCTCGGGGATCAGGCGCGTCATGGCTCGACGCATGACAACCTTTCCGTCGCGCGTCGGCTGAGCGTTGTAGTGGAGCCTCTTGCCCGGGTCGTCCTCGTCGACCTGGGGGGCGACCTTGAGCTCGGAGAGCTTGAATCGCGGCGGAATCCGCAGCGCGAAGTCGACGAGCTCGTTGTCCATGAAGGGCACCCGCGTCTCGAGCGAGTGCGCCATGCTGAGCTTGTCCTCGACCACGAAGAGTCCGTGGAGGAACGTCTTGATCTCGAAGTAGAGGGAGGCGTTGACCACGTCTTCAGTGGTCGTGAGGCTCTGCTCGCCCTGGGCGAAGACGGACCGGAAGGTGTCGATCGGGTGGATCTCTCGTAGCTTCGAGTAGGTCTCGGCGTTGAAGAAGGTCGAACGCTCGTTGTCGGGGACGAGGCGCTGCCAGTAGTCGTAATAAGCCTGGTAGTAAGCTTCGGGGCCGTTCGCCGCCGCGCCTCGGAAGTAGCGCCACGGATACCCCGCGAAGAGCTCGTCGCCTCCGGTCCCCGAGAGCACGACCTTGACGAACTTCCCCGCGAGCCGGGCCACGTAGTAGTTGGGGTAGCACTGGCCGACGCGCAGGTCCTCGAGGTGCCAGATCAGCTTGGGGAGGATGTTCTCCATGTCGCCCGCGTGGAGGACGACCTCGTAGTGCTCCGTCTTGAAGGCGTTCGCCATGACCTCCGAGGCGGGCCGCTCGTCGTAGCCGAGCTCGAGACCCGAGGCCGACGAGAGGTCGAAACCTCCGGTGAACGTATAGAGACGCGGCACCTGCCGCGAGGCCACGGCCGTGATCGATCCCGAGTCGATCCCTCCGCTCAGGTAAGCGCCGACCGGGACGTCGGCCACCATCTGGCGAATGACCGCCCTCGAGAACAGGCGATAGACCTCCTCGGCGGACTCCTCGTAGCTCGAGCGAAAGTCGGAGTGGTCGAATCGATAGTCCCAGTAGCGGGAGACCTTGATCCGCTCCTTGGCGTCCGGATCGACGACCATGAAGCATCCGGGCGGGAGCAGCTTGATCCCCTCGAAGAGCGTGAGGTCGCCGAAGGTGTTCTGGAAGGTGAAGTAGTCGCTGAGCGCGGCGTAGCTCACGCGGGCCGAGACGGCCGGGTGTACGAGAAGGGCCTTGATCTCCGAGGCGAAGAGGAAGACTCCGTCCCCCGCGAAGTAGTAGAGCGGCTTCACGCCATAGCGATCGCGCGCGAGGAAGATGCGTCCGTTCTTGCTCGAGCGGCGGTCGTACATGGCGAAGGCGAACATGCCGTTGAACCGGTCCAGGCACCGCTCGCCCCACTCCTCGTAGGCGTGGAGCGCGACCTCCGAGTCCGTCTGGGAGTGGAACCGGTGGCCGAGCGACTCGAGCTCGACGCGCAGCTTCTGGAAGTTGTAGATCTCGCCGTTGTAGACGGAGACGACCTCGCCCGACTCGTTCGCCATGGGCTGGTGGCCCGCGGCCGTGAGATCGATGATCGCGAGCCGGCGGTGCCCCAGCCCGACCGCCCCGTCCGTGTAGTGGCCCTCGCCGTCGGGTCCCCGGTGGGCGATGCGGTCGGTCATGCGCTTGAGGACGGCCACGGGGACCGCCTCGCCATTCAGGTTGAAGACCCCGGCGAGCCCGCACATTCAGTAAGCCCGCCCGATCTGCTCCACGACGTAGCTCTGCTCCTCCTCGGTGAGCTGGGGATAGAGGGGAAGCGAGAGGCTCAGCCGGTCCGCGAGATAGGAATTCGGGAAGTCCCCGGGGCGGAAGCCGTACTTCTCGGCGTAGAAGGCCTGGATCACGGGCGCGTGGGTCCCCTGGCGTGTCGCGACTCCCCTCTCCTCGAGGCGCTGCATGAGCTCGTTGCGGCGCTCGTGGAGCTTCTCCACGTTCGTGAGGGACGGGGCCTCGGGGCGGAAGAGGCCGACGTAGGACTGCCAGCCGTGGACGTATCCCGAGGGGACGAGCGGTTTCTCGAGCCAGGAGAGGGCTTCGAGCGCTTCGTCGTAGACGCGGGCCCTTCGGGCGCGCTCGGCGAGGAGATGCTCGGCTCGGCCCATCTGGGCGCAGCCGAGGGCGCCCTGGATGTCCGTCATCCGGTAGTTGTAGCCAAGGTGGCGGTACTCGGAGAGGAGGAAGCCCTTCGCGCCCGAGTGTCGCGCGAGGTCGGTGCGCGAGGCGCCGTGATCCCTTAGCGAGCGCACGAGGCTGTCCAGGTCCTCGTCCGCCGTCGTGACCATGCCCCCCTCCCCCGTCGTTATGGACTTGCGGGGATGGAAGCTGAAACAGCCAGCGTCTCCCAAGACTCCGACGTGGCGCCCTCGGTAGCGGGCGCCCAGCGCGCACGCGGCATCCTCCACGACCCAGAGCCCGTGCTTTCGGGCGACCGCGAGGATCGGATCCATGTCGGCGCTGAGGCCGAAGAGGTGAACCGGGATCATGCCGACGGTCCGCGGCGTGACGAGAGCCTCGAGCCTTGCCGGATCGACGTTGAAGGTGCGGAGATCGACGTCGCAGAAGACGGGCTTCGCGCCCATGTACTCGACCACGTTGGCCGTCGCGACCCACGTGAAGGCAGGCACGATCACCTCGTCCCCTGGTTCGAGCCCGAGAGCGGCGACCGCGAGGTGAAGCGCCGTCGTGCACGAAGAAGACGCCGCGGCGAAGCGACACCCCGTGAAGGCCGAGAAGGCCTTCTCGAACTTCTCGACGAACGGCCCCTGGACGACCCAGCCCGTCTCGAGCGGCTTCTGGACGGCCTCGAGCTCCTCGGGCCCGAAGAACGGCTTCGTGATCGGGATCTTCACGAGCGCTTGGCGGGAACGAGGGGCTCTGACGCTTGCCGGTCGCTCTTCCGCCACTCGACGACGGAGCGCAGTCCCTCGCGGAGATCGACCGTGGCACGGAAGCCCAGGAGCTTCTCCGCCTTCTCGGTGCTCCCCACCCGGTGCGTCACGAACATCTGCTCCTGGGGCCGGTACTCGGGCTTGAGACGGGAGTCCGTGAGCTCGAGGAGCATCGTCACGAGCTCGTTGATCGTCGTCTTGACGCCCATGCCCACGTTGAAAAAGGCGTCGGAGACCTGAGCCTTCATGGCGAGGACGTTGGCGCGCGCCACGTCCGCCACGTGGACGAAGTCGTAGGCCTGGGAGCCGTCGCCGAAGATGAGGGGGGGCTGCCCCTGGTCGATCCGGTCGAGCACCTTCATGATCACGCTCACGTAGGTGCCCTTGTAGTCCATGCGCGGCCCGTAGACGTTCATGTAGCGCAGGCCGGCGTAGTCGAGCTTGTGCTGCTCGTTGAAGGCCCGGAAGAACTGCTCGCCCGCGATCTTGGTCGCGCCGTACATCGTGCGGTTGTTGAAGGGATGCTCCTCGGTCATGGGCGTGAAGACGGCGTCGCCATAGACCGATGCCGAGGAGGAGTAGACGACCCGCTTCACCCCCGCGCGCTGCGCGGCCTCGACGACGTTGTAAGTCCCGACGACGTTGATCTCGAGCGCCTGTCGCGGCTGGTGGACGCACTCGAAGAGCCAGAGGGCGGCGAGGTGGAAAACCCCGTCCATGCCTTCCATGAGCTTCCCGAGGAGCGCCTGGTCGGCGATGCTGCCCTCGACGACGCGGACCCTCTTGTCCTTGAGCGCGCCCTCGAGACTGGAGCGCTTCCCCCGGACGAAGTTGTCGAGCACGACGATCTCGCGCACCGGCTCGTCGAGCAGCTGATCGACGATATGAGAGCCGATGAACCCACCACCCCCGATCACGAGAAGGCGCTTGTTCGCGAGATCCAAGGTCTCGATCCTCCGAGGGCCCAGAGTGTACCCGGGGAGCATCCGGGTCGAAAGCATCTTCGCTGCCTCAGAGCGCTTGCGCTCTCCCGCGGAACCTAAGATAAGCACGGGCCGTGATCGACCTCGCCCCCTTCGTGGCGGTCTTCATAGGCGCGCTCGCGCAGAAGTTCCTGCACCGCGGGGTCGAGCTTGGACTCCTCGAGCTCGCCGCCTTCGTCCCGTTGCTCTTGGTCCTCGAACGAATCGTGCGGCCACGTCTTGCCCTCGCCGTCGGATCCTCCGCCCACCGCGCCTCCATGCTGGGCGCGACCCTTCTCGGGCTCCTCGCAGTCTTCGTCTATCCCCTGCCCCTGGTGGGAGGGTGGGCCGTTCTCGCGTTCGACCTGGCGGGTCTTTTCTCGAGCCTCGCTCCTGGGCCTGTCGCGCCCGACCTCGTCCGCCGCCTGGGCCTCGCCAGCGCCGCCCTTGCCGTCGCGTTCGCCGTAGCGACCCACCTCGTCGCCATGGCTGCGCCGCCGAGTTATGACCCGGCCCTTTACCTCCTCGACGGGCGCTGGCTCCTCGAAGGGATCGCCCCCTATCGCGACGCCCACCTGAGCAAGCCGCCCGTGATCCTCGTCCCGAACGCCCTCTTCGCGGTCCTCGGGGACGTGCATGTCCTGCCGCAGCTCGCGTCGCTCGCGTGCGCCCTGGCGACCGGTGCGATCCTCGCTCGCTCCCCCGCTCTCGCCAACGACCCGCGGCATGGCCTCGTCTTCGCGGTCGCCGTTGGCCTCCTGAGCCTCGAAGAGTACCGGCAAGGAGGCAACTACCCCGAGACCTACTCGCCTCCCCTCATCGCTCTCGCCTGGGCATGCCTCATGGCGCCCGAGCCGCGGCGCCGGGACCTCCTGATCGGAGGCTTCTCGATCGGTCTCCTGAGCATGACAAAGCAAACGCACGCGCTCTACGGAGCCGCGCTCCTCGGCATGCTCGCCCTGCTCGAGCGCGCTCGTCCGGGCCGGGTCGCCCTGGCGGCCGGAGCGGCCTGCGGAGCCGTTGCCTGCGTCCTCGCCCCGTTCGCGGCGACGGGTCTCCTGGGTCCCTTCTTTCGCTCGACGGTCCTCTACTGGCTCCACCCGCTCCCGATCCTGGCAACCCCGGGCACGCTCTTCGAGCGCCTCATCGGGCTCTCGGCCCCCGTGGCGCCCCTCCTCCTCCTCGCGCTCGCGGCCGTCCTGCGCGTCTTGGCAGCGTGGAAGCGCGGCCGCGCGCCCGAACGCCCCGTGCTCGGGTTCCTCGTGCTCCTCGCGACGGCCTCGATCCTCCAGATCATCGAGCAACGCATCTTCCGGAACCCACACTACGTGCTGCACGCCTTCGTCCCGGTGGCGCTGGCTCCCTGGGTCCTGGGCCGATCGGTAACCGCTCGACGCGAGCAGCGGCTCGTCCTGATCCTCCTCGCCGAGTGGTCCCTCTTGCCCTTCGCCATCCAGGTCCTGGGTTTCCCGGGAACGCTCGGGGTCGCGCGGGAGCAGCGGGTCCTGATCGAGAAGCTCGCGGCCGCGACCGATCGTGTCCCTCCAGCCCCGAGCGCGGGCTTGCTCGTCCTGGGAGGCTGGCCCCAGGTCTACCTCGCGAGCACGCGGCGCTGTCTCGACCCGGGCTGCTTCACTGGACTTCTCCTCGCCCAGGAGGCCGCGAAAGGACCCGAGGGCCAGGCTCGTGTGCGGGCCCTCCTCAGAAGAAGACCCCTCGTCGTCTTGATCGTCGAGGGGTCGGCCGAGCTGGAGCTCGTCGAGAAATACCTCCCGGGCTGGAGGGACGAGCTCGCCGATCTCGAGCCCGAACGGCCGAGCGAGTCGATCACGATCCTCCGCTGAGTCGTGCCGGTCAGCCTGTGTTGGCGCTGGACCTGATACGCGGGCCGAGGAGGTCGCCCTCGATCCCGAGCGCACGCTTGAGCGTGGTCACGCCGAACGTGACCAGCTGGTGAGCCGATGCGCGAACGAAGGCCTCGCCCACGGCCGAGGCGACGGCCCCTCCGAGCATTCCCGCGAGGACGAGGTCGCGGAGCCCCGCCGAGCGAGGCACCCATGCCGGCGGCGGGAGAGGTCCCCCGATCCGGCGCTCCTCGCTCGGAGGAGGCACCCGGAGCGGACCGGCGGATCGCCGTCCCCTCACCGAGACCATCGTCCGCTCGGGAAGCCGCTGCACGTTCTCGAAGCCGAGGTCCTCGAACCAGCGGCACACCTCCTGTTCGTCGTGCTTCCACTGGTAATGCGGCGAGTACCAGTCGAACGTATCGAGGACGCGCCAGAGAGGGTCTGGGTGCTCCCGCATGGGAATCGCCTCGGCGACCCGGCCCGCCACGTACTTGTTGATCGCCGCGAGGGCCTCGATCGCGTGCGGGCGTGCGATCGCGAGATGCGAGAGGAAGTGGAGCGCGGGGTGCGAGAGCCGGACCGTGTAGCGCCGGTAGTGGTTCGAGAACGCGTAGGAGCGCGTGTGGCTCGGAGCGTCCTCGTAGACCGCGATCGCGAGGGTGCCTCCCTGCTTCACGAGCGGGGCGATCGCGCGGAAAGCGTCCCGCGTCGAAGGCGTGTGGTGAATGACGCCGATCGAGAAGACGATGTCGAAGCTCTCGGGACGGAAAGGGAGGTGGAAGAGGTCGGCCTGCGCCACGAAGGCGCCGGAATAGCGCGCGAGGTTCCTCCGCGCGCTCAGGACCGCGAGCGAAAGATCGACGCCGAAAGGAATCCCTCCCCAGCGGGCGACGACATCCGAGAACCGTCCCGTGCCCACGCCCACGTCGAGGACGCGCTTCCCGCGAACGTCCTCGGGCGTGAGGCCGGTCTTGGCCGCGAACGTCTCCTCCGATTCGCGCTGGATCCGCGAGTCGAGCTGCGTCGTCCTGTGGCGGCGCCACTGGTATCCGAAGCTCCCGACGTAGTGCTCCGAGTCGACGAACCGCGGAATCCCGCCCACGATCGGCCAGGAGACCCCACACCCCTGGCAGACGTACGCCTCCGCCCCGCCGCGCAGCGCCGAGCCGCAGCGCGGACAGGCGCCTATCGAATCCAGCACATCCGGCGTCATGTGGGCCTTTCCAGGCGACTGTCTTATCAAACGAGCTTCGTCCGCCCTCAGACCTTTGCGCCCGCCCTCGCTGCGATCTGGTCCGGCTTGCTGGGAGCCCGTCGCCGCCGCGGCAGGATCTCGCGCTCGATCCCGAGGAAGCGTTTCACGCCAACGACGAGGGCGGTGGTCACATCGCGCGCATGCAGCAGGCCCACGGCGAAGAGAAAGGACGCGGTCTTCCGCCCGAGGGCGCTCGCGAACCTTAGCTGGGTGCGCGCGTCCTGGGCCCACCTCGCCCGTGTCGCGATCCGAGGCAGTTTCGTGAAGAGCTCGAAGTACTGATCGGCGACACGCTCCATGTCGAACTCGGCCATGACGCGGGCCCGACCTGCCTCGGCGAGCCTCCGGGCGAGGCCGTCGTCTCGCAGGAGCCTCACGATCGCTCTCGCGAGCGCGTCGACGTCGTCGACCGGCACGAGGAGCGCTTCCTTCTCGTGGGTCACGACGTCCGTCGTACCCGGGATCTCCGTCGCGACGCAGGGAGTCCCCGAGGCCAGAGCCTCGAGGAGAGCGTTGGGCAGCCCCTCGGCCGCCGAGGGAAGCACGAAGACCGACGCGGCTCGATAGAGCCCCGCGACGTCGGTCCGCGCACCGAGGAAGGTGACCTCCTTCTCGATTCCGAGCTCCCGTGCGAGCGAGAGGTACTCCTCGAGGGACGGCGCAGGCCCGGCCGAGACGAGCCGGGCCTCGGGGATCGCGTCCCGGACCCTCGCGAAGGCCCGGAGAAGGACGTCGAGGCGTTTCTGCCGGTCGTGGCGCCCGACGAAGAGGATGAGCTTTCGCTCCGGCCAGCTCAACTCTGGAAGCGTGGCCGGGCTTGCCGCGGGCGAGAAGCGTTTCGTATCGACGCCGTTGCGGATCCTGACGAACAGTGCGGGGTTGAGGCCTGCCTCCTCGGCCTCCTTCTGGATCTCGTCCGAGATGATGACGTAGCGAGCCATGCAGCGAAGCGCGGCGTGGAGCTGCTCCGCATCCTCCCGACGCGCGATGCTCTGGAAGTCTCCCGGGGCCCCACCGCACGCGAATTTGACGACCGCGGGTATGCCCGTCGCCTTCGCCGCGAACGCGGAATACTCGCAGCCCGTGAACTGCACGGCGTAGATCGCGTCGATCCGTTTGCGGTGACGCAGGAGGGCGTAGGTCACGATGACGTCGATCAGCCGACGAACGGCCTCGGACGTCCAGTTCGGGAAGGCGGGCGCGCGGATGATCTCGATCGGCCCGCGCCACTCGTGCCAGGGCTTCGTGAGGCGAGGCAACAGACGGAAGCGTGGCTCGATCCGGCTCGTGACGATCATGACGCGCAGGCCGCGCGCCGCCAGCCGCTCCGCGAGGTGCATGGCTTGTCTTTCCATGCCCCCGACCGAGTCAATGTTGTGGACGACGATCGCGATCCCTCCGAGTCGCTTAGAGGGCATCGCCGAAGTCCCCCTCGTACTTCTTGAAGGTCGCGAGGCCGGACACGAGGGCGATGAGCGCCCAGAGGGCTGCGCACCCGAGATCGCCCCACGCGAACTCGGCCGTCGGAGCGAGGGACGCCCTGAAGAGCGCGAGGAACGGCGTCATGGGGTTCCACTGGATGAAGGTGTCGAGAAGCCCCTTCGCCAACGAGGGGTGATAGACGACGGGGCAGGCGAAGAACTCGATGAGGAGGAGGGTCGGGATCAACTGGAGCACGTCGCGTACGAAGACCGCGACGCTCGAGGCGAGCCACGAGACCCCGAGCGTGAACACGTAGAGAAGCAGGAACGCCGCCGGGAACAGGACGAGCCTCGCCCCGGGAAAGCGCCCGAGAGCGGCGAGGACGGGGAGCAGGATCACGACCCCGACGAGGAGGCCGGTGAACGAGGCCGAGACCCGGATCAGTGGCAAGAAGCTCGGCGGGATCGGAGCGTGGCGCACGACGCCCGGGTTGGTCGCGACGCTCGCCGCACCCTGGGAGAACCCATCCGAGAAGGCGCCCCAGGGGAGGAACCCGGTCACGATGAAGAGCGCGTAGTCGTAGGGGCTCGTCGAGCCCGGAAGCTCGCCGTGAAAGACGTGCGTGAGGACGGGCACGTAGACGGCGAGGAAGAGAACCGGCGTCAGGACGAGCCAGACGATCCCGAGGAGAGCGCGCGCGTAGTGCGCCGAGACGTAATAGAAGACGAGGTAAATGACGGCGTAGAGACGCGCGACCGCGAGCTCGGCCGAGCTCGCGCCGACGACGGGGGTCAGGGCGCGGACGCACGCCTGGGGCAAACGCGTCGTCATGAAGCGACGCCGCCGGGCGCGATCGCAGCCTTCGAGCGCTGGAAGAGGGGCGCCACGTCCATGTCGATGCGGGTCCAGTACTCGACCCCGGGACGGGTTCCGCCCGCGCGGCCGATCTCGTGAAAGGTCCCGTCGATCAGGAGCGAGAAGATCGCGTCGCAGGCCTCGGTCGCCCCGAGCGTGACGCGGAGCTTCGTGGGGACCGGCCGCGGCGGCGCCGGCACGGGAAGCGCGACGTAGGCGACGCCCTGCGGCCCCGCCGTCGGAGTGCAGGATCGGGAGAGCGTCTTCCGGGCCATCTCGGCCTTTCCCCAGCCGGCCTGGGCGCCCTCGGGCGTGAAGCCGAGCTTGGGCGCGAGCTCGATCAGGCCGTGCCACTTCTCCTGGTCGCCGACGTGTTGTTCGCCGAGGAGGTGCTCCTCCCCGTCGAGCCACATGAAGTGGTCGATCACGAAGGCGGGATGGGCCTCGGGCTCGGCGGCCTCGATCTTGACGAGCACGTTCGCGGGTCGGGTGGCCGTGACCGTCGCGTGCTGGCCGAGCGCGTCGAGGTACCCCTGCAGGACCTCGGAGGGCGACCCGTCGCCTCGCTTCTTTCCCTTCTCGATCCACACGACCCGGTCGCATGTGTTCGCGAGGAACCCGAGGTCATGGCTCGCGACGAGCGTCGTGCAGCCCGACCGGCACAGGGCCCGGAGAAACTCGTTGCACTTGGCGACGAACTTGCCGTCGCCCGTCGCGAGCGCCTCATCGAGGATCAGGATCTCGGGGTCGAGCGTCGTGAGGGCCGCGAACGCGAGCCGCGACTGCATGCCCGAGCTGTAGGTCGAGAGCGGCTGATCCGCGTGCTCGCCGATTCCGGCGAAGTCGAGGATCTTGTCCACGTGCCGTTCGAGATCCCAGGGGCGCTGCCCCAGGAAGAGCGCGTTCACGCGGGCGTTTTGCCTGCCCGTGAGGTGGGGGTGAAACCCTGTCCCGAGCTCGAGGATGCTCGAGATCTTGCCGTTCATGGTGATCTCACCCGTCGTGGGCCGGAGCTTTCCCGCGAGGAGCTTGAGGAGCGTGCTCTTTCCAGCCCCGTTGACGCCGACGATCCCTACCGCCTCGCCGCGGTGAACCTCGAGCTCGAAGTCCTCGAGCGCCCAGAAGGCTTTGTGGTGCACACCACCGAATGTGAGGATCTCGCGAAGTCGGTCGCCCGGCCGGTCATAGAGCCGATAACGCTTTCCGAGCTTGGTCGCCTTTACGGCGATCTCAGCCATAGCGCGACACTCTAATGGCCCATCGTGGAAAGGGTCAAGCGAAGTGGTCTTGCTAAGCTGACGCGCCATGGGCTGGCGCTCCGCCGTCGTGAAGGTCTTGAAGTTGCGGTGGCTCCGCGCTTGTTTCTTTCGAATAGCACCCTTCCTCGAGGCACGGTTTCGCTCCTATCTCCTGTTGAAGGGAGCCCTCAGCGACGAGCTTCATCCTCACACCGTGGAAGCCCTCGACGGGCTCGCCCTCGAGGTCGCCTCCGAGAAGGAGAAGATACGCCTCCTCGGCTGGACGGCGGAACAGATGGCCAGGAAGGACATGCTCGAGCGTGTCACGGACGAGGCGCTCAAGCACTTACCGCCGGTCGCGAAGGAGTCCTTCTACGGGTGGATCGAGGAGCGAGCCGCCCGGGACGAGTATGCCGTCGCTTACGCCGAGAGAAGCTTCGAGTGGTTCCGCAAGGAGATCCAGTGTCACCGGGGGCCACTGCGCGATATCAGGATCCTCGAGATCGGTCCCGGCCACACTCTCATCCCGGGGATTCTCTTCTACATCCATGGAGCCAGGAGCTACACGGGCGTGGACCTCTTCCCGATCGCGGGCAAGGACTCCTCGTTCTACAAGCGCCTCCGCAAACACCTCGCAGACCGACCGGCGCTTCTCCCGATCGATGAAGCGGCCCGTACGGACGCGCTTCGTCGGTTCGACGAGGTCGTGAAGATCGAGGGGCCCGAGATCGTGCTCGACGAGACGAAGGTCTCCTGCAAGTGCCCCGTCGACGCGGCGAAGCTCCCCTTCTCCGACGCGAGCTTCGACGCCGTCGTCTCGCTCGCCTCATTGGAGCACCTCACGGATCCGGTCGCTGCCGCGCATGAGTGCGCACGCGTCCTCGCGCCCGGAGGCGTGGGCATTCACCAGATCGACTTCCGCGACCACCGTGACTTCTCGAAGCCCCTCGATTTCCTCCGTTACGAGGACGAGGAATGGAAGAACCTTCAAACTCACGCCTTCTCGTACACGAATCGCATGAGGAAGACTGGCTTCGAGCGCGCGTTCACCGAATCGGGCCTCGCGATCGCCGAGCTGACCGTGAACGAGAAGACGACGGTCGATCCGGCCCTGCGCGCGCAGCTGAACCCCCGATTCCGTGACCTCCCCGAGGCGGACCTCGAGACTCTTGGCGCTTGCTTCGTTGTCCGCAAGGTGGATCGGCCCGGATGAGGCGGCTCTCGTCGTCGATCTTCCGCGTTCTGCGCCTCGCTCCATTTCGCGCGCTCATGCGCTCGCTGGCGCGGCCGCTCGAGTGGCTCATGCAGACCTGGTTCAACATGAAGGTTCTGGTTCTCGACGAGGGCCAGGCCGGGCAGCCGACGGGCTACGACAGGCTCGTCGAGCGTGCCGACGGGGCGGTTCTCGTGCGAGACGTCGCGCGTCTCCTCGAAGCCGCCACGCCTGGAGCGAAGCGCCAGTTTCTCCTCTGGGCAGAGGAGCGCTCCCAGGAGGACGCGCACGGTCTCCCCTATGCCGAGCGCACCTTCGAGTGGATGCGCCGCGAGATCGTGCGCGCAAGAGGCTCGCTTCAGGGGGCGCGCATCCTCGAGCTCGGACCAGGCCAGACGCTCGCGAGCGGTCTCCTCCTCTACGCGAACGGCGCCGCGACCTACACGGCCGTCGATCTGTTCTTCATGCCCGGCAGCAACGCCCAGGTCTACCGCCAGCTGAGGAAGCACCTCGCGGAGCGTCCCCTCCTCCTCCCGATCGACGTCGAGACGACACGCGCCGAGGCGCTCCGCCGCTTCGATGAGGCCGTCCGCCTCGAAGAAAACGAGGCGGTCTTTTCCCCCGGCAAGGTCGACTACCGCTGGCCCGTCGATGCCTCCAGGCTGCCCTTCCCCGACGCGAGCTTCGACGTCGTGGTCTCGCTCGCGGCCTTCGAGCACTTCCAGGACCCCGAGGCCGCGATCCGCGAGTGCGCGCGCGTCACGGCGAGCAGCGGAGTCGGCCTCCACCAGGTCGACTTCCGCGATCACCGGGACTTCTCGCGGCCGCTCGAGTTCTTGAAGCACACCGACGCCGAGTGGACCGAGATCCAGAAGGGGAGCTCCGCCTACACCAACCGCTGGCGCAAGGGCGACTTCGAGCGGGCCTTCTCCTTCTCGAACCTCTCGCTCGAACGAATGGGTGGCGTCGAGAGGGCACCCCTCGATCCCGCCCTCCGCTCCCAGCTCGACCCCCGCTTCCGCGACAGGTCCGTCGAGGACCTCGAAGTCCTGGGTGCTTTCTTCGTCGTTAGAAAGCCTGCCGTGTAGACTCTTGCCGCGTGTCGAGCCTCCTTCGTCGATTACTCCGCCCGCTGGTCCTGTCACGACCCGCGATCGCCGTCGCGCGAGCAGTGTCTCCGCGCGTCGACGTGGCGCTCCAGGCCGACTTCGACTTCGAAAGGCCTGGTAGTGGCGCCGAGACCGCCGTCGAGAAGGCGCGGGAGCTGCTGGCCCACACCCTGATCCGCGCGAAGCCCCACGAGAAGCAGGCGCTCCAAGCGTGGTTCGAGGACTGGGCCGAGGGCGATCAGCACACGTTCACCTATGCCGAGGGCGTCTTCGACGCGCAGCGCCGGACGATCGCGAAGCACCTGGGCGAGCTCGAGGGCTTGCGGATCCTCGAGCTCGGCCCGGGACACACCCTCGCTCCAGGGCTCCTCCTCTACGTCAATGGTGCGCGCTACTACGCGGCGGCCGATCTCTTCCCGCTCGCGGCGAGGGCCTCGTCGCTCTATCGACGCTTTCGCGACCACATCGCGCGGCGCCCCGTCCTGATCCCGACGCCCTCCCTCGAGGAGACGCGCGCCGAAGTCCTGCGCCGCTTCGACGAGGCCGTCGATACGAAGGGCGCCGAGGCGGTCTTCGACGCGACGAAGGTCGACTGGCGTTGCCCCGTGGACGCCGCGAAGCTGCCCTTCGCCGACGAGAGCTTCGACGTCATCTTCTCGAACGCTGCCTTCGAGCACTTCATGGACCCTGAGGCCTCCGTCAAGGAGACCGCGCGCGTCCTGGCTCCAGGCGGGGTCGGTCTCCATCAGATCGACTTCCGCGACCACCGTGACTCGACCCGGCCGCTCGACTTCCTCGTCTACGAGGACGAGGAGTGGAAGCGGATCAACGCCGACATGGTCTGCTACACGAACCGCCTCAGGAAACACGACTTCGAGGAGACGTTCGCGAAGGCAGGCCTCCGGGTCGAGCTCGTCGAGCCCAACCTGCGGCGTCCGCTCGAGCCCGGGATCCGTGAACGGCTGCACCCACGCTTCCGCGACCGTCCCCTGGAAGACCTCGAGGTTCTGAGCGCCTTCTTCGTCGTGAGGAAGGCCAGCTGAGGGACGCTACTTCTGCGCCTCGTTCCTCTTCGTCTCGAGGAGCCGCGGCCAGAGACCCGTTTCGCCAAGCGCGGCGGCGAGTTCTTCCGCCGCCCAGAGATGCCCGAGGGCACTCAGGTGCTGGTCGAAGGGCAAGTGGACGCGCTCGAAGTCCGGTCCGCCGCGCGCGGCAAACCGCGAGACGAGGTCGATGCAAGGGATCTCGAGGCGTCGGCACACCTCCACCTCGAGGCGCGCCATTCGGAGCCATGAGGCTCCCCGAGGGATCGTCTCAGGGTGAGCCAGGGACTCCGTCTCGAACCTCACCGGAAGGATGAAGACCGCGAGGAGCGCGCCCTGTCTCCGCGCCTCCTCGCGGAACTGAAGAAGGCGTGCCTCGAAGCGAGTCGCCGCGTCGCTCCAGATCGGAGGAGGCGTATTCCGATAGAAGACCTCCTCGCCAAAGCCCATGGTCCGCCCGAGGGAAAACGCGGTCCGGACGCGACCGCTCACGACGTAAGGCACGAACGCCAGACCGCCGGCGATCGCCTCGCCTTGAACCGCCCTCGTCCATTCGTCGGAGACGAGAGGCATCGTGCGTGCGGGCGAGGGTGGAAACTCGAGCATGAGGTCGACGCCATCGAGGACCTCGAGGAGGACGAGGTCGGGCTTGTAGGAGGCTGCTCGTTGAAGCGCCTCGAGCTCCTCGGGCTTGTGCCAGGCCGATCCTCCCCACGCCATGACCTCGGCGGAGAGCGGCGCGGGCGTGGAACGGGCCAGCAGACCCTCGAGGCGTCGGTGGAACGTGTGCTCGAGCGGGACCTGAACCGCCTCGACGAACGAGTCGCCGACGACGAGCGCGCGTGCGCGACCCGGGGGCTTCGCGAGGTCATGGTCGGCGTCGTGGTAGCCCTCGGCGTTCCAGCGGAACGTATTCCCGCGCTCGTCTTCGACCGGGCCCAGAACAAGCCCTTCGTAGACGAAGGCCCCGCCGGGAACGTGAAAGACGGAGCCGGCGGCGTGCCCCCGGAGGCTCCACTGACGGTACTGCGTTGGCAGGACGTGACAGAGGACCTCCGCGGCGGTCAAGAGACCAAGGGCCGAGAGCACGAACAATCCGGTTGCGCGAAGGTGGAGGCGCCGGCGAGCCGCGAGCTCTACTTCGGGACGTTCGACGAAACCTCGCACCAGGATGACCTCGCACGCCGCGAGCAAGGTCGCGAGGAAGATGGCGGCCGCGAGGATGTAGTCCAGCGTCGCGGGACCGGACCCGGAACGACCTCGGAACCACGCGTACCCGAGCGTGAGGGAGAAGCACGCCGTGAGGCGGTTCGCCGTTGCCGAGCTCATGACTTTCGGCGAGCCTCGACCCCACGCATCGAGGACGAGCATGGCGAGGCAGGCCTCGAAGATCCCCGGAGAGCGCGGGCGCGCCAGATCGACGGTCAGTGTCAGCGCCGCGACGACGAGCACGAGGGCTCGTGCCACGAGCGTCGCGGGCGTCCCCGGTTGCCCGGGCGCGGTTGGCCGAACCGCGTGGATGAACGTCGATGCCACGACGAGCGCCCCGGCCCAGAGGGGTGGTTCGGCCTCGAACAAGCCCAGGAGCGGCAGGACCGAGAGCGCGCTCAGCACCGGAGAGACCGCCGGCACCGTGCCGGCTATGACTGATCGGCATCGGGCCAGGGGGGCCAAGGCGAGCACGCTGATGACGATGAGCCGTGGGCCGATCCCGGTCGCCTGGTGCTCGATACCCGCTCCAAGGAGCAGCAAGAGGAGAATCGCCCCCGCTTCGATCCAGGCAAGAGCCCGGGGAGGCAACGCGGAGGTCATGAAGCGCAAAGTATCAAATCGGGCGATCGCCTTGACCCCTTGCGCGCTCTACGGATAGCCTCTCGCCGCAGTCGATGACCTTCACGAGCGCGGCCTACCTCGCCTTCCTTGCCGCGGCTTTCTTGATCCACTGGACGCTGCCTTCGCGTGCGAGGAACGCGTTCCTCGTCATCGCGAGCTACGTCTTCTATTGCTCGTGGGAGTGGCGACACGGACCCCTTCTCGCGGGAATAAGCCTCTTCAACTGGTTCCTGGGTTCACGCGTCCTCCCCCGCGCCTCGACGACCAGGCCCCTGTTCTTCGGGATCGCGGGGAACCTCGCCGTCCTGGTCTTTTTCAAGTACACGGGCTTTCTCGCCGAGAACCTGGGCGCGCTGGGCAAGCTCGTGGGGCTTCCGGTGCTCGAGATCCACGTCCCCGAGATCGCCCTCCCCCTGGGCGTCTCGTTCTTCGTCTTCCAGGGCATCGCTTACCTCGTCGACGTGGCGGCGGGAGAGGAGCCCCTGGGCTTCCTCGATTTCCTCGTCTTCAAGTCGTTCTGGGCCCAACTCGTCGCCGGTCCCATCCTCCGCCCGGCCGAGATGCGCGACGACATTCGACGAGAGCGCGTCCTCGCCGATGGCGACGTGTCGGTCGGCGCGCGGCGGATCCTCGTAGGTTTCGCGAAGAAGATCGTCCTCGCGGACACGCTCGCCGGCGCCGCGGATGCCGTCTACGCGCCGTGGGCCCACCCCACGGGGATCGACGCCATCGTGGGCACTGTGGCATTCGGCCTCCAGGTCTACTTCGACTTCGCCGGCTACAGCGACATAGCGTTCGGCACGGCACGATTGTTCGGCTTTCACTTCCCCGAGAACTTCGACTGGCCGTACGCGTCGTGCTCGCCCCAGGAGTTCTGGACGCGCTGGCATCGGACGCTCTCGAGTTGGATCCGGGACTACGTTCACGCCCCTCTCGCCTTCGCGACGCGAAACCGGCCTCGGCTCACCTACGCGTGGGTCTTCGTCGCCATGGTCGCGTGCGGCCTCTGGCACGGAGCCCGCTGGACCTTCGTGCTCTGGGGCGCCTGGCACGGGCTCCTCCTCGTGCTCGATCGCACGGTCTTTCGCGCGTTCTTCGGCGCGCGGGGCTGGCTCGCGCTCGCGGCCACGTTCTTCCTCGTGAACGTCGGCTGGGTCCTCTTCCGCTCGGCCTCCCTCGCCCAGGCGAAGGCGATCTTCGCGGCGGGCAGCACGCTCGAGGGAGGTCTCGCGACTTCGGCCCTCGGGGTCCGCGACGTCGCGATCGTGGGCGCGGTCCTCGCGGGCCACGGTGTGGCGAGGCTGCTCTCCCGGGTGCCGGTCCCCGAGCTCTCGAGACTCCGGATGCTGGAGGCGCCGCTCTACGCGGGACTGCTCCTCTGCGTGATCGCCTTCTCGTTCGCGTCGGAACCGAGACTCTTAATCTACTTCCAGTTCTGAGGCGTATCTTTTGAGACCGATGGCCGAGTCGCTCTTCGACGCCTGGTGGTCGCACGCTGCCGCCGAGCCCGAGCGGGAGGCCATAGTCCACTGGACCGCCGGCGAGACTCCGGTCCGCTGGCGGTGGCGCGAGCTTCTCGCGCGCGCGGGCTGGTTCGCCCGCTGGCTCCGCGATCGAGGGGTTCGCGCCGGCGAGGTCTGCGCCCTGATCGTGCGCCATCACCCCGACTTCTATCCTCTCTACCTGGGCGTCTCGAGCCTCGGAGCGATCCCCTCCGTCCTTGCCTATCCGAACCCGCGCATCCACCCGGAGAAGTTCCGCCACGGCCTCGAGGGCATGGCGCGGAAGTCGGGGCTGGACTGGATCCTCACGGAGGCAGCTCTCGAGGCCACCCTGCTGCCGCTCCTCCAGGCGAAAGGAGGCGGAGTGCGCGGCGTCCTCCTGCCGCTCGAGGGCAAGCCGGGCTCCGAGCCCGTCGGTCGTCCCGAGGTCCGGCCCGACGACCCTTGCGTCCTCCAGCACTCGTCCGGGACGACGGGCCTCCAGAAGGCCGTCATGCTCTCTCACCGGGCCGTCCTCGATCACGTCCGCAATTACGGCGCCGCGATCGGTCTCCGGAAAGACGACCGAATCGCGAGCTGGCTGCCCCTCTACCACGACATGGGGCTGATCGCGGCGTTCCACCTGCCTCTCGCCTTCGGCATCCCCGCGGTCCAGCTCGACCCGTTCGAGTGGGTCCAGGCGCCGGCGATCCTGCTCCAGGCCATATCGGCCGAGAACGGGACGCTCTCGTGGCTGCCGAACTTCGCTTACAACCTGATCGCCGACCGGGTGCACGACGAGGACCTCGAGGGAGTGCGCCTCGACAGCGTGCGTCTCCTCGTGAACTGCAGCGAGCCGGTCCGCGCGGAGAGTCACGACCGGCTCCTGCGGCGGCTCGCGAGCCGTGGGCTGAGAGGCGACGCGCTCGCCGCGTGCTACGCGATGGCCGAGACGACGTTCGCTGTCACGCAGACGACGCCCGGGACATGCGCGCGAGTGCTCCCGGTGGATCGGCTCGCGCTGGGACGGGCCGAAGTCGTCCTCACGACCGGGGACGACCCGAACGCACGCCGCTGTGTTTCGTCGGGCCGTCTCGTTCCCGGGTGCGATTTGCGCGTGATCGGCGCGCGGGGCGAGGAGCTGCCGGACGGCGCCGTGGGGGAGCTCGTGATCGCGTCCACCTCCATGTTCTCGGGCTATCGCAACGATCCCGAGCAGACCGCGAGCGTGCTGTCAGACGGTTGGTACGCCAGCGGTGATCTCGGATTCCGGCACGAAGGCGAGATCTACGTCATCGGGCGCCGGAAGGACCTGATCATCCATGCCGGAAAGAACATCTATCCCGAGGACGTCGAGGCCGCGGTGAACGATGTGCCCGGAGTGATCCCTGGCCGGGCCGTCGCGTTCGGTTACGAGGACGAGGTCGCCGGCACCGAGAGCGTGTGCGTGATCGCCGAGACCGACCTGGCTCGCATCGACGCCCCGACCCTCCGCCTTGCCGTTCTCGACGCCGTTGCGCAGATAGGCGTCGCGGTGGGACGCTTCTACCCGGCGCCGGCTCGATGGCTCGTGAAGAGCTCCTCGGGGAAACCCAGCCGAAAGCTCAATGGCGAGCGTGCCGTGCGAGAGCTGGAGTGGTTCTGACCATGATCTCGGAACGCCTCAAAGCAGTGATCCTGCGGGAGCTCCGGCTCGAGGCTTTCGAGCTCAAGGACACGACCCTCGCCCGCGACGTACCGGGTTGGGACTCTCTCTCCCACGCGAGCGTGCTGGCCGCCGTGGAAAAGGAGTTCGGGATCACGTTCCGGAGCCTCGAGGTCTTGAGGCTCAAGAACCTGGGCGACCTCCAGGCTCTCGTCGATCGCAAGCTCGGCTACTAACCGACGCTCACCGGAGCCGGCACCGGCTTCGCCGCGTCGATGAAGCCCCGGAACCAGAGCTCGAGCATGAGGAGCGAGAAGAGCGGGTACTGGAGCCCTCCCCGCGCCTTGTGCTCGTCGATCAGCCCCCGCACCCCGGCCGGATCGAGGATCCCGCGCTCGCGGGCCTTCTTGTCGAGCAAGACGTCCTCGAGGAGCTTCGCGAACCCGCCCTTGAACCAGACCTCGATCGGGACGCCGAAGCCCATCTTCTTGCGGGTGAGCGTCTCCTCGGGGAGCCGCGAGCGGAGCGCCCGCCTGAGAACGTGCTTCCCCGTGATCCCGCGCATCTTGAGCGCGAAGGGGAGCCGCGCGACCTTCTCGATCAGGACGTGGTCGAGGAGCGGCGCGCGCGTCTCGAGCCCGTAGGCCATGGACGCGATATCGACCTTCACGCAGATATCCTCGGGGAGGTAGGTCGTGAAGTCCGCGTGCGCGCACTTCTCGGTCCAGTTCTCGCCGTCCGACTTCTCGATCCGCTCGCGGAGGTAGAGCCGGGCGTCGTGGCCGCCCAAGGCGCGAACGAAGTCCTGGGCCATGACGCGCTTCTTCGTCTCGGGGGATCCGACCTCGATGCTGCAGAAGTAGCGCTCGACCATGGGCAAGTAGCGGCGCCACCTTGCGTGCGCGAGGTGATCGGCGAGGCCCGACATGCGCCCGATCCCGAGGAGCTCCATGAGCCGCGCCGTCGGTCTCCTGTAAGCGAGCAACCGGAGTGGATAAGGGAGCGCGTCGATCTGCTCGTCGAGCCTGAGGCTCATGTAGCGCCCGTAGCCAATGAAGACCTCGTCGCCCCCATCCCCCGAGAGCGCGACGGTCACGCGCGAGCGCGCGAGCTTGGAGACGGCGCTCGTCGGAAGGAGCGAGCTGTCGGCAAACGGCTCGTTGTAGTGCCAGGCGAGCCGCTCGATCCCCTCGAGCGAGTCCGGCTTGAGCGTGAGCTCGGTGTGATCGGTCCCGACGTGCTGGGCGACGCGCCGCGCGTACCCGGACTCGTCCCAGGCCTTCTCCTCGAAGCCGATCGCGAAGGTCCGGACGGGCGTCTTCGAGGCGCGCTGCATCGAGGCGACGACGGCCGAGGAGTCGATCCCGCCCGAGAGGAAGGCGCCGAGCGGTACGTCCGAGATCATGCGGAGCCTGGTCGCCTCGTCGAGCGTCGCCAGGACCTCCTCCTCGATCCGCTCGAGCCCGTCCGTCCGCTTGGGGCCCATGGTGAGCTCCCAGTAGCGGCGAACCCGGATCTCGCCCGAGCGCGAGACGGTGAGCGTGTGCGCCGGCGGGAGCTTCCTGATCCCCTTGAAGGCCGTCTCGGGGGAGGGGCAGTAGCCGAAGCTCAGGTAATGGTCGAGTGCCTCGAGGTCGGGCTCGCGCGGCACCGAGGGGTCCTCGGTGATCGCCTTGATCTCGCTCCCGAAGCGGAAGGTCCGCCCGTCGGTCCAGTAGTGGAGCGGCTTCTTCCCGACGCGGTCCCGGGCGAGGAAGAGCTCCTGCTTTCTCCGGTCCCAGATCGCGAAGGCGAACATGCCCCGGAGCTTCTCGACGACGCGCTCGCCCATCTCCTCGTAGAGGTGGACGATCGTCTCGGTGTCGCTCCGCGAGCGGAAGCGGTGGCCTTTCTTCTCGAGGTCTCCCTTGAGCTCCTGGAAGTTGTAGATCTCGCCGTTGAAGACGATCCAGACGGTCCCGTCCTCGTTCGAGAGCGGCTGCGCGGCCACGTCCGAGAGGTCGATGATCGCGAGGCGGCGGTGGCCGAGCCCGACGCTTCCCTCCACGTGCGTGCCGCGGCCGTCGGGGCCGCGGTGAGCGATCACGTCGGTAGACCGATCGAGGAGCGCCTGATCGACCGCTCGGTCACGGTCGAAGTGAAAGACGCCCGTGATGCCGCACATTGAGCGGATCCTAGCACGCTCCCCCGGTATGATCCGGCGCATGCCCGAGGGCAGTTCCGAGAGCGAGAGCGAGGTCGAAAAGCTCCGCACGCAGCTCGTCGAGCTCACGAAGAAGAACCAGGAGCTCCGCTGGAAGAACGAGCAGCTCGAGCGGCTCAACCGCTCGCTCCTCGAGAGCGCCTCCTGGAGGGTGACCGCCCCGCTCCGGAGCTTCGGCACGTTTGTGAATCGCGCCGCCGAGAAGCTTCGCTCGCTCCAGTCACAGCCCCTCGAAGACGACCGGCGCATGCCCGGAGACCCCGAGCTCCTCGAGCCACCCGAGGTGCTCGCCTCCTGGCCATCCCTCACCGTCGTCTCGGCTGTCTACAACAAAGCGCGCGAGCTCCCTTTCTTCCTCGAGGCCTTCGCGCGCCAGAGCTACCCGGGCGAGCTCGAGGTGATCGTCGTCGACGACTGCTCGACGGATTCGACCCGGGGCGTCCTCGAGGAGGCGCGCAAGAAGTGGCGCTGGCTCCGCTGCGAGCGACTCGAGAAGAACTCGGGCCAGTGCCGCGCGCGCAACCTCGGGATCTCGCTCGCAAAGGGCTCGATCGTCTTCGTCATGGACGGAGACTGCGTCACGAGCGGGCGCTTCCTCGAGCGCCACGCGAAGAAGCACGTCCTCCAGGACGAGCTCGATATCGTCCTGGGCCCCTACAACCTCGAGACCGGCGACCAGGACCCCTGGGCGGTTCTCGCCCAGACCGAGAACGAGCCCGCGCGCGTCCTCTCCGAGCTGCGCATGGACCAAAGGCGCCCCGAGAGCTTCCTCAACTGCATCACGAGGAACATGTCGATCAAGAGGCGCTTCCTCGAGAGGAATGGCCTCCTCTCCGCGGCCTACGACGAGGCATTCTCCTACTCCGCCTCTGGCGAAGGCTATGGCTTCGAGGACGTGGAGGCGGGCTACCGCTTCTACGAGCTCGGTGCCCGGATCAGCTTCGACCCCAGGGCCTTCGTCCTCCACGTGACGCACCCGCCGCTCGTGGCCGAGGGAAAACGGAAACTCGGCCTCGCGAGGAACTGGAAGAAGCTCCTCGAGAAGCACCCTTCCCTCCCGCTCGTGGCGCGTGAGTGGACGAATCGGACGTTCCTCGACATGAAATCCTTCCTCGAGAAATCGGGCGTGGACGGGAGAGAGGTCCTCGACGCCTGCATCCCTCTCGCCTCGGTCGCCGTGCTCGAGAACGTAACGCTCGCGCCACCCAAGCCGAAGAAGCGGCTCCGCGTCCTCACCTACCGCTGGCACTGCGGGCACCAGTACGAGCTCTGGAAGCTCCCCCATGACTTCACGCTCGCGCGCGGGCTCACGGCCATGTGCGACCGCTGGGACTACCGTTCGCGACCGTTCCCCGAGAACGCGCGCTTCCAGAACCTGGAGGAGCTCGACCTCTCGGCCTTCGACGTGGGGATCCTCCACTTCGACGAGAACAGCCTCTCGCCAGAGAACTCTTCGGGCCAACTCCAGCCCGACTGGGGGGCGATCTTCCAGCACTTGAAGAGGAACGCCCGGATCCCGCTCGTCGCGATCTGCCACGGGACGCCCCAGTTCTTTGGCCAGTACGACCACGCGCTCGAGCGCCGCTCGCTCGAGATCAAGGTCGACGAGGACGAGCGAAAGAAGCTCGTCGACTTCCTCTCGGACGTGCTCGTGATCTGTAACTCGCACCAGGCCGAGAAGGAGTGGGGCTTCAAGAAGTCGCGCGTGATCTGGCACGGCTTCGACCCCTCCGAGTATCCGCCCGCCCGGAGGAAGAAGGGGATCCTGACCGTCGCCGAGAGGATCAAGACACGTCCTCACTACCGGGGCTACTACCTCTATGAAGATGTCACGCGTGACCTCGAGTGCGAGATCCTCTCGCCCGACATGCCGAACGGAGTCCGCGTCCAGGAGCCCTCTCTCTACGCGCGCACGCTCAATGAATACGGCTCGCAGTGGTTCCGGAGCTACGTCGACCTGATCCGCGACTACTCGATCTTCTTCAACCCGACGCTCCGCTCGCCCATGCCGCGCGCCCGGGGCGAGGCCATGCTCGCGGGACTCGCGACGGTGAGCGCGAAGAACCACGACGTGGAGCGCTTCGTGGAGAACGGGAAGAACGGCTTCTTCGCGACCGAGGCCCGCGAGCTGAACGAGCAGCTCAAGTTCCTCCTCAAGGACGAAAGACGGGCGCGCGCGATCGGGGAGGCGGGGCGCGAGGCGGCCATGCGCGTCTTCCACCTCGACCGCTACCTCGCCGAGTGGCAGAACGTGCTCGATTCGGTAACCTCGTAGGCGATGCTCGAGCTCGAGAAGAACGCACGGATCTACGTCGCCGGCCACCGGGGCCTCGTCGGCTCGGCGATCCTCCGCCGCCTCGAGCGCGAGGGGTTCACGAACGTCCTCACCGCGACGCGCGAGCAGCTCGACCTTCGCGACCAGGCGGCCGTGAACTACTGGTTCCGGGCCAACCGGCCCGAGTACGTCTTCCTCGTCGCCGGGACGGTGGGCGGGATCCACGCCAACTCCGCCTATCCGGCCCAGTTCATCTACGACAACATGATGATCCACGCGACGGTCGTGCACGCGGCGCACGTCTTCGCGACCCGGAAGCTCCTCTACCTCGGGAGCTCGTGCATCTACCCGCGCGAGTGCCCACAGCCCATGAAGGAGGAATACCTCCTCACGGGTCTTCTCGAGCCGACGAACGAGTTCTACGCGCTCGCCAAGATCGCGGGGATCAAGCTCTGCCAGGCTTACCGGAAGCAGTACGGCTGCAACTTCATCTCGGCCATGCCGACGAACCTCTATGGTCCGAACGACAACTTCGACCTGACGAGCAGCCACGTCGTTCCGGCGCTCATCCGCAAATTCCACGAGGCGAAGACGAGCGGCTCGAAGAAGGTGCCGATCTGGGGCTCGGGGAAGCCAAAGCGCGAGTTCCTCCACGTGGACGACCTCGCCGACGCGTGCATCTTCCTCATGCGGAGCTATGACGGCCTCGAGCACCTGAACGTCGGGACAGGAGTCGACCTCACGATCCGCGAGCTCGCCGAGACGCTGAGAGACGTGATCTGCCCCGAGGCCGAGATCGTCTTCGAGACGCACCGGCCCGACGGGCCGCCCCGGAAGCTCCTCGACGTGAGCCGGCTCCACGGCCTCGGGTGGCGCCACACGACCGAGCTCCGAGCGGGGCTCGAGCGGACCTACGCCTGGTTCGTCGAGCACGCAGCGGACAAGTCGCTCCGGGGAGCGGCGGCCGTCTGAGCTCAACTCCAACCGATCTCGGGGTCGCGATCGTCATCTACGAGGTCGATACGCGTGGCGGCATGGAGCGCCAGGCGCTCCGCCTCGCGCGAGGCCTCGCGGCGCGAGGGGCGCGGGTCGTGGTCGTCACGACCTTCTTCCCGAAGGGGCTCGGCCTCCCGCTCCCCAAGTCGCCACCCGTCCGCGAGTGGCGCGACGGGTTCGAGATCGTCCGCGTTCCCTGCTTTCGTTGGTGGAGCGGCGAAGCGGTCTACGCCTTCTTCGAGCTCGTGCTGGCTCGGATCCTCCTCGCGCGCGAGAGGAAGATCGATCTCGTCTACGCCGTCCAGTACCAGGTGGCCGCGCACGTCGCGCGAACGGCGGCGATCGCGGGCTTCCCGACGGTCCTGAAGTTCGCCTGCGGCGGGAGCTTCGGAGACTTGAAGCAGCTCGAGCTCCGCTCGGATCAAGACGAGCTCCGGGCGGCCCTCGGGAGGATCGACCGCTACGCCTGTCTCTCGAAGCAGGTCCTTGCCGAGGTCGAGGAGGCGTCGCTCCCCAAAGAGCGCTGTCTCGTCGTGAGGAACGGGGTCGACACGAGGACGTTCTCGCCCGAGGGGCCCAAGGCCGAGCTCGGGCCCGGGCGCTGGATCGTTTTCCTGGGGAGACACGACCCGCAGAAGCGGATCCACGTCCTCATCCGGGCCTTCGCGAAGGTTTTCGAGCGAGTGCCGGACGCCCGGCTCGCGTGCGCCGGCTGGGGGCCGGAGGAGACGGCCCTCCGCGCGCTCGCCCGCGAGCTCGGGCTCGCCGAGCGGGTCTCGTTCCTCGGGGTGCGAAACGACGTGCCCGAGCTCCTCAGGGCCGCCTCGGTCTTCGT